>Ga0070659_100000405_pt1 | contig 32671 bp, 27 predicted proteins | sample KBSC23metaG_FD_64666 | JGI IMG/M metagenome (GOLD analysis project Ga0070659, IMG submission 64666) | Corn rhizosphere microbial communities from Kellogg Biological Station, Michigan, USA - KBS C2-3 metaG | ecosystem: Host-associated > Plants > Roots > Rhizosphere > Soil ... | reverse complement strand
CGCCTATCCGATGCAGGATGCGGATCGACACCATATTCTTCGATTTCGTCAGGCCCTTGCGCATCGTGATAGGACCATCATACTTGCCATCGTAGTTTTTCGGCTCCCACGCCTGGCCGCCGGTTTGGCCCGCACCAAAGCTGATCGGCGAGTCATTGATCATGGTGCTTGGTGACAGCCCTTTTTCCAATGCCGCGGAGTAGATGAAGGGCTTGAAGGACGAGCCCGGCTGACGCCATGCCTGGGTAGCGTGGTTGAACTTGTTGCGATTGAAATCGAAGCCGCCGACCAGCGCGCGGATTGCGCCATCTTCGGTATTGGCAGCGATGAAAGCTGCTGCTACTTCCGGCATCTGGGTGATCGTCCACACCTTGTTCTCCAGCGTGACGCGGATGATCGCGCCGCGCTTGATCTTGCGATTCGGCGGTGCCTTGTCGCTCAGCAGATTCGTGGCAAAGGCAAGGCCAGGGCCGGTAATCGTGATTTCCTCGCCGGAAGACAACATCGCTTTTACTTCTTTAGGCGAGGCATCCAGCACGGCGGCGGAGATGATGTCGTCGCTGTCCGGATGTTCGGCCAGTTCGACTTCGATCGCATCCTCGGCTTCTTCCTTCGATGCAGGGATCTCCATGTAGCCTTCCGGTCCGCGATAACCGTGACGCTTTTCATACTCCATCACACCACGGCGCAGTGCAAGATAGGCTGCATCCTGATCGGCCTTGGTGATGGTGGTATATACATTGAGACCGCGTGTATAGGCATCTTCCTTATACTGGTCATGGACCATCTGGCGGGTCATTTCTGCCACATATTCCGCATGGATGCCGAACTCGTTACCGTTGGTCTTTAGCTGGAGCACCTCATCCTTCGCCTTTTGATATTGTTGTTCGGTGATATAGCCAAGGCTGAACATGCGCTGCAGGATGTATTGCTGGCGGACGCGGGCGCGCTTCGGGTTCGCGATGGGGTTGTAGGCGGAAGGGGCCTTGGGCAGGCCGGCGAGCATGGCGGCTTCGGCTGCCGTGATGTCCTGCAGCTTTTTACCGAAGTAGATCTGTGCGGCGGAAGCAAAACCGTAAGCACGTTGGCCAAGGAAGATCTGATTCATGTAGACCTCAAGGATCTGGTCCTTCGTGAGGTTTTGTTCGATCTTCCAGGCCAGGAGCACCTCGTACAGTTTGCGCTTGAGTGTCTGTTCGCTGGACAGGAAGAAGTTGCGGGCGACCTGTTGTGTAATGGTCGAGGCCCCTTGGCGGGCGCCACCAGTCAGGTTGTGCAGGGACGCACGCAGGATACCGATGTAATCGACTCCGCCGTGTTCGTAGAAACGATCATCCTCGATCGCCAGCACCGCCTTTTTCATTACGTCCGGCACATCCTTGATGCGCACGAGGTTGCGCCGTTCTTCACCGAATTCCCCGATCAGCACATTGTCGGCCGAATAGACTCGTAGCGGAATCTTGGGGCGGTAGTCGGTCAGTGAGTCGAGTGCCGGCAAGTTGGGGTAAGCCATCGCTATCATGAAGGCCACCACCAGTGCTCCGGCCACAGTCAAGCCCAGTGCCCCCCCGACAAGACCCAATACGATGCGAACCAGCGGGGAATAATGACGCTTCGGCTTCTCCTTGGGAGTGTTGCCGGCAGGGTTTTGATCAGTCATGCGGAGGATTCAGTACGGAAAGTTGGAGCAATGAATTATACCGGTGGGCAATACTTGGCTGTATTGATAAAGAAATAATATTTGTGGTGAAGTTGCGTCGGCTTTTGGCAACGCGGTTACAAATTAGCAGACGGAAATTGCTTTACACCCTTGCGCCCTTGTTGCTAGCATCTAATGCAACGATGGATATTTGTCACCTAAAGCACGGTTTTTAAAAGAGTTTTTTAGCTCGGAGCTAATTCGGTCGTTTATTTCATTGCTTCGACAAGGAAATAAGTGGTGCGTTCACGCAATAAACCACATTTTGGGGAGGAAATTCCTTGGCCATAGATCTTGGACTGTTGCTGGGAAAGAAGAATCCGCCACTGATTGGTCTTGACATCAGCACCTCTAGTGTGAAGCTTGTCGAGCTGTCGGATGTAGGCAAAGGCGAATTTCGCCTTGAGCGTTTCGCCAGCGAACCCTTGCCGCGCGGCGCGGTAGTGGACGGCAATATTGAAAACATCGATCAAGTTTCTGAAGCAGTAAGCCGGGCTTGGAAGAAGAGTGGCACACGAGCAAAGCATGTTTCGCTCGGGATGCCGCCGGCAGCGGTCATCACCAAGAAAATCATTCTGCCTGGTGGCATGACCGAGGATCAGCTCGAGGTGCAGGTCGAGAGTGAAGCCAATCAGTACATTCCATTCGCGCTTGAAGAAGTCAGTCTCGATTTCGATGTGATCGGTCCTGCACCGAATGCCCCGGAAGATGTCGAGGTTTTGATTGCGGCGACACGCAAGGAAAAGGTGGAGGACCGCGTAGCCGTAGCCGAGGCAGCGGGTTTGAAGCCGATGGTGATGGACATCGAATCGTACGCCGCACGCTGTGCCATCGACCGCATTACCGCGCAGTTGCCCAAGGGCGGACAGGGGCAGATCGTCGCGCTGTTTCAGATCGGCGCTCAGGCCACGCATGTATCGATGTTGCAGGACGGGCAGACGATCTATGAAAGAGAGCAGCCGTTCGGCGGCAACCAACTGACGCAAGACATCGTACGTACCTATGGGCTCTCTTTCGAAGATGCCGAATCGAAAAAGAAAGCCGGCGACCTGCCGGATGGGTACGAGAAAGAGCTGTTGGAGCCTTTCCTCGAAAATGCTGCGCTGGAAGTGACGCGCGCGATCCAGTTTTTCTTTACATCCACGCCTTATACGCATATCGACCATGTCTTCCTAGCAGGCGGTTGCGCCATTATTCCCGGATTGCTTGAAATGGTCGGGGAACGCACCAAGATTTCATCCTCCGTGGTAAGTCCGTTCAAAGGCATGCAGATCTCGCCCAATGTGCGTGAGAAGCAGATGCGTGCCGAAGCGCCTGCTTATCTCGTTGCCTGCGGCCTTGCCATGCGGAGGTTCGACTGATGATCAGGATTAACCTTCTTCCGCATCGCGAAGAAAAGCGCAAGCAGCGAAAGATCGCGTTTTTCCGCATGCTGGCGTTATCGGGGGCCATGGGGTTTTCCATTCTGGTGGCGGTTGGTGGATTTGTTGCCGCAAGGATTTCCGCCCAGGATCAGCGCAATGAATTCATCAAGGCGGAAAATGCGAAACTCGATGAGCAGATCAAGGAGATCGCCACACTGAAGCAGGATATCGATGCGCTCAAGGCGCGGCAGCAGGCCGTGGAAGATCTGCAGAGCGATCGTAACCAGCCGGTGTATCTGATGGATGAACTCGTCAAACAAGTGCCGGAGGGGATCTACCTGCGCACCTTTAAGCAAGACAATCAGCGGGTGGTTGTCAGCGGATATGCCCAGTCGAACGAGCGCGTTTCCGAAATGCTGCGCAACATGAACAGCAAATCACCTTGGCTGGAACGGCCGGACCTGATCGAAATCCGCTCAACGACAGTGGGGCAGGGCAAGGAGGTGAAGCGCGTGTTCGACTTCACCGTCAATGTCGGCATCAAGCGTCCTCGCGACAAGGATGCTGCGGCGTCAGCCGGTGCAAGCGCTTCCGCAAGCGCGGCATCGAAGAAGCGCCCATAGGACGGGAGACGCACGATGGCAGATCTAAAGCAAATCGGAGAAGTCGTTGCCAGCCAGTTCCAAGGTCTGAGCGGACGGCATCCAGGCCAGTGGCCGATCATTCCGCGTCTTGCATGCGGTTTGGGAACCTTGATCGGAGTGGTGGTGATCGGATGGTTTCTTTACATCGATGGTCAGCTCGAAGTACTCGATAAGGGCCAGAAGGAAGAAACCAAGCTGCGAGATAACTACAAGGTCAAGTTGCAGCAGGCGATCAATCTTGATGCTTTGCGCAAGCAAAAGGAGCAGGTCGGCGAATTTGTCTCCACACTGGAAAAACAGTTGCCGAGCAAGGCTGAAATGGATGCGCTGCTGTCGGATATCAACCAAGCCGGCTTAGGTAGAGGGCTGCAGTTCGAACTTTTCAAGCCAGGCCAAGTGGTGGTCAAGGATTATTATGCCGAGCTGCCGATCGACCTCAAGATATCGGGGCGATACCATGATCTTGGCTCGTTTGCCAGCGACATCGCGAATCTTCCGCGCATCGTTACCCTTAACAGTATGAGCCTTGTAACGGGCAAGGATGGTGTGTTGACCCTGGAGGCCGTGGCGAAGACCTTCCGTTATCTCGACACTGAGGAAGTCGCCGCACAGCGTAAAGCTACAGCAGACAAGGCAAAGGCAAAGGGGGCGAAGAAATGACATCACGTCAAGCCCTGCGGATAGTTGTTTTGTTGATGCCGATGGCAACGTTGCTTTCGGGATGCGGCGATGCCGGCGTGCCGGAGGTGAAACAATGGATGGAAGAGGTTCGCCGGCAGACGCCCGTCAGAGTGCAGAAACTGCCCGAACCTAAAAAATTCACGCCATTTATCTATTCATCCAAAGAAGAAGTCGATCCCTTCAGTGCGGCCAAGCTTTCCGTCGCATTGGCCAAAGCTCAAGCAATGGCGGGTGTCAGCAAGCTCAAGCCCGACCTGGAGCGCCGCAAGGAGCCCCTTGAGACCTACCCCCTCGATACCATCAAGATGGTAGGCACGTTGCAAAAGCCGGGTCTCACCTATGCATTGCTGCAAGTGGACAAGGTGGTCTTCCAGGCAAAGGTCGGCGGCTATGTCGGGCAGAACTTCGGCAGGATCACCAAAATTACCGAAACTGAAGTCGAACTGGTGGAAATCGTACGGGACGCAAGCGGGGAGTGGGTTGAACGCGAGGCGAAGTTAGAGCTGCAGGAGAATAAAAAATGATGATTGTCACAAAACGATCTCAAGGGGCGCGGACGGCAATGCGCTTGTTGCGCCAATGCGCGCTGGTTTTCCTGTCGGCGGCCTCCGGCTTCGTCTTGGCGCAGGAAAATACCATCGAATCGATCACGGCGAGCCAGCAAGGAGCGAACGTCATCGTCAAGGTGGCGTTGAAAAATCCTTTGACGAAGCCTCCTATCGGCTTTTCGATCACCAGCCCGGCCCGCATTGCATTGGATTTTGCGGGGGCCGCCAATGGTTTGGGCAAGTCGATGCAAGACATCGGCCTTGGCGACGTGCGCAATGTGAACGTAGTGCAGGCGGGTGGCCGGTCGCGTCTGGTATTCAACCTTCTGCGTCCGTTGAGTTACGCCACCGCAGTTGATGGCAATACTGTCGTCGTCACCATTGACGGCTCCGGTGGGCTTGCCACCCCGGTCAATGCAGTCGGTGTTCCGGTGGCTACCAAGCCCGTGGCTCAAGGAAAACAAGCCTTGCGCGACATTGACTTCCGCCGCGGCGTCAATGGCGAAGGGCGTATTGTCGTTGACCTGCCGAGTAACCAGGTTGCGGTCGATGTGCGCCAGCAGGGACAGAATGTGGTTGTCGATTTCCTCAAGACTTCATTGCCGGAGGTATTGCGCCGCCGGCTCGACGTGAGCGATTTCGGCACGCCGGTACAAACTGTGACGACCACTCCTCAAGGCGAAAACGTGCGCATGGTGATCACCCCGAAAGGCTTGTGGGAGCACAGTGCCTACCAGAGTGACTCGCAGCTTGTGATCGAGGTCAGGCCCATCAAGGAAGATCCGAACAAGCTGGTACAGGGCACCCAGGGCTATCGCGGCGAGCGTTTGTCACTTAATTTCCAGAACGTCGAAGTGCGTGCCGTTCTTCAGGTGATCGCTGATTTCACCGGTTTGAATATCATTACCAGCGACACTGTCAGCGGCAATCTGACCTTGCGCTTGAAGGACGTGCCTTGGGATCAGGCCCTCGATATCGTGCTGCAGGCCAAGGGGCTCGATATGCGTAAAAATGGCTCAGTGATATGGATTGCGCCGAAGGACGAGCTGTTGACGAAGGAAAAGCTCGAACTGGAGCAAAGGGCGCAGATTGCCGAACTGGAGCCATTGCGCACCGAAACATTCCAATTGAATTACCAGAAGGCGGAGGCATTCAAGCAGATTCTCGGTGTTGATGGCAGTACCGACCATAAGAAAAGCATCCTGTCCAAGCGTGGCAGTGCCGTGATCGACTCACGCACCAATCAGTTATTCGTCACCGATATCGTGTCCAAGCTGGAAGAAGTTCGCAAACTGATCCAGAAGGTCGATATCGCTTCGAAGCAGGTGTTGATCGAAGCGCGCATCGTGGAGGCCGACGATACGTTCAGCAGGAACCTTGGCGCCAGGCTCGGATTCTCCGATATGCGCGCCATTCGCGGCGGCGATGCCGGTTATGAGATTGCCGGCAACAACCGCTTGGCTCTGACCGGCAATTACATAGGGGTTGGCGAGCAAACCGGGCAGGTGAAGCTGTCGGACCAAGCTTACAACAACACGCAATTCGTCAATCTGCCTGCAGCCGGCATCAATGGCGTCAATGCCACAAACGTGGCGATCAGCTTGTTTTCGGCTGCCGCGAATCGTTTCCTTAATCTGGAGTTGTCGGCACTGGAAGCGGATGGCAAGGGCAAGATCATTTCGAGTCCCCGGGTCGTGACGGCAGACCAGCTCAAGGCATTGATCGAGCAGGGCGAAGAATTGCCGTATCAGACGGCGACTTCCAGCGGAGCGACTTCAATCGCCTTCCGCAAGGCCAGCCTGAAACTCGAAGTCACGCCGCAAATCACCCCGGATGGCAACATCATCCTCGATGTCGATGTGAACAAGGACAGTGTCGGACGCCAAACGCAGTCTGGCTTCGCCATCAATACCAAACATGTAAGAACACAGGTGTTGGTGGAAAACGGCGGCACTGTCGTGCTCGGTGGCATTTTCCAGCAAACCGAGCGCCAGGATGACACCAAGGTGCCGGTTCTGGGCGATGTGCCGGTCTTGGGGCATCTGTTCAAGTCGACTGCTCGCACCAATGACAAGACGGAGCTGTTGATTTTCATTACGCCGAAGATCGTTGCAGAGCGTTTGTCTACGCGCTAGTTATAGAAAACCAAGAGAAGGAAAAAGATGAAGCCATTATTGGAAAAACTCTGCGGCAAGTCTTTGGTTTTAGCTGTTTGCGGCTTGTTTGCAATATTGCTTGCTGCTTGTGGCGGCGGAGGCGGTTCTCCTGGATCCACCTCCACCACTTCAACAGATTCGAGCAGTGGCACATCGAGCGGCAGCTCAGGTTCGATAACCATTGCATTGACGGATTCAACAGGCGTAACAAGCAATGCGGTTACTGGCTCTAATTCATTGATCGTCAAGGCGACCGTGAAAAACAGTAACGGCGCGGTTGTGAAAAATACCATTGTGACTTTCACTCTGGGCGGTAAGATTGCGACGCTATCTCCATCATCGGGTACAGCCCTAACCGATGATAATGGTGTTGCGCAAATAAGTTTGAAATCCGCGAACACTGGCAGCGGAGCAGACGACGTGACAGCCAAGGCAACCATCGGGACAAGCGATGTCAGCGCCAAGGCTGCATTCACTGTAGGCGCTTCGGCAACAGCAACTCCGACGGCAATCAACTTTGTCTCTGCGGTTCCAACTGACAAGTCTATTGTTATCAAGGGAGCGGGCGGCAACGGCAGAACGGAGGTTGCGCTATTGACCTTCAGTGTTGTGGATAGCTCTAATAGCGGCGTTCCTAACGTGCCAGTATCCTTTTCCACGCAAAGCAGCAACACCGTGACTTTGGTTTCGTCATCGGGAACGACAGATGCCAACGGTAATGTGACGGTGGCCGTGAATTCAGGTGATCAACCAACCACAGTGCGAGTGATCGCAACAGTTCAAGGCACCACCATTAGCGCTATATCCGATACGGTGACGGTCACTACCGGTCAGCCAACGCAGGCAGCATTTTCACTGAGTCTGGAAAAGTTCTACGTGGAAGGGTGGTCGCATGACAATACTCAAAATAAGGTGACCGTTCTTTTGGCGGATGCATTTGGTGCTGCCGTGGCAGATGGAACCCAAGTTGTGTTCACAACGGATAGTGGCGCCATTGTTGGCTCTGGCGGTGCGCGATGCTTAACTACAGATGGAGCTTGCACGGTGACATGGCGCAGCCAAAATCCGCGCTCCTCAAATGGAGTTGTTAACATCGTTGCCACAGCGACAAATGGGACCGCCAATCTTTCTACCAGCCAGGCATTTTTCAATAGCGGTTCTGTAGCAACTATTTATCGGGTGGATCCTTCTTCAACACAAGGAGCAACGACGAGGCTGAATACAGCCAACGCGACTATTTCGCTGGATTTCTCGACAAGTTGTGACCCGCAGAAATTCTCGATTGAGGTTGTTGACGAAAATGGGAATCCGATGCCGGAGGGCGCAACAATCAGTGGGGCGTCGGCGAGCAACGCTAGTCTTACCGCGTTTCCCGCGACAATAACGCTTGGGAGCGTACCGATAACTAAATCGACGCGGGGCACGGTGCATGAGATTACTGTCACACCGTCAGGATGCGATCTGACTGGAACCAAAACAAAGACTGGATCAATACTGATTTCAGTGCAGACCCCGCTTGGGGGGATGTCCAACGTTCCCGTGAATCTTGGTACGTTCCGGACACAGTAATCCTTGGGCGGTGCTAGTCAAGGGCTGTTGCAAAACAGGCTAGAGTACAATTCGAGCTAATGCCGCCTAAGGTGCTTCTCTCTGACGCATGTCTAATATTTTCCTCATAGGCCTCATGGGCGTCGGCAAGACTACGGTCGGCCGCGCCTTGGCCCGTAAGCTGAACAAACGATTCATCGATTCGGATCATGAGATCGAGGCGCGTACCGGCGCCTCGATCCCTTTGATCTTTGAAATCGAGGGCGAAGCTAGTTTCCGGCAGCGTGAATCGGAAGTGATCCACGATTTGACGGCGATGGACGACATTGTGCTGGCCACTGGCGGCGGCGCGATCTTGAGACCGGAGAATCGTGAATACCTGAAGACGCGCGGCACAGTGATTTATCTGCACGCCAGTATCAACAGCATTCTGCAACGCACTCGCCATGACAAGAACCGGCCCTTGCTGCAGACGGCCGATCCTCGGGCTCGTCTTGAGCAGTTGGCGCGGGAGCGGGAGCCGCTTTACCTGGAAGTTGCCGATTTTGTCATCGAAACCGGGCGTCCTAACGTACAATCGCTGGTACAAACCATCGTTTCCCAGTTGGAGCTTCTTGAAAAAAGGGGCGCACTGGGTGACAGCGAGACGAACCTGACTCCCTGAGAAATTCATGACAACGCAGCAACACTCCCTGATTACCTTGCAAGTGGAATTGGGCGACCGCAGTTATCCGATTTCGATCGGCCAATCTCTGCTTTCAGCCCCCGGCCTGATCGCGCGCCATGTCAAGGGCACGCGCGCAGTCGTGGTGACTAACACGACAGTCGCGCCGCTCTATCTGGACAAGGTCGTGCAGGCATTGACTCAGGCCGGCAAGCAGGTATCGTCCATCATCTTGCCGGACGGCGAGGAGGAAAAGAACTGGGCAAGCCTGATGAAAGTGTTCGATGTGCTGCTGGCGGAAAAATGTGACCGCAAGACGACGCTCGTTGCCTTGGGCGGAGGAGTCATCGGAGATCTGACCGGCTTTGCCGCAGCAAGTTACATGCGCGGCGTGCCTTTTATTCAGGTGCCGACTACTCTGCTGTCACAGGTTGATTCTTCCGTTGGCGGAAAAACCGGCATCAATCATCCCCTGGGCAAGAATATGATCGGGGCGTTCTACCAGCCGCAGGCTGTCATTGCAGATACGGCAACGCTCGACACCCTGCCTGCGCGTGAGTTGTCGGCCGGTCTGGCCGAAGTGATCAAGTATGGCCCCATTATTGACGCCGCTTTCTTCGATTGGTGTGAAGCCAATATCGCCAGGCTTGTTGCGCGCGATCCGGCGGCACTGGCTTACGCGATCCAGCGTTCCTGTGAGATCAAGGCCGATGTTGTACGGCAGGACGAGCGCGAAGGCGGGTTGCGGGCGATCCTGAACTTTGGCCATACCTTCGGCCATGCGATCGAGGCTGGCCTTGGTTACGGTGAATGGTTGCATGGCGAGGCGGTCGGCTGTGGCATGGTAATGGCTGCCGAACTGTCTTACCGGTTGGGGTTCATCGATGAACGGAGCAAGGTGCGCATTACTGCTTTAGTCGAGGCGGCTGGCTTGCCTGTGGTTGCGCCTGACCTTGGGACTGAACGCTGGATCGAGCTGATGCAGGTCGACAAGAAAAACGAAGGTGGGCAGATCAAGTTCATCCTGCTCAAGCCGCTTGGCACTGCGGTGATCATGCCGGTACCGCAAGAGGTATTGATCGATACCCTGAAGGCTTGCGTGAAGCAATGAACTTCGAAGCCCATCTCGCGCCATATGCCGCCCGTTCGGCGGCATCGCGGGGACGGCGTTTCTCTGAGGCAGCCCCGGCATCGCGCAGCGAGTTTCAGCGCGACCGCGACCGCATCATCCATTCCACGGCTTTCCGCCGGCTAGAATACAAGACACAAGTCTTCGTCAATCACGAAGGCGATCTGTTTCGTACGCGACTTACCCATAGCATCGAAGTGGCGCAAATCGCGCGTTCGATTGCTCGCAACCTGCGACTCAATGAAGATCTGGTCGAAGCGATTTCGCTGGCGCACGATCTTGGTCATACGCCTTTCGGGCATGCGGGGCAGGATGCGTTGAACGCCTGCATGAAGGACTACGGCGGTTTCGAACACAACCTGCAAAGCCTGCGCGTTGTGGACGAGTTGGAAGAGCATTATGGTGCCTTCGATGGGCTCAACCTGATGTTTGAGACGCGCGAAGGCATCTTGAAACATTGCTCGCTGTCGAATGCGGCGAAGCTCGGCGACATCGGTCGCCGCTTTATCGAGAGGAAGCAGCCCTCGCTTGAGGCGCAACTGGCCAACCTGGCCGATGAAATCGCTTACAACAATCACGATATCGACGATGGTTTGCGCTCAGGACTGATTACGACAACACAGCTCGACGAAGTCGATTTCTATGCGCGCCATCGCAGCGAAGTGGCGCGAGCTTATCCCGGTATCACAGGCCGCCGTGCGATCCACGAGACGATACGGCGGATGATCAATGCACTGGCCGTCGATCTCATCCAGACATCGCAATCGCATATTCGCGATGCCGGGGTGCAGTCGATCGACGAAGTGCGCAATGCCGAACCGCTGATTACCTTCTCCCGCGAGATGCGAGGGGAGGCTTTGCAGCTCAAGCGTTTCTTGCGCGAGAATTTGTATCACCATTATCTGGTCAATCGCATGACGAGCAAGGCGCGTCGCATCATCAGGGAATTGTTCGATGCATTCATGCAGGAGCCGCGCTTGCTGCCGCCGGACTATCAAATCCCCGGAAACGAGCATGCGCAGGCGCGTAAAGTGGCGGATTACATTGCCGGCATGACGGACCGTTATGCGATGCGCGAGCATCGACGATTGTTCTTCATCGACGAAAGTTAGAGAAAGTTAGGGCAGTTTGCAAATTGGTGTAGAGTGCGCTCTGCGCACCATTGCAAGAGCGTCTCCTACCTTCTACCGAAGGGCTAAACGCGTTAGACAAGCCCGCGCAGTGGATGCGCATGCGAAGGCCAGGCGCTTTCGAGGAAGCGGGCAACTGCCTCAGGCCTGACTTCTTCTAATGTCGGCGGATTCCACCGCGGCGTATTATCCTTGTCGATCACTAGTGCGCGTACGCCTTCGATCACTTCGCCGTGTTCAAAGCATCGGCGTACCATGGTGCGTTCGAGCCGCAGGCATTCAGCCATCGTCAGCAAGGCGCTGCGTCGCAACTGCGCCAGCGTCACGCACATCATGAGTGGCGAGCGCTTGCGAATGACTTCCAGTGTTTTTTGTGCAAAGGGGGCGCTGTCGTTGGCGAGCGATGCCACTATCTGCCGGACATCGTCAAAGGCAAAGTGGCGGTCGATAGCGGTGCGATTGATTGCGAGCGCGCAGTGCTCTGTATCTGCCATACCTTGGTAAGGTGTTGCGAACTCGCGAATGGCAGTGCGCACATCGGCTTGTCTGGATGCAAGCAAGGTGAGCAAGGCAGATATACGGTCGGACGGTACGAAAACATCCGCCAACCCGGCATACAAAGCATCTGCTGCGGTGATCGTCTCGCCGGTTACGCCAAGATAGGTTCCGATCTGCCCTGGCGTGCGTGACAGAAAATAGCCGCCGCCAACATCGGGAAAGAGACCAATGTTCACTTCGGGCATCGCCATCTTCGTATGTTCGGTGACGATGCGCATGCGGTTCGCTTCGCCACCCTCGGCCACGCCCATGCCTCCACCCATCACGATGCCATCCATGAGCGCGATATAGGGTTTGGGATAGCGGTAGATCAGGTGATTGAGCGAGTATTCCTCGGTGAAAAAATCCTCCAGCAATGCGCTCCCGCCCTGCGGTGTCTTCGTACCTACTTCGTAAAAGAAACGGATATCGCCACCCGCGCATAACGCGCGCTCACTCGTGCTGCGGATCAGCACTGCGCGCACATTGGCATCATCGCGCCATGCGAGCAGCGACTGCGTGATCGCACGGATCATGTCGAGCGAGAGGGAGTTCAATGCCTTTGGGCGGTCGAGGACGATATGCGCAATACCATGATGTACTTCGGTCTTGACGTGTTCAGACATGGCTCATCTCCCGCAAATCCCCATGAAAAAGGGCGCCTTCTCGCGCCCTTGATAATTGCCGATCGGCTCGGCATTCGCATTTGATACGGACCCTGCCTTACATGGCAGGCTCTGCCGGTATTTCCGACATTCGTTTGAGTCCGGCGTGCTGATGATCCTGGATCTTGTCCTTGTACTTCAGTACCTGGCGATCCAGTTTGTCGATCAGCGTGTCGATCGCAGCATACAAGTCTTCGGCAAAACTCTCGCAATGAATCACGTTTCCTCGCAGCCGCAAATTGATTTCGGCTTTCTGTCTCTTCTCTTTCTCAGGGAGCTTTTCCACCGCCAGGATGACCGCGATATCGATTACATGATCGAAATGGCGCGTGATGCGTTCCAGCTTGGTCTGGACATATTCGCGGATGGCCGATGTCAATTCAAGGTGATGTCCACTGATAGTGAGATTCATACAGCGCTCCTATGGATGGTGTTGCCGGCGATTCGTAACGCGCCCCTGTATCGCGTAGAGCCAAAGGCCACGCCAGAACACGGCAACTACTACAACACAATGACTACAAGGATTTGCGCAGATTGACTGGGGGTATTTTCAGGGCTTCACGGTACTTGGCGACAGTGCGGCGCGCAACAACCATGCCTTGTTCCCCCAACATATCCGCTATTTTGCTATCTGAAAATGGATTTCTGGGATCTTCCGCTCCTATCAATTGTTTGATCAGCGCCCGTATCGCCGTCGACGAAGCCTCACCCCCCGCTTCTGTTGCGACGTGGCTGCCGAAGAAGTACTTCAACTCAAACATGCCATGGGGAGTCAGCATGTATTTTTGAGTTGTTACGCGAGAGATAGTGCTCTCATGTAGGCCCAGTGTATCAGCAATTTCGCGCAAGACAAGAGGGCGCATGGCGACTGCACCATGCGAGAAGAAATTGCGTTGACGATCGACAATCGCTTGGGCAACACGCAATATCGTGTCGAAGCGCTGGCGCATGTTCTTGATCAGCCATTTCGCCTCCTGTAGCTGGGAAGTAAGCGACCCCTCTCCCTTGCTTTGCTTAAGGATGTTCGCATACAGCGCATTGATGCGCAGTCTTGGCATCACGTCGTGATTGAGCGCAACTTGCCAACCGCTCTTTGTTTTCTTGACAATGACGTCGGGCACCACGAAATCCGATGTGTCGGAAGCGAAGAGCGCTCCGGGGTGCGGGTTGCAGCGCTTGATGACGGCTTGCGCTTCGCGCAAGTCTTCATCGTCGCAATCAAGGGCTTTTTTCAGCTTGTTGAAATCGCGCTGCGCGAACAGTGCGAGATGTTTCTCGACGATTTCGAGCGCACGACGCCGCGCCACCAACGGCACCTTCGGAAGGCGCCGGATCTGCAGCGCCAAGCATTCCGAAGCATTACGTGCGCCAATGCCGGCAGGCTCGAAGCTTTGTACCAGCTTCAGCGCGACCTCTAGCTCTTCCTGCTCGATTTCCAGTTCTTCCGGCAGGCGTGCATGGATTTCATCGAGCGGCTCTTCGAGATAGCCGTTGTCGTCCAGCGCATCGATGATGAGTTCGACCAAGGCCCGGTCGCGATGCTCGCGCACGGTGACGCGCATCTGTTCCAGCAGGTGCTCGCGCAAGGTCGTTTGATGCGCTTCGAGCTGCGGGCGCGCATCGTCATCGTCCGGTGCTTTCGAGGTGCGGGCAATATCGTCGAAGCTCCATTCGCCTTCGGCAGACGCGCTCTCGCTGCTGTCGCTGCCTTCGTAACCGCCTTCGCCTTCTTCCGTTGCAGTCGGGCCGGGAGTATCGACTGGTGCAATATCCGAGGGCGGAGTGTTCGACGTGATGGCGCCATCCGCCAGCAAGCGGACTGAGTTGTCGAGTGGGTCGTCGACGCGCTCCAGTACGGGGTTTTCCGAAAGGATCTGCTCCAGCTCCTGATGCAGCTCGAGCGTCGATAGTTGCAGCAGACGGATGGATTGCTGCAACTGCGGCGTGAGCGCCAGATGCTGCGAAACACGTAATTGGAGGGTCTGTTTCATACCTGTCTGGTTCTTCCCTACATTCGGAAGTGTTCTCCCAAATATACGCGGCGCACCGATTCGTTTGCAATGATGTCGTCGGGGCGGCCGCTTGCCAATACGGAACCCTGGTTGATGATATAGGCACGGTCGCAGATGCCTAACGTTTCCCGGACGTTATGGTCCGTGATCAACACGCCAATGCCACGTTCTTTCAGGAAACGTACGATGCGCTGGATCTCGATCACCGCGATTGGATCGACACCGGCGAATGGTTCGTCCAGCAGAACGAAGCGCGGATTGGTAGCAAGTGCGCGCGCAATCTCGACGCGACGCCGTTCACCACCCGACAACGACAATGCCTGATTGTCGCGCAGCTTCTCGATTTGCAGTTCCGCAAGCAACGTTTTCAAGCGCTTTTCGATGGCGTTCGGCGTTATCGGTTTGCCATTAACATACTGCAACTCGAGCACGGCACGGATATTGTCCGCTACCGACAACTTGCGAAACACCGAGGCTTCCTGTGGCAAGTAAGAGAGTCCGAGCGTGGCACGGCGATGAATCGGCAACCGTGAAATCTGCACGCCGTTCAGATGGATATCGCCCGCATCCGAGGGTACCAGGCCGACAATCATGTAGAACGAAGTTGTCTTGCCGGCACCGTTTGGCCCCAACAAGCCAACCACTTCGCCGCATTCCACTTCCAGCGATACATCGTGCACCACCTTGCGCGCACCGTAGCTTTTCTGCAAACCGCGAGCAACCAATGTGTTCTTCATTATTTGCCCTTGTTTTCGTTACGCGGCTGGATCACGGCCTTGATGCGGCCGCTGCCTGACTTGCTTTGGCCGGTCGCAGTGTTGTTCACGGAAAAGAATTCCGCGCGACTGTCATAGGATATGAATTCGCCCTCGACTTCATCGGTCGGTTTGTTGCCTTCCAGTCGGCGCATCTTTGCCTTCGAAAACAGTTTCACAATTTCCGTCTTGCCATCGTATTCGATACGATCGGCTTGGCCTTCAATCCATTGGTTGCCTTCGCCGTCGCGTTTCTGCCGGAAAGTGGCCGCGCCGCCCGCAGGTGCAATGAGTGTGGCGAACTGATATCCCTCCGGGCTTTGCGTCACGGTCAGTTTCTGTCCTTTCATGGTCAGCGTGCCGCGCGTGAGGACCACGTTGCCGGTGAAGGTGTTGATCTGCTTCACGTCGTCGTATGCCATCTGGTCGGCTTCGATATTGGTTGGCTTCTCCGCATCTGCCTTCTCGGCATGGACAGCAGTGGCGCACAGCGCAACCGCCAGAACCAAGAACAAACGTTTCATGAAAACTTTCATTAGCTGTATCCAGTATTGCCCGAATCAGCGGGGGGCAGGTTGATACGTGCCATGGACTTGGTTCATCAACCTGAATTCCCGCGTTGCGTTGTTTGCCAGCATGCCGACGCCTGTCAGCCACGATTTTCCCAGCGTGATGTCGACCGGCTTGTCGGTCTTCATCACATCGTCGTCGGGCAAGATCAGCAGATACTCGGTCTTCGCATGCAAATTCTCGGTGTCGCCCGACGCCGGACGATCCAGTTCGACGTTGCGGTACATATGGACTTCGCTGCTATCGCTGTTGACGTGAGCCGTCTCGGAGCGGATTGTCATCGGTTGTGTTTCCTTGCCGCCGCTGCGAACCACGGGATGCAGAATGTCATAGGAATCATCCTGTGGATTGTGTGTCAGCCGTGTGCCGGAAAAGTGATACTGCGCCTTGCCGTCCTGGGCAATTTTCACGTAGCTGAATTGCTCCACATAGAAATCCGGTTCGGTGCGAACCGGATTCGGCTCGGCCTCGGCCGCTGCTCGCCGCATGACTTCCAGCAGCCAGAAACTGCCCAGCGCAAGCATGATCAGCGGCACCACGATCATTGCCAGGCGAAACAGCCGGGTCGATTCATTCATGCCAGATACGGCGCCAGCGCCGCCTCGTATTTGTCTTGCGCTCGCAGAATGAAGTCGCACAATTCACGCGCCGCCCCGCGCCCGCCCGTTGCCTGCGTGACGTAATGCACCCGGCTGCGTACTTCAGCGTGTGCATTCGGCACACTTGCGGCAAACCCGACGCGCAGCAAGATAGGCAGGTCGATTACATCGTCGCCGACAAAGCCCGCTGCTTCGGCCGTAATACCAGTGTGGGTGAGCAAATGCTCGAATGCGGCACGCTTGTCATGCACGCCTTGAAACAGGTGCCGGATGCCGAGATCGGCGGCGCGTTTTGCTACCAGGGTCGATTGGCGTGCGCTGATGATGGCGGTTGCAATACCTGCCTGCTGCAGCAGCTTGATGCCGTGGCCGTCCAGCACGTTGAAGGTTTTTATCGTTTCGCCGTCCGGGCCGTAGTGCAGACTGCCATCGGTCAGGATGCCGTCAACATCGAAAATCATCAGTTGAAGGCGCGATGCGCGGGCAACAGCGGTGTCTTGCATCAGATAACCTTGGCTCGTGTCAGGTCGTGGATATGCAGCGCCCCTACCAGCTTGCCGCTGTCGTCGGCCACCAGCAGTTGATTGATGCGGAACTGTTCCATGATTTCCACCGCTTCGACCGCGAGTTGCTCGGGTTGCACGGTGCGAGGGTTGGCATGCATGACATCGGCCAGTTTCAGTGCTCTGAAGTCTTGTCCGGTTTCGAGCAGGCGGCGCAGGTCTCCATCGGTGAAAATGCCGATGGCGCGAAAGTCATCGTCGACCACTGCAGTCATGGCCATCCCTTTTTTGGTAACTTCCAGCAAGGCCGTGGGCAGCGGCACGTCGGCTTTGACTGCAGGAATCGCATCGCCGTGGCGCATGACATCTCGTACATGAGTAAGCAGGCGCCGACCGAGTGCGCCACCGGGGTGGGACCGTGCAAAGTCTTCCTTGCGGAAGCCGCGTGCATCGAGCAATGTCACGGCGAGAGCATCGCCGAGTGCCAGCGTCGCCGTGCTGCTTGCCGTCGGGGCAAGATTCAGCGGGCAGGCTTCCTTGCTGACGCGGGCGTCGAGATGAATGTCTGCAAGCTGCGCCAGACTCGAGGCCGGATTGCCCGTGATGGCAATCAATTTGGCTCCCATGCGTTTGACTATGGGAATAATGGAAAGGAATTCCGCAGCTTCGCCGGAATACGAAATCGCGATCATTGCATCGTTTTCGGTGATCATGCCAAGATCGCCATGCAGCGCTTCGGCGGCATGCACGAACAAGGCGGGTGTGCCGGTCGAGGCGAGAGTGGAGGCTATCTTGCGTGCGATATGGCCTGACTTGCCGATACCGGAGACGACCACGCGGCCGCTGCATTGCAAGAGTAGTTCGACTGCGCGTACGAATGCGTCTTCCAGTCCCGCCGACAGCCGGTCTTTCAGCGCAAGGACGGCATCGGCTTCGATTTGCAGGGTCTCACGCGCCAATTCGAGCGCGCGCTGGACGCGGGCCGGATCAAAAGTTTTCGGCAGGGTTTTTGCATGGGGTACACTCATGCCGGAAGTATAAACGAAGTAGCCAAGCAAAAAATCTGCCAGTCGGCACAAAAAATGGTTGACTGATGGTTTTCAATGGCGAGGCTTATTCTCATCGTGCGATTTTTATAACGAATGTTTTCGGCACTCGAACTCACTCTGATTCTCCTTGGCGCCGCGGTCCTCGGCGTGGTGGCCTTCCGCATGCTGCATCTGCCGCCGATGCTCGGTTATCTGGTGGTTGGTATCGTGATCGGCCCGCATGGACTGGGACTGGTGGACGAGAACGAGACCACGAGCACGCTTGCAGAGTTTGGCGTGGTCTTCCTGATGTTCTCGATCGGCCTTGAGTTCTCGCTGCCGAAATTGTCGTCGATGCGGCGCACGGTGTTCGGGCTCGGCATGGCCCAGGTGCTGCTCACGATTCTGGCAGCCATGGCGTTCGGCTGGCTGGCTGCTCACCTGTTACCGCAACTGCTCAACATCAATTGGCGCGCGGCGTTCGCGCTCGGCGGCGCACTGGCCATGTCGTCCACTGCCATCGTCTCTAAGATGCTGACCGAGCGTCTGGAACTGGAAAGTCCGCATGGCCGCCAGATCATCGGCATCCTGCTGTTTCAGGATCTTGCCGTGGTGCCGCTGCTGATCATGGTGCCGGCGCTGGCCAGAAATACCGGTGACTTGGCCGTCACGCTCGCACTGGCGACGATGAAGGCGATGATCGTGCTGGTGTTGCTGCTGGTGATCGGGCAACAGCTCATGCGCGGCTGGTTCCGGATCGTGATCAAGCGACGTTCGCAGGAATTGTTCATGCTGAATCTGCTGCTGATCACGCTCGGCGCTGCATGGATCACCGAACAAGCCGGCCTGTCGCTCGCACTGGGCGCGTTTGTTGCCGGCATGCTGATTTCCGAGACCGAATACAAATACCAGGTGGAAGAGGACATCAAGCCTTTCCGCGACGTGCTGCTCGGCCTGTTTTTCATCACCGTCGGCATGCTGCTGAATGTGCGGCTGGTGGTGGCGCATTGGTGGGCAGTGCTGTTGCTGCTGACCATTCCCGTGGTACTCAAGTTCGCGCTGATCGCGGGACTGGCGAAGTTGTTCGGTAATTCGACCGGCGTTGCCTTGCGCACCGGTATTGCGCTGGCGCAGGCGGGCGAGTTCGGCTTCGTGCTGCTCAATCAGGTTGGCGGTTTGCAGTTGATCGATCCGCTCCTCATCCAACTTATCCTGGCGTCGATGGTACTGTCCATGTTGGCTGCTCCTTTCATCATCGAAAAGTCCGATGCCATTGTCATGAAGCTGTCGGCCAACGAGTGGATGCTGCAGTCGCTTGCCCTGACGCAGATCGCGACGCGCACGATGGCGACGCAGAAACACGTGCTGATTGCCGGTTTCGGACGCAGCGGTCAGAGTCTTGCCCGGCTGCTGGAGGAGGAGGGCATTGCCTATCATGCGCTGGACCTCGATCCGGATCGCGTTCACGAGGCGCAGGCGGCGGGGGCGCACGTTTCGTTCGGCGATGCGGCACGTCGCGAAAGTCTGGTGGCTGCCGGCATTCACCGTGCGGCGGCAATGGTGATCACTTTTGCCAGCACGCCGTCAGCCTTGAAGATATTGCATTTCACGCACGAGCTTGCACCTTCGTTGCCGGTCATTGTGCGCAGTTATGACGACAGCGATCTCGAAAAGCTGCGCAATGCCGGTGCTGCCGAAGTGGTGCCGGAAGCGATCGAGGGAAGCTTGATGCTGGCATCGCATGCGCTGGTCATGCTCGGGGTGCCGCTGCGGCGGGTGGTGCATCGTGTGCAGGCGGCGCGCGATGAGCGTTATGCGTCGCTGCGCGGCTACTTCCACGGCGCCAGCGATGACGATGCCGAGCATTTGCATGTCCGTCTGCATTCAGTGACGCTCGCTGAAGGCGTAAAGGCGATTGGCAAGGCGTTGGGCTCGCTCAAGTTGCATGAGGCTGGCGCTGAAGTAACCGTTCTGCGCCGAGGCAAGAAGCGCATCGATATCCATCCCGAGGTGGTTTTGCAGGCTGGCGATATCGTCGTGCTGCGTGGCACGACTGAAGGTGTGGCGCGGGCCGAAGAACGGTTGTTGAAGTAAGTATTTTTGCGAAAAAGCATGGCAAGAGGATCTCTCTTGCCAATGCCTACACGGTCTTTCAGGCTGTTGCCAGCACCTTGAAGTGGCTGTCTGGCACGGCGCTGTCGTCGATCTCGGCAATCTTCACCCCATCAACCCGTGCCAATGCTGGTCCGCGCCGCGCCCAGGAGATGATGGTGTTCAACGCCTGCGCGTCGCCGCGCACCATCGCTTCTACTGAACCATCAATGCGGTTGCGCACCCATCCTCCCAACTTGAGGGAGCGCGCCTGCGCCTCGAAGGAGGCGCGGTAGCCGACGCCTTGCACGATGCCGGTGATGATCAAGTGTTTTGCCATCTTGTCTTCGCTGGTCAAGCTGCCGACTTGGTCAGCGGATTTTTCAGCATGGGGGCCAGATATTTGCCGGTGAAGCTGACTGACTGCTTGGCCACGTCCTCCGGCGTGCCGCTGGCGATGATCTGTCCGCCGCCTGCGCCACCTTCAGGGCCCAGGTCGATGATCCAGTCGGCCGTCTTGATCACGTCGAGGTTGTGCTCGATGATCACCACGGTATTGCCTTGATCCCGCAGCCGGTGGATCACTTTCAGCAACAGGTCGATGTCGTGGAAATGCAGGCCGGTGGTCGGCTCGTCGAGGATGTACAGCGTGCGCCCGGTGTCGCGCTTAGACAGTTCGAGCGACAGCTTCACGCGCTGCGCCTCGCCGCCGGATAGCGTGGTCGCGCTTTGGCCGAGGCGAATGTAGCCCAGGCCGACGTCGAGCAGTGTCTGCAGCTTGCGTGCCACCACAGGCACCGGCTTGAAGAATTCGTGCGCTTCCTCGACAGTCATCTCCAGCACTTCGTGGATGTTCTTGCCCTTGTACTGGACTTCCAGCGTCTCGCGGTTGTAGCGCTTGCCGTGGCAGACATCGCATGGCACATAAACGTCCGGCAGGAAGTGCATCTCGACCTTGAGTACGCCATCGCCCTGGCAGGCTTCGCAGCGGCCGCCTTTGACATTGAACGAGAAACGGCCGGCGGAATAGCCGCGCTCCTTCGCCGTCGGTACTTCGGCAAACAGGTCGCGGATGGGCGTGAAGACGCCGGTATAAGTCGCCGGATTGGAGCGCGGCGTGCGGCCGATCGGTGCCTGATCGACGTTGATCACCTTGTCGAAATGTTCGAGACCGGTGATGGTTTCGTAGGATGCCGGTTCCGTTTGCGAGCCGAACAGGTGGCGCGCGGCGGCATGATAGAGCGTGTCGTTGACCAGCGTGGATTTGCCCGAACCCGATACGCCGGTAACGCAAGTCAGCAAACCGACCGGCAGTTGCAGCGTGACGTTTTTCAGGTTGTTGCCGCAAGCACCTTCAATGACGAGCAGCCGTTCCGGATCGACCTGTGTGCGCTTCTTCGGCACGTGGATCGCCAATGTGCCGTTGAGGTATTTTGCCGTCAGCGATTTCTTGTTCTTCACGATATCGGCGAGCGGACCCTTGGCGATTACCTCGCCGCCGTGCACGCCGGCCCCGATGCCCATATCGACCACGAAATCGGCGGCGCGAATCGCATCCTCATCATGCTCGACCACCAGCACGCTGTTGCCGATGTCGCGCAGGTGTTTCAAGGTGTTGATCAGGCGGTCGTTGTCGCGCTGGTGCAGGCCGATCGACGGTTCGTCCAGCACGTACATCACGCCGGTCAGGCCGGAGCCGATCTGCGAGGCGAGACGGATACGCTGTGCCTCGCCGCCCGACAGCGTATCGGCGCTTCGTTCGAGCGAGAGATAATCGAGGCCGACGTTGTTCAAGAACTTTAACCGCGACACGATTTCCTTGATGATGCGGTCGGCGATTTCCCGTTTCGCGCCGGTGAGTTTGAGCGTTTTGAAAAACTCCAGCGTTTCGCGCAGCGGCGTCGCCGATACTTCATAAATCGCGCGCTCCTGCTTGCCGTTGCCGACTTTGACATTGCGCGCCTCGACGCGCAGACGTGCGCCCTTGCACGATGGGCATTCTTTCTGATTGATGAATTTCGCCAGCTCTTCCTTGACCGCCATCGAGTCGGTCTCGCGGTAGCGGCGCTGCAGATTGTTCACGACGCCTTCGAAGGTGTGTTCGCGCACTACCGCGCGTCCGCGTTCGTTAATGTAAGTGAAAGGCACGGTATCTCGGCCAGAGCCATACAGAATGACCTGCTGGGCGGACTCCGGCAGTTTCTCGAAGGGCGTGTCGATGTCGAAACTGTAATGCTCTGCCAGGTTCGACAGCATCTGGAAGTAAAACTGATTGCGCCGGTCCCATCCCTTGATCGCGCCGGATGCCAGTGACAAGTTAGGGAAGGCGACGATGCGTTTCGGATCGAAGAACTCGATGTGCCCCAAGCCGTCGCATTCCGGGCAGGCGCCCATGGGGTTGTTGAAGGAGAACAGACGCGGTTCGAGTTCCTGCAGCGAGTAGCCGCAGGTCGGGCAGGCGAACTTGTTGGAGAATAAATGTTCCTTGCCGCTATCCATTTCCAGCGCGATGGCGCGGCCCTCCGCCAGACGCAACGCGGTTTCGAAACTCTCCGCGAGGCGCTGCTTGATGTCGGGCTTGACCTTGACCCGGTCGATCACCACGTCGATGGTGTGCTTCTCTGTTTTCTTCAGTTTCGGCAGATCGTCGATTTCATAGATCTTCGCCGCATTGGTGCCGCTCTGGATGCGGAAGCGGATGAAGCCCTGCGCCTGCATCGTCTCGAACAGGTCGGCATGCTCGCCCTTGCGGTTGGCCACTACCGGGGCCAGGATCATCAGCTTGGTCTCTTCCGGCATGGCCAGCACGGCGTCAACCATTTGCGATACCGATTGCGCTGCCAGCGGATTTTCCGGATGGTCAGGGCAGTAGGGCGTGCCGACACGTGCGTACAAGAGGCGCAGATAGTCGTGAATTTCGGTGACCGTGCCGACGGTCGAGCGAGGGTTGTGCGAAGTGGCTTTCTGCTCGATGGAGATTGCCGGCGACAGACCTTCGATCAGATCGACATCCGGCTTTTCCATCAGTTGCAAGAATTGCCTCGCATAGGCCGACAGCGATTCCACGTAGCGCCGTTGTCCTTCCGCATACAGCGTGTCGAACGCAAGCGAGGACTTGCCTGAACCGGACAGGCCGGTGATGACGATGAGTTTGTTGCGTGGCAGGTCGAGATTGATGTTCTTCAGGTTGTGCGTGCGCGCACCCCGGATGCGAATTTCTTCCATGAACTGTCTTCGCTTGGGTTCAATTGGGTCAACCTGATACTATAACGGCTTTTGCAGCCTGAAGTAGCCGCCAGGCTAGCATCAGGGCCAATACGATCGATCCTCCACTGACTGCATGTCTGCCAACGTTTCCATTGAGTCAAGTAGTAGTATCAGGATGAGTCCGACTGAAGTGCGCGCGAGCGCCTCGCTGGCCTCGATCTTCGCACTGCGCATGCTGGGCATGTTTCTAATCCTTCCGGTGTTTGCCGTGCATGCCAGGTCGATGCCGGGCGGGGAGAATGCCACTTGGATTGGCATTGCATTGGGAATGTACGGATTCACTCAGGCTTTAGGGCAAATTCCCTTTGGTAGGGCATCGGATAAGTACGGACGCAAGCGCATTATCATCATCGGGTTGATCCTGTTTGCGATCGGTTCTTTCATCGCTGCCGCCGCAAGCAGCCTGCTTTGGGTGATCGTGGGCCGCGCGGTACAGGGGGGCGGTGCGATCTCGGCGGCAATTACCGCCTTGATTGCCGATTTGACGCGCGAGGAACATCGCACCAAGGCGATGGCCATGGTCGGCGGTTCCATCGGCATCACTTTCGCTGTCTCGATGGTCGCGGCGCCAATCCTGTACAAAGTCATCGGCATGGCTGGAATCTTTGCGCTGACCGGTGCTCTGTCCATCATCGCGATCTTTGTCGTTGCCTATATTGTGCCGTCAGCGCCGAAGATCGTCGTGTTGCCGCGCGTGCCGTTTTCCAGGGTGTTGGGCGACCGCGAACTGATGAGGCTCAATTACGGTGTGTTCGCTTTGCACCTGACGCAGATGTCGATGTTCATGGTGGTACCGTCAGCGCTGGTGGCCTATGCCGGCTTGCCAGTGGCTGCCCACTGGGAGGTTTATCTGCCGGTGATGCTGATGTCTTTTGCACTGATGCTGCCGCCGATTTTCGTTGGCGAGCGCAAGGGCAAGATGAAGCAGGTATTCCTCGGCGCGATCGCATTGATGCTGCTGGTGCAGCTGGGTTTGTGGCTGTTTCTGCAGCATCCGACGCAGCATTGGAGTTTGCTGGTCGGGTTGCTGTTGGCCTTTTTTGTAGCCTTCAACATTCTGGAAGCCAGTCAGCCGTCGCTGGTGTCACGTATTGCGCCGCCAGCGGCGAAAGGCGCGGCGCTGGGTGTCTACAATACTTTGCAGGCACTTGGATTGGCCTGCGGCGGTACGCTTGGCGGCTGGATGCGTCAGCATGTCGGCGACGCATCGGTATTCGCCCTGTGCGCAGTGCTGACTGTTGTCTGGCTTATAATTGCCGCCGGTATGAAAGAGTTGCCGCGCCGCGGGAAAGCAGCGGCCGCACATTGAGTCGGCGGGCGTGATTTACATTTGAGCAAGCATTAGGAGAAAGTTATGGCATCGGTCAACAAAGTCATCCTCGTCGGCAACCTGGGCCGCGACCCGGAAACCCGGTACATGCCGAACGGCGATGCCGTTACCAATATCACCGTCGCCACTACGGAAAGCTGGAAGGACAAGAACAGCGGCGAGAAGAAAGAGTTGACGGAATGGCACCGGGTCACCTTCTATCGCAAGCTTGCCGAGATCGCCGGCCAGTATCTGAAGAAAGGCTCGCAAATCTATATCGAAGGCCGTTTGCAGACGCGCAAGTGGACCGACAAAGACGGCGTCGAGCGCTACACCACGGAAATCATCGCCGACACCATGCAGATGCTGGGCAGCCGGCAAGGCATGGGCGGAGGCAGCAGTGCTCCCATGGATGACGATTACGGCAGCAGCGCCCCTGCGCCACGTCAGAATCAGAGTGCGGGCGGAGGCGGCCGTAGTGCTCCACAACGCCCGGCACCGAACTTCAACGACATGGATGACGATATTCCATTCTAATAAGCAATCCTTGCAATCCAATCAAAGGCCCCGATTAACGGGGCTTTTTTATTTTCATTTGTAGTTTGAACTGATTTGTTTCCGGTATAAGATTCCACTGTGCATTAATTTCCGTGAAGTAATTTGTTGAGATCGTGATCAGGCACGCATCATGTGATCGCGCCGCTGCCCAAGCCAGGTCTTCAAATGTATTCAATACGCCGCGAACAACAAGATGCCGCAGTCAGAACGCAATTGGACAGCCTGATGGAGGCTGCAGGCGATGTTGTTTTCCGCTTATCCAGGGACGGCAACATTCTCCATGTCAGCAAGCGGGCGATGGAACTACTTAATCTCGGTGCCGATCTTGTCGGCAAGCCGATGACGCATGTTGTCTTGCCAGTCGATCATCCGGCTATCGATGTCGCTATCTCGCAAGCGCTGGAAGCAAGCGATCCAATCCGCGTGAATGTACGAATCAAGACGCCCGCCAGCTCGCTTTGGATCGAACTGCAGGTGATGGCTTGCCCCAGTCCGCAGGGCGAGACCGAGTTGCTGGCGGTCGGACGTGATATTTCCAACCAGCAGGCTACTGAAGAGCGTTTGCGGCACATGGCCACGCATGATGCACTGACCGGCCTGCCGAATCGCTCCTTGCTGTCGGACCGCATTCGCATGGCGATCGCACAGGCGCGCCGCACTGGGCGCGGTTTCTCGATACTGGCGCTGGATCTTGACGGCTTCAAGAAGGTGAATGATGCCCTCGGCCATCCGATCGGGGATGCATTGCTGCGCGTGGCGGCTTTGCGATTGGCCGACACCCTGCGCGACGTTGATACGCTGGCGCGCGTGGGTGGAGACGAATTCGTCGTGGTGCTGCCGGGCGCCATGTCTGAGAGCGACATACAGCTCATCGCCCGTCGCATGATCGCGGCCATGCAGCTCCCCTTCGAGATACAGGGGCATATGTTGTATATCAGTGCCTCGATCGGCGCTGCAATCTTCCCTCTGCACGGTGACAGTGAAGTCAAGCTGCTTGCGCATGCCGACACCGCGATGTATCGGGCCAAGGAAACCGGCAAGGCGCGCTGTGTCGTCTTCAGCCACGAAAAATTCACGCAGCCGGAGCACGACGTATCGATGGAGGCGGCGATGTTCCAGGCGGTGCGCGATGGCGAATTTTCGCTGCATTATCAGCCCATCATCGACGCCCGCACTCGCCAGATCATGGGTTTCGAGGCGTTGATGCGTTGGCTGCGGCCGGGATATGGCATGGTGTCGCCAGGGCAATTCATCCCGATGGCTGAAAGCAATGGTCTCATCAACCTGCTTGGCGCCTGGGCAATGAAAACGGCTTGCATGCAGATCAGACGGTTCGAGGAAGTCGCCAAGCGGCCGCTGTATATCTCGGTCAACGTCAGCCCGCGTCAGTTCCGCAATGACCAATTCCTCGATATCGTCGATGAAGCGCTCAGCCTGTCCGGATTGAAGGGACATCAATTGCTGCTGGAGATCACCGAAGGTATTCTGATGTCTGATCCCGAACATGCGGAAGCCTTGCTGAATATGATGTTGACGCGCAATGTCCGCATCGCGATCGACGACTTCGGCACCGGCTATTCCTCGCTTGCTTACCTGAAGCGTTTTCCCATTGCCACGCTCAAGATCGACCGCGCCTTCATCAAGGATCTGCCGGAATCGGTCAAGGATATGGCGATCTGCAATGTCATCATGAGTCTTGCAGGCCATCTCAATCTCACCACGGTCGCCGAAGGTGTGGAAAACGAAGAGCAGCTTCAGTTTCTCGCCCGGCAGGGTTGCGGCCTGGTGCAAGGGTACCTGACCGGTCGGCCGATGGTGCCGGAAGATGTCATCTCCTTGTTGGAGCGGGAAGAGCAGGATATGGCGCTGCTGGAAGGGGCGAAGTGAGTTTTCCAGCTGCAAGCGACGCCGTTTGCGCGGAAAAAACCATGGAATTGCTGTGGTCGCGAGTGCGCCAGCGTGGTGACCTGCCGGGATTTTCCAAGGCCATCAGCGCCATCATTGCTGCCATGCGTGGCGATGATGATCGCGAATTAAATATGACAAAAACGGTGCTGCAGGATCCAGCACTTACGCAGAAGGTGCTGCGTCTGGCCAACAGCGCCATGTATGCGGTCTTTGGTCAAAATATTAATACGGTATCGAAAGCCGTGATCGTGCTCGGCACCGAGGCGATCGGGCATCTTGCGCTCGGCCTGAAGGTGATCGACAACCTGTCCGATAATGCCTCTTCCGATTCTATGGCCGCTCGCCTCGAACTCGAAAAGGCCGTGCTTGCCGGTATGTTGCACGTCATATGACATCGGCTGCCAGCACGCGCGACGCCGAGGAGGCGGTAGTGTGCTCCATGCTCCATTCGCTCGGTCGCATGCTGGTGACGTTTTACCTGCCGGAACGTTGGCAGCAAGTGCAAACGCGCATGGCGGAGACAGGTATTGATGAAGCGCGAGCTGCAGTGGAGGCGTTCGGTCTGGGATTGGACGAGATCGGTTGCCAGGCCGCTCAACAGTGGGGGCTACCCGCCGCCATTGTGAAGACGCTGCAAGACGTTCCGCCTGCGCCCGTAAAGGAACCGCTTGACCATGCCGATTGGTTGGCCGCCATCTCCACGCTGTCGTCGCGTTGCGCGGATGCCTTATGCGTCGATCAAAAGTCGTCTGCTGTCGTGCTCTATGAGCTTGCCGCCGGTTACGCGGACATGGTGGGCCTGGGCGTTGAGCAGGTGCTGTCTTCAGTGGAAGCCGCGCAGCGCACCGTGACTGAAGAGAATTTGGTCGTTCTGCGTCCCGCAACCGTTGGCAAGACGTCGCCAGCTGCCTTCAGGGCAGGCAAGCCTGTTGACGCGATACAGATTCTCGCGCGTGGAGTGGAAGACGTGCGCGGAGCGATGAAATCGGCCAGCACAACTCAGCTCCTCACCATGGCACTGGAAACGGTCTATCAGGGACTTGGTTTCAGTCGCGCAATTGCCTTTTTGCGCAATCAGGAGCGGCAGCATTACAACGCGCGCATGTGCTTCGGTGACGACGTTCAGGAACTGCTGCCCCGCCTCGTATTTGGCGATGCTTATCAGCCAGATGTATTCCATGCCTCGCTGGCGAACGACAAGATGATCTTTGTCGAGAATGCGCAAGATCCGGCTTTCCTCAATAAGATCCCGCGCTGGTGGCGGGAAGCCTTGCCGACCGTGCGCAGTTTCATGGTTCTGCCGCTGGCGGTCAATCGCCAACCTATCGGCTTCCTCTATGGGGACTGGGATATGTCGCGACCAGTGGCTCGGATCGAACAGTCAGAAGTCCCTTCCCTCAACGAGCTGCGCATGCTGGTCATGCGCGCCTTCGAACTGCGCCGCCAGATGGAACCCGGCTGGGCGCGCACTATGCTCTGAGCAAGTTTCCCCGGTTTGCCTGCCGACTTTGCTTGCCAGAGTTTGGTTCTTTGCAATATATTTCAACTTGTTTCAAATATATAAAAAATATTTCCCTTGTGGTAGGCCAATTTTCGATACGGCTGATAAATCAATTAATTATTTTGCAATAAGCGGTGCCGGCATGAAAGAAATCATTGTTGCAGCATCCATTGTGCTGGGCGGATTGCTGTTGTGGGGCTACTTGCATCGGGAGCGGTCGTTTCGTTTTCGAGAGAGAGCGGTGTTGACGGGCGGCGAGCTGGAGTTCTTTTTCCGCCTGCGCGATGCACTGCCGGAGTGCGTGATATGTCCGCAAGTCGCAGTGGCGGCGCTGATCGAGCCGACAGGTGCCGGGCCATTGCGCCATAAAGCGTTAGCGAGCATTGGTGGAAAACGTGTCGGTTATGCTGTGTTCGACGAAAGCATGCAACTGCTTGCCGTGGTTGAATACGATCACCATGGGCGCCGCAAGCGCAGCGATGTTCTGCGTGATGCTTGGTTCGCCAGCGCCGGTGTGCGGACGATCCGTTTTCATGCCAAACATTTGCCCAACGAGGGGATGATCAAATCGCGTATTTTTGCTCATTCGAAGCCGAATTCACATTACATCGATTACCAGCTTGGTAGGGAAGGCGAAAGCAAACCGAGTAAGGCCTTGTGGCCCAATACTGTCAACGCGCATCCCTGACATGGCGGGGTAGAATGCGGGGCAAGGCGGAACACTTTTTTGCGTCCGCCTCGTTTTCTCATCATGGCCAGACTTCCGCGACTCGTCGTTCCACATCAGCCTCATCTCATTATCCAGAACGGCATTGACCGCCAGTCCGTGTTTCGCGACGATGCGGATCACACCTCCTTCCAGCGCTGGTTGCGCGAGGCGGCGCGGCAGTTCAAAGTTGCCGTGCATGCCTATGTACTGCTTCCTGCGCAAGTTCAGTTGCTGGTGTCGCCAAGTGATGAAGTCGGCCTTGGTCGCATGATGCAATGGATAGGGCGGCAGTATGTCCCATATTTCAATGCCAAATACCAACGAGCTGGCACGCTTTGGCAGGGCCGTTACCGGGCGACGGTCGTCGAACCCGCACAGTATTTTCTGGCGTGCAGCAGATATATTGAATCCGAGCCGGTACGCGCCAGTTTGTGTGTCGAGCCTTCGCAATACCCCTGGTCGAGCTACGCGCACCATGCCGGTATTTGTCCTGATCCGGTGATTACTGACCATGCGCTTTACTGGGGGCTGGGCAATACACCTTTCGACCGCGAGGCCGCTTACCGGTCCTTGATGGAGCAGGGACTGTCAACCGCAGAGGTGAAGACGCTGAATGACGCGGCGCTGAAAGGCTGGCCGCTCGGTTCGGAGCAATTCAAGAAAGAGCTGCAAAAACAGGCTAGCCGTCGCGTCGAACCTGCCAAGCGAGGTCGCCCGGCGAAGCCCCGAACAATAGACGTGCAACCAACAGATTCCTGAGGTTTCTGAAAACTTGTTTGAATTCATGCACTTGTTCGCATCAAAATAACTCTGTCCCTATTTTGATGTGTGACTTTTTGGTGAAACAATTAAAATTACTCCGACCCTAATTTTTGAGGTTGAAGTATCTGTTGCACTGCACTATCCTTGATTCTCAACACAACAAAAGTTGCGGAGAATGTCTATGCGCGCGCAAGGTTTATATGATCCCACCAATGAACACGACGCCTGTGGCGTAGGTTTCATTGCTCACATCAAGGGCAAGAAAAGTCACTCGATCGTGGAACAGGGGTTGCAGATTCTGAAGAATCTCGACCATCGGGGTGCGGTTGGTGCCGATAAGCTGATGGGAGACGGCGCGGGTATCCTGCTCCAGATTCCGGATCAGTATTTTCGTGAGGAAATGGCCAAGCAGGGAGTGAACTTGCCGCCGCCGGGCGAATATGGCGTCGGCATGGTGTTCCTGCCGAAGGAGCAGGCTTCCCGCATTGCTTGTGAACAGGAAATCGAGCGCGCGGTGCTGGCCGAAGGCCAAGTCGTGCTCGGCTGGCGCGATGTGCCGGTCGACCTCGACATGCCGATGTCGCCGACGGTGCGCGCGAAAGAGCCAGTGATCCGCCAGATCTTTATCGGACGCGGTCCGGACATCATGGTGACCGACGCCTTGGAGCGCAAGCTGTACGTCATCCGCAAGTCGTCCGGCCACGCCATCCAGGCGCTGAACCTCTTGCACGGCAAGGAATTCTTCGTGCCGTCGATGTCGGCGCGCACCATCGTCTACAAGGGGCTTTTGCTGGCTGATCAGGTTGGCGTGTACTACAAGGATCTGCAGGATTCGCGCTGCGTCTCCGCGCTTGCGCTCGTGCACCAGCGCTTCTCCACCAACACATTCCCCGAGTGGCCGCTGGCCCACCCGTATCGCCTGATCGCACACAACGGCGAGATCAACACCGTCAAGGGAAACTTCAACTGGATGCGCGCCCGCGAAGGTGTGATGAAATCGGCTGTGCTGGGCGATGATTTGCAGAAACTGTTTCCGCTGATCTATGAAGGCCAGTCTGACACAGCCTGCTTCGATAACGTGCTCGAACTCTTGGTAATGGCCGGCTATCCGGTTGCGCAGGCGATGATGATGATGATCCCGGAAGCGTGGGAAAACCACGCGCTGATGGATGACAACCGCCGCGCCTTCTACGAATACCATGCTGCAATGATGGAGCCGTGGGACGGTCCTGCCGCCATGGCCTTCACGGACGGTCGCCACATTGGTGGCACGCTCGACCGAAACGGCTTGCGTCCGGCCCGTTACATCGTTACCGACGACGATCTCGTCGTGATGGCGTCCGAAGCCGGTGTGCTGCCGATCCCGGAATCGAAGATCATCAAGAAATGGCGTCTGCAGCCGGGCAAGATGTTTCTGATCGACCTCGAAGCAGGTCGCATCATCGACGACAAGGAATTGAAGGATACCTACGCCAACGCCAAGCCGTACAAGCAATGGATTCGTTCGGTGCGTATCAGGCTCGACGAGCTGCCGCGCGAGCCGGAAGAGGAGAAGTCCTCCATTCCGCTGCTGGATCGTCAGCAGGTGTTTGGTTATACCCAGGAAGATATCAAGTTCATCTTGTCGCCAATGGCCGCTACTGCTGAGGAAGCGGTCGGCTCCATGGGCAACGACTCGCCGCTGGCCGTTATGTCCAACAAGAACAAGACGCTGTACAACTACTTCAAGCAGTTGTTCGCCCAGGTGACGAACCCGCCGATCGACCCGATCCGCGAAGCAATGGTGATGTCGGTGGTGTCTTTCGTCGGCCCGAAACCGAACCTGCTCGACACCAACAACATCAACCCGCCGATGCGCCTGGAGGTGTCGCAACCCGTCCTCGACTACGCAGGCATCGCCAAGCTGCGCAACATCAGCAAGCATACCGGCGGCAAGTTCAAGTCGTACGAGCTGAACATTTGCTATCCGGTCGCCTGGGACAAGGAGGGCATCGAGGCGCGCTTGGCATCGTTGTGCGCGAAGGCGGTCGATGCCGTCAGGTCCGGCCATAACATCCTGATCATTTCCGATCGTAAAGTCGATGCGAATCAGGTGGCGATCCCGGCATTGCTGGCGACTTCGGCCATCCACTTGCATTTGGTCAGCAAGGGGCTGCGCACGTCCACCGGCCTGGTGGTTGAAACCGGCTCGGCACGCGAGACGCATCATTTCGCCCTGCTCGCCGGCTATGGCGCGGAAGCGGTTCACCCCTACCTCGCCATGGACACGCTGGTCGAACTCGCGAAGGAATTGCCGGGCGATCTGACGCCGGAGCAGGCGATTTACAACTTCCA
>Ga0070659_100000402_pt1 | contig 32771 bp, 30 predicted proteins | sample KBSC23metaG_FD_64666 | JGI IMG/M metagenome (GOLD analysis project Ga0070659, IMG submission 64666) | Corn rhizosphere microbial communities from Kellogg Biological Station, Michigan, USA - KBS C2-3 metaG | ecosystem: Host-associated > Plants > Roots > Rhizosphere > Soil ... | reverse complement strand
TAAAGCAATTTATACAAACCGATAAAACACCCGAAGAAATATCCATCATCCTTACCGGCATTGGCCTGGAGGTGGAGAGCCTGGAAAAAGTGCAGGCTATTCCCGGCGGATTGGAGGGCTTAGTGATCGGTTATGTAAAGGAGCGCAGCCAGCATCCCAACGCCGACAGGTTAAGCATAACCAAGGTTGATGTGGGCACGGGCGAGGATCTGCAAATTGTTTGCGGGGCACCCAATGTTGCTGAAGGGCAAACCGTTGTGGTAGCTACTGTTGGTACTACCGTGTACCCGTTAAAGGGCGAGCCGTTTAAGATCAATAAATCGAAAATACGCGGCGAAGAGTCGATGGGGATGATATGCGCCGAGGATGAGATAGGCCTGGGTGAATCACACGATGGCATTATGGTGCTTGATTCGACCGCGCAGGTTGGTTCTTTAGCTAAGGATTACTTTAAACTGAACGACGATTACCTTTACGAGATAGGCCTGACCCCTAACCGTGCCGACGCGGCATCGCATTTAGGTACGGCCCGTGATATTGCCGCTTTTGTAAAAACAGGCATTATTAAGCCTGATGTAAGCAGGTTCAAGATCGATAATCATAGTTCGAAGATAGAAGTGGTGGTAGAGAATACCGCTGCGGCGCCCAGGTATTCGGGTGTGTCAATTTCGGGTATCGAGGTAAAGGATTCGCCGAAATGGCTGAAAGAAAAGCTTGCGGTGATCGGTATCCGCAGTATCAACAACGTGGTGGATGTAACCAACTATGTGTTGCATGGCCTGGGGCAGCCGTTACATGCTTTTGATGCTGATGCGATTACAGGCAATAAGGTGATCGTGAAAAACTGCCCCGAAGGAACCATATTTAAAACACTGGATGGTGTTGAGCGCAAGCTATCGGCCGATGACCTGATGATATGCAACGCTACGGAGCCGATGTGTATTGCCGGGGTATTTGGCGGCGAGGCATCGGGCGTAAAGGCATCAACCACCAGTATATTTTTAGAGAGCGCTTATTTCAATTCGGTATCAGTACGCAAAACATCAAAGAGGCATGGTTTAAAAACTGACGCGTCTTTCCGTTTTGAGCGTGGTACCGACCCTGATATGACGGTGTTCGCTTTAAAGTACGCCGCGTTGCTGATACAGGAAGTTGCGGGCGGAACGATCTCATCAGAGATATATGATAACTACCCGGCACCTGTGGCGCCGTTTGAGGTAGAGCTGAGCTATAGGAATGTTGACAGGCTGATCGGCAAAGCTATCGGGCATGATGAGATAAAAGCCATTATTAAGGCTTTGGATATCCAGATAGTGAATGAAACCGCCGAAGGCTTATCGCTAAAAGTGCCGCCTTACCGCGTGGATGTTACCCGCGATGTGGATGTAATAGAAGAGATATTGCGTATTTACGGTTATAACAACATTGAGATACCTACCCAGATCAGGGCATCGCTCAATACGTCTGACCGTCCCGATAAGGATAGTGTGCAAAATACCATTGCGGATATGCTGACGGCTAATGGCTTTAACGAGATCATGTCGAACTCGCTCACCAAATCGGCTTATGCCGAGAATATGGATGAGGCAGTTAAGATATTGAACCCATTGAGCAGTGACCTGGATATTATGCGCCAAACGATGCTGTACTCGGGACTGGAAGCAGTGGCTTATAACCTGAACCGCAAGGCTGCCGACCTGAAACTATATGAGTTTGGCAAGGTGTATAACGTGCGTGAGGATAAGTATGTAGAGAACCAGCGTTTCGCTATTTTTATTCCGGCTCAAGCCAGGCAGAGCAGTGGAACCAAAAAGCAAAGCCAAGCAGCTTTTATAATTTAAAGGCCGTGGTTGACGCGCTGGTTGACAGGTTAAGTGTTAAAGATTATACGGTGGAAGATGCCGCCAATAGCGATTTTGCTTATGGCTTGCAATATGTAAAGAACGGTAAGGTATTGGTAAGCTTTGGCGTTGTAGCAAAATCGGCTCTTAAAAAAGCGGATGTTGACAAAGATGTTTTTTATGCCGACTTTAACTTTGACCAGGTAATAACGCTGGTGCGGAAGAATAAGATAGTTTACCAGGAGATATCAAAGTTCCCTGCGGTAAACCGCGACCTGTCGATGCTGATAGATAAGGGTGTTACTTTCCAGCAGTTGAAAACAATCGCGCAAAAAACAGAACGCAAGTTGCTGAAGGATGTGAATGTATTTGATGTGTACGAGGGGGATAAATTACCTGCCGGCAAAAAAAGTTACGCGTTGAGCTTTGTATTGCAGGACGAGGAAAAGACGCTTACCGATAAAGCCATTGACGGCATTATGCAGAAGCTGATCTACAATTTTGGTAAAGAAGCGGGAGCTGAGATAAGGAAGTAAGATGTCGGAGGGCTGTAGTCGGAAGTCAGAAAATATCGAATGTTGAACACCGAATATTGAATGTAGAAGTGAAAGAAGACCGAGAGGCCCGCGTTAGGGATTGAAGTGGAAAGCCCGGAATCCCGATCCTTCATCGGGATGAGGACTTGTAACGTAAAGCCCGACCCGATTCTTCATCGGGTAACGCCCCAATTATTATTTTAAGTAACTTTTCAAATACTCCTAAAATCTTTTAAAAAAATAAACTGTCAAAAATCAAGATTAAATATCACATTGACACTTAATCAATATATAGTCAATTCTTAATAATCTCGAAATATTCCAGTAACTTAGTAACCCGATAACAAACAACTTAATAAAGAATAAGAAATAACAAATAATGGCTGTATTAGCTGAGCAATTAGGTAAGGTTGTAGAAAAAACAGAGCGGTTAATTGAGCTTTGTGCTGCTTTACAGGAAGAAAATGATCTGCTTAAGCTGGAAAACGAATCGTTTAAAGTAGCGCTGTCAGCCAGTAAGGATAAGAATAAAGAGCTTGATGAAAAGCTTCGTGTATTGAAGTTGGCCAAGTCGTTTTCAGAAACAAATGAGAAAACCCTTGACATCAAGCAAAAAATTAACGAATTTGTGCGGGAAATAGATAAGTGTATCGTGTTGCTTAAAAAATAGCACGAAAAAGTGAAATAGCTCAATGGGAGAAATCTCCATAAAAATAAATATTGCTGACAGAGTTTACCCGTTAAAGGTAAACATGGAAGAGGAAGAGATAATACGCAGGGCGGCTAAACTGATAAACGACAGGATAAAGGAGTATCAGGAAAATTACGCCGTTAAGGATAAGCAGGATCTGCTGTCAATGTGTGTGTTGCACTATGCTACATCGGCACTAAAGGCCGAAAAGAGGGTAGTGGTTGAAGACACAGAGGTTGCGGAGAAAGTGTATCAGCTTGACAACCTGCTGAACGAGTTTTTTTCGAAGTAATAAACGTTCTTTACATATACAGAGCAATTAAAAATCTAACCGCAGTTAAATTTTTAAGTTTCACTATTTAAAACTTAACACTTCAATATTGGCGAAAGCAAGAGGGTGTACGTTACCTGTTAGCATTAACACTTAACGATGACTCAGCTTCCAGTCCTCATAAATGGAGTTTAATAATACATGAAGCTTAAAATTTAGTTGCGGTTTTTTTATTTATACCAATTATACATATACAATCATGGACGTACTATTATATTTAATTATCGGGCTGTTGGTAGGCGTTGGAGCCGGAGTACCAATTGGCCGCTTCTTCCTGAGGAAGCTTTTTAAAGATCAGGAAATAGCCGCTCAGGCCAAGGTTAAAAAGATTTTAAAGGAGGCTGAAAACGATGCCGAACTATTAAAGAAGAACAGGTTACTGGAAGCAAAAGAGAAGTTTTTGCAGATGAAGGCCGAGCACGAGCAGGAGATAAACGGCAAAAATAACGCCATGAACCAGCGCGAAAACAGCCTGAAACAAAAGGAGCAATCGCTTAACCAGAAAATTGAGAATGCTACCCGCAAGGAGCAGGAAATGGACAATGTTAGGAAAAACCTGGAGCGCCAGACAGAATTGGCCGTTAAAAAACAGGAAGAAGTTGAAGTGTTAAAAAATCAACACATACAACAACTGGAAACTTTGGCCGGCTTATCTGCCGAGGAGGCACGTAACCAGTTGGTAGATAACCTGCGCGAAGAGGCCCGTACCAAGGCGATGATCCACATTAAGGATGTGGTTGATGAGGCCAAACTTACCGCTGTTAAAGAGGCGAAGAAGATCGTTATCCAAACCATACAACGTACTGCTACTGAAAGCGCTATTGAGAATACGGTATCTATCTTCAACATTGATAATGATGAGGTGAAAGGCCGTATCATTGGTCGCGAAGGGCGTAATATCCGTGCGCTGGAAGCGGCTACCGGCATCGAGATCATTGTGGATGATACACCGGAAGCAATTATCCTTTCGGGATTTGACCCGGTTAGGCGCGAGATTGCGCGTTTGGCGATGCACCGTTTGGTGACCGACGGACGTATCCACCCGGCACGTATTGAAGAGATCGTAGCGAAAACCAAAAAGCAGATAGAAGAAGAAATTGTTGAGATAGGCGAGCGTACCGTTATTGACCTGGGTATTCACGGTTTACACCCTGAGCTGATCCGTATGGTTGGTCGTATGCGTTACCGCTCAAGTTACGGGCAAAACCTGTTGCAGCACAGTCGCGAGGTAGCAAATTTCTGCGCTACTATGGCTGCTGAGTTGGGTTTGAATGTAAAACTTGCAAAACGTGCCGGCTTACTGCATGATATTGGTAAAGTGCCCGATGATAATCCTGAACTGCCGCACGCTATTCTGGGTATGCAACTGGCCGAGAAATATAAAGAGAACCCTGAGGTTTGTAATGCCATAGGTGCCCACCACGACGAGATAGAAATGACCTCGATGATATCACCTATCATCCAGGCATGCGATTCGATATCAGGTGCCCGTCCAGGCGCGCGCCGCGAGGTGGTTGAAAGCTATATCAAGCGCTTAAAAGAGCTGGAAGAACTGGCTTTATCATATCCTGGTGTGGAGAAGACCTTCGCTATACAGGCCGGCCGTGAGCTGCGTGTGGTGGTTGAAAGCGAGAAAATAACCGATGCGCAATCGGAGATACTGGCGGCGGATATATCAAACCGTATCCAAACCGAGATGACCTACCCAGGTCAGATCAAGGTTACCGTTATCCGGGAAACCCGTTCGGTAGCTTTCGCTAAATAGAATCAGATAACCGACCCTCTCCCCCAAAGGAGGGGGTTTTATACTTAACACAAACCCTAACGTGTTATGGCAACAACTATAAAAGCGGCTAAAGGCAATGGTCCCGCTAAGGAACCTAAAAAGCTTATTGACGTTTATTTTGATCAATATGCTGAGAACCATCAAAACCATGCTAACGAAGTGGTGCATTGGATATGCATACCGCTTATTGTTTTTAGTTTGCTGGGGTTGGTTTGGGCCATCCCGTTTCCGCACCTTAATTTTTTAGGACAATATAACGGGTTCTTTAACTGGGCATCGTTTGTTATTGCTTTTGCCATATTCTATTACTATAAACTTTCGCCCATCCTATCGTACTTTATGTTGGTGCTGTTATTCGCCTTTACCTTTGGTATTATCCAATTGGAAGCATGGGGCAAAGCAGGCGGACCGGCGTTATGGCAATCATGCCTGGTAGTATTTGTACTTTCGTGGATAGGGCAGTTTATTGGCCATAAAATAGAAGGTAAACGCCCCGCGTTTTTACAGGATCTCAAATTCCTGCTCATAGGCCCTGCATGGCTGCTGCACTTTATTTTACTCAAATGGAAGATAAAATATTAAGCGCACATCGTCACTTTGCCATATAGCTAAAATAACATATTTTAGCTATTCAACCCCGCTAATGAAGCAAGCCTTTAAAGAGTATTTCTCCATCAGTAAAAAGGAATGGAACGGTATGATAATACTGTTGATCATTATTCTGTTGATACTGGTTTCGCCATACGTATATCAGTATTTTCGCAAGGATAAGGCGATGGATCTGGCTGAGTTCAATAAAGATCTCACGCTTATCAAAGCCGCTAAAAACAGTGACAGCACCTCCACAACCGAATATGATGACACTGACCCGGATTGGGATAAAAAGAATGCCGCTCCGGCTATGTTTACATTTAATCCCAATAAACTGCCTGATACGGCATGGCTCAGGTTGGGCTTGAGCAAGAAGCAGGTACATAGCATCAAAAACTACGAGAGCAAGGGCGGCCACTTTTATACCAAAGCCGATGTGAAGAAAATGTATGCCCTTAGCCCGGCAGAATACGCCCGACTGGAGCCGTACATCAACATCCCCGCGGAACCTTTTAAGGGTAAAGTGGCTAATATTATTGTCGAGATCAACACGGCCGATTCTGTAAAACTGACGGAGATAAAAGGTATCGGCGCGTCGTTTGCCGAGCGCATTATTAAATACCGTAATCAACTGGGCGGCTTTGTTAAAAAAGAACAGCTGCTGGAAATATATGGTATTGATACGGCCAAATATCATGCGATAGAAAAGAACATCAGGGTTGATGTAAGGCACATCCATAAGATCGCCATCAATAAAGTTGGGATAGAAGACCTGCGGCCATTTCCATATTTAAACTTTAAACAGATGAACGCTATACTGCAATACCGCAAGCAGCATGGCGATTATACTTCGATAGAAGATTTGCGCAACGTGGCCATACTTAATGATGAAATTTTACGTAAAATTGCGCCCTATTTAAATTTCAAATGATAGAGCAACAGATCAAAGCCGTTATCCGCGATATTCACGATTTCCCGAAACCTGGGATCATTTTTAAAGATATCACACCCATATTAAAAAGCCCCGAAGTTTGTACCGGCATTGTGGATGCTTTTATTGAGAAACTGGGCGATACCCGTGTGGATGTAGTTGCCGGAGTAGAGAGCCGCGGTTTTCTTTTTGGATTGATGCTGGCTATGCGTTTAGGCGTTCCGTTCATCCCCGTAAGGAAAGCCGGAAAACTACCTTATACCATTAAACAAAAAGTGTACGAACTGGAGTATGGCACCGCCACCATTGAGCTGCATACCGATGCCTTTGAGCCGGGCTCGCATGTGCTGATACATGATGACCTGCTGGCTACCGGTGGTACCGTAACTGCCACCAGCGAACTGATAGCAGAAATGGGCGGTGTTGTAGCCGGATTTTCGTTTGTGGTAGGATTGAGCTTTTTAAAAGGAAGAGAAAAGATCAGCCCGATATCGGATCAGATCATCGTATTGGCCGAGTATTAAAAAATATTCAAATTTATTTTTTCGTTTGTTTGCTGCAGCTTATAAGTTTAAATCAACTAAACTCATTATCTGTACCAAAAACCGTTTTATTCTATCATACTGGTAGTTTTTGAACTCAAACAAGTGCTTTTTTATTTGTTATGTTTGCATAATAATCTAACATAACAGATGAACTTTAGTGCCGAAGTATCCACCGGATACGATTTTTCGATGGGCGAGAACCAGCGTATGGTTGCTCAAATGGTTAAGGATTTTGCAGAGAAAAATATCCGTCCGCATGTAATGGAGTGGGACGAGGCTCAGACCTTCCCAATTGAACTATTCAAACAATTAGGCGAACTGGGCCTGATGGGTGTTTTAGTCCCCGAAGTGTATGGAGGTTCAGGCTTTGGCTACTTTGAATACGTATCTGTTATTGTGGAGATAGCCAAAGTTTGCGGTTCGATAGGTTTATCGGTAGCCGCGCATAACTCGCTGTGCACAGGCCATATTTTGTACTTTGCCAACGAGGAGCAAAAGCACCGCTGGCTGCCTAAACTGGCAACTGCCGAGTGGATAGGTGCCTGGGGTTTAACCGAAGCCAATACCGGCTCGGATGCGATGGGTATGGCGACTACCGCTGTTCTGGACGGTGATCATTATGTGGTGAATGGTTCCAAAAATTGGATCACCCACGGAAAATCGAGCAACATTGCTGTGGTAATGGTGCGGACAGGAGAGAAGGGCGATTCGCATGGTATATCAGCGCTCGTTATCGAAAAAGGTACGCCGGGCTTCACTCACGGCAAAAAAGAAAATAAACTGGGCATGCGTGCCTCGGAAACCACCGAACTGATATTTGATAACTGCCGCGTTCCCAAAGAAAACCTGTTAGGAAAAGAAGGCGAAGGCTTTACGCAAGCCATGAAGATATTGGATGGCGGCCGTATATCCATAGCCGCTTTATCATTAGGTATTGCAAAAGGCGCTTTTGAAGCGGCGGTTAAATACTCCAAAGAACGCCACCAGTTTGGCCAGCCCATCAGCAACTTCCAGGGCATATCATTTAAACTGGCAGATATGGCGACAGAAATTGAAGCCGCTGAACTATTGATACTGCAAGCCGCCGATCTGAAGAACCGCGGGCAAAGCGTCACCAAACAATCGGCCATGGCGAAATACTTTGCATCAGAAGTTGCCGTAAGAGCAGCTAACGAAGCCGTGCAGATATTCGGCGGTTATGGTTACACCAAAGATTTCCCGGTAGAGAAGTTTTATCGTGATGCTAAATTATGTACCATAGGCGAGGGAACATCAGAAATACAGAAGATAGTGATCGCGAGGGAGGTGATAAAGGTGTAATTACAATATATCGTACTTTTGAAACCCTCATATGCTTAAGACTATGTGGGTTTTTATTTACCTTGCAGTCACAATTAAACACATGGAACTTTTTTGTTTTATAGCCGGAGTTATGTCAAGTCAGGTTCTGTACTTTTCTGGAATGTTCTATAAAAAGAACAAAGCACCTTTAAACAATCCCGAATACTTCAAAACGATTTGGATTATCACTATAAGTTTGGCATTAACTGGTTTAAGTACACTCTTCTATGTGGATGCCAAGCCAAATTATTATCTTTTTTTGGTTTCACCACTTTACTCATTTGCGTTGTATAGATTAATGCATCTATGGTTTTTTACTAAACTTCATCGTGATCCTGTAGTAACTGTTCGAGAAAGAAATCCAAAATTTAAATGGGATGAGCTTTTTCAATTTTGTTACTTACTGTTAAGTACTTTAGTCCCCATGGCGGTAATCCTTGGTCTCATATATCCTCGCTAATAAACTAATTATTCTTTTTCAATTACCCTTTTGATTTACAAACTATTGTGCTTACCTTTGTAGCCCTTGAAAGGAGGTATTTTAGGAACTATGATCATTATCAACGTAAAAGACGGCGAATCATTAGACAAAGCATTAAAACGCTTTAAAAAGAAATTTGAAAAAACAGGAGTGTTAAGAGAACTTCGCAGCCGTCAGGCCTTCGAAAAAAAATCTGTAGCTCGTCGTACCGAAATTAAGCACGCCATCTACATTCAAAACATGAACTCCGAATCAAACTAATTTAATTTGCTTAGCAAATTTTATTTTTTTGTTTACTTCATATTAAAACTATTTGTACATTCATACTACCGAATGTATAAGTAGTTTTTATGGTTTTAGAGCGGTTCGTCAAATATCTTCAGTACGAAAAACGGTTTTCTCCACATACCGTTACCGCCTATCAGAACGATCTGAAGCAATTCCTTTTGCACACGGCTACATCGGGTCAGCATGCTAAGCTATCTGCCGATGAAACAGACGCCAAAATTGCTCTGCTTACCGCCGATATAAATGTTGTAACATACAACGATATACGCGATTGGATAGTAGAGCTGATGAACAATCAGCAAACCGCGAAGTCCGTAAATCGTAAAATAGCGTCGCTCCGTACCTTCTTTAAATTCCTGCTGCGCGAAGGTGTTATAACATCTAATCCGGCATCCAAAATTCAGGCGCCAAAGATCCCGAAAAGGCTACCTGTAGTGGTAGAGGAAGACAAGATCCTGGCGCTGCTGTCCAATAATGAAAATTTTGAGAACGACTTTACCGGCGTCCGCGACAAGCTCATTATCGAAATGCTCTTTGGTACCGGCATCCGTCTGGCCGAACTGGTAGGTTTAAAAGATACCGATGTTGATCTGTACAGCAACACCATTAAAGTTTTGGGCAAGCGCAATAAAGAGCGCATCATCCCTATCAACAACGAGTTGAAGGCGCTGCTCATAAATTACATGGGCTTAAAGAAAAGTGAAAATTTATATAACAATTCCTTAACATTATTCGTTACAAGTAAAGGTGCTGCCGCCTATCCTAAAATGATATATCTTATCGTGCATAAATATCTCTCGTACATATCAACCCAGGATAAAAAAAGCCCGCACGTGCTGCGGCACTCATTCGCAACAAGCTTATTAAACAACGGAGCCGATCTGAACTCCATCAAAGAACTTTTGGGCCACGCCAACCTGAGCGCGACCCAGATTTATACCCATAATTCAGTTGAGCGATTAAAGTCTATTTACAAACAAGCCCATCCAAAGGCTTAAAAAAAGGAGTACATCATGAAAATCAGAGTCCAATCCATCCACTTCAATGCCGACAAAAAATTGTTAGATTTTATTCAGAAAAAAGCAGATAAGCTCGATCTTTTTTTTGATCAGATCATTAGCGGCGAAGTTTATTTAAAACTTGAAAACGTTGAAGATGAAGCCAATAAAATAACGGAATTTAAAGTGATGTTGCCTGGCAATCAATTATTTGCCAAGTATCAATGTAAAACCTTCGAAGAAGGTACAGATTTAGCCATCGAGTCGCTCATTAAGCAGATAGATAAGCATAAACAGAAAAAAGTGAAGGGAGTTGAAACACTAAACAAAGCAGTTTTGGCCTCCCTTGGCGACGAAATACTGTAGAAAAACATCGTTTTTTCAGGTAAAATCGACAGGTAAATCACCTGTCGATTTTTTTTGTAAAAAAATTTTGTTCAGCCTTTTAATTGTGTAGATTTGCAATCCCTTTTGGAGAGGTACTCAACACGGGCGCTTCGCAAAACAAAGGGGATTGTTCTTAAAAATTATTTGCCTCCTTAGCTCAGCTGGTAGAGCGACTGACTTGTAATCAGTAGGTCATTGGTTCGATCCCGATAGGAGGCTCAGTTTAATTTCGGATTTCGGAATTAGAATTTCGGAATTTAAAAATCCGAAATCGAAAATTCGAAATCCAAAATGAGGCTGGGGGGATACCAGAGCGGTCAAATGGGGCGGACTGTAAATCCGCTGCTTCGGCTACGAAGGTTCGAATCCTTCTCCCCCCACTGGATGATGATTGAAATGATAGATAAGCTGAATGATGAGTTTAGCTTTCAATTATAAAAAGGTTTGAGTTTTAGAAAAAGTTGAATTAACATTCAATCATTCCATAGCTCAATCCTTCAATCATTAAACAAAAGCGGAAGTAGCTCAGTTGGTAGAGCGATAGCCTTCCAAGCTATAGGTCGCGAGTTCGAACCTCGTCTTCCGCTCAGTGTATGTCGGATGTCGGATTTTCGATTTCGGACTTGGAAAGTAAGAAATTGAAAAATTGATTTTAGATGCTCATAAATCCGAAATTGAAAATTCGAAATCCGAAATCAAAAACATAAGCCGACGTAGCTCAGGGGTAGAGCACTTCCTTGGTAAGGAAGAGGTCATGGGTTCAAATCCCATTGTTGGCTCTATAATATGTGTATTATAAAAATTAGAATATAAAATTAACCTACAAACATTAAATAAATCATGGCAAAAGAAAAGTTTGACCGCAGTAAACCGCACTTAAACATCGGTACAATCGGTCACGTTGACCACGGCAAAACAACCCTTACCGCAGCTATCACTAAAGTATTAGCTGATGCAGGTTTATCAGAAGCACGTTCATTTGATTCAATTGACTCTGCTCCTGAAGAAAAAGAACGTGGTATTACTATCAATACAGCACACGTTGAGTATTCAACAGCAAACCGTCACTACGCTCACGTTGACTGCCCGGGTCACGCGGATTATGTGAAAAACATGGTTACTGGTGCGGCTCAAATGGACGGCGCTATTATAGTAGTTGCTGCAACTGATGGTCCGATGCCACAAACCCGCGAGCACATCCTGTTAGCACGTCAGGTAGGTGTACCTGCACTTGTTGTTTTCATGAACAAGGTTGACATGGTTGATGATCCGGAATTATTAGAATTAGTTGAAATGGAAATTCGCGAACTATTATCGTTCTACGAATATCCAGGCGATGATATCCCAGTTATTCAAGGTTCTGCCTTAGGTGGTTTGAACGGCGATGCTAAATGGGTTGGTAAAATTATGGAGCTGATGGATGCTGTAGATAACTACATCCCAATCCCTCCACGTTTAACTGAGTTACCTTTCTTGATGCCTGTTGAAGACGTATTCTCGATCACTGGTCGTGGTACTGTAGCAACCGGTCGTATCGAGCGTGGTGTTATCAACTCAGGTGATCCGGTTGATATCTTAGGTATGGGTGCTGAAAACTTAAAATCGGTTGTTACCGGTGTTGAGATGTTCCGCAAGATCCTTGACCGTGGCGAAGCTGGTGATAACGTAGGTTTATTGTTACGTGGTATTGAAAAAGAAGCTATCCGTCGTGGTATGGTTATCTGCAAACCAGGTTCAGTAACTCCGCACACCGATTTCAAAGCCGAAGTTTACGTATTATCAAAAGCAGAAGGTGGTCGTCACACACCATTCTTCAACAAATACCGTCCGCAATTCTATTTCCGCACAACAGACGTAACTGGCGAGATCTCGTTAGCCGAAGGTGTAGAAATGGTTATGCCAGGTGATAACGTTACCATCACTGTAAAGCTGATCAACGCTATCGCAATGGAAAAAGGCTTACGTTTCGCTATCCGTGAAGGTGGCAGAACAGTAGGTGCCGGTCAGGTAACCGAAATATTGAAATAATTCAAACGCCCCGAAAGGGTGCTTGAACGGTTAATTTTATTACAAAAAGTATCGGGATTTTATCCCGGTACTTTTGTACTAATAGGATAAAACAACCAGATCCGCGGTTTAGGATCTTAGGAATACGGGAATAGTTCAATGGTAGAATAGAGGTCTCCAAAACCTTTGATCAGGGTTCGAATCCTTGTTCCCGTGCAGAATAAAATAAAAATGGCTAAAGTAACAGAATATATAAAAGAATCTTACGAGGAGCTAACCCAAAAGGTAACCTGGCCCACATGGAGCGAGCTGCAAAGCAGTGCCGTGCTGGTATTGGTAGCTGCTATTATTATCGCTTTAATAATACTGGCAATGGACCAGGCGTTTGGCAATTTGTTGCATTATTTTTATAAATCATTAGCGTAATATTACAGATGAGCGATCAATTGAAATGGTACGTAGTGAGAGCCATTAGTGGTAAAGAAAAAAAGGTTAAACAATATATAGATGCCGAAATTAACCGTTTAGGCATATCACATCTGGTACCGCAGGTATTAATACCGATGGAAAAATATTATCAGATGCGCGATGGAAAAAAGATAGCCAAAGAGCGTAACTTTTTTCCGGGATATGTATTGATGGAAGCCGCGTTAGATGGTGAGCTTGAGCACATTATTAAAAACATTAATAGTGTTATCGGGTTTTTAGGAGATAAGGCAGGCAATGCTATCCCTTTGCGTCAGGCCGAAGTTAACCGTATTTTAGGTAAGGTTGACGAGATGACCTCGCAAGGCGAAACTATGAACGTTCCATATTACGTTGGCGAAAACGTTAAGGTAATGGATGGGCCGTTCAATGGCTTTAGCGGCGTGATAGAAGAAGTGAACGAAGAGAAAAAGAAACTGAAAGTAATGGTAAAGATATTCGGCCGCCGTACGCCGCTCGAATTGAATTACATGCAGGTAGAGAAAGAGTAGTTATTTCGGATGTCGGATTTACGATGTCGGAATTAAATAAATAAAAAACAGATAGAGGAGCAGGATAAATTCGAAATTGAACATCCGAAATCCGAAATCAAAAAATCTTAAATGTTACATAGCTTCCACTTACTAACATTGAGTATTAAATAAAGTAAATTAAAATGGCAAAAGAAGTCGGTGCGTTAGTAAAACTACAGGTAAAGGGCGGCGCGGCAAACCCATCTCCACCAATAGGCCCAGCATTGGGTGCTAAAGGTGTGAACATTATGGAGTTTTGCAAGCAGTTTAATGCCCGTACCCAAGACAAGCCAGGTAAAGTGTTACCAGTGGTTATCACTGTGTATGTCGACAAATCTTTCGATTTTATCATCAAAACTCCACCCGTTGCTATCCAGTTAATGGAAGTATCAGGTTTAAAGAGCGGTTCAGCCGAGCCAAACCGTAAAAAGGTAGCCAGTGTAAACTGGGGTCAGGTTGAAGCGATTGCTAAAGATAAAATGACAGATCTGAACGCGTTCACAGTAGAATCGGCCATGAAAATGGTTGCTGGTACAGCACGCAGTATGGGAATTACCGTTTCTGGTACAGCGCCCTGGAATAATTAATTAATTAAAATCAGTTAAAAGACAGTGGCAAGATTAACAAAAAATCAAAAAACGGCACTCTCCAAGGTTGAGGTTAATAAAGCGTATTCTTTACAGGATGCAACAAATTTGGTAAAAGATATTACTACTACCAAGTTCGATGCATCAGTTGATATAGATGTTCGTTTAGGTGTTGATCCGCGTAAAGCCAATCAAATGGTGCGTGGTATTGCAACCTTACCTCACGGAACCGGTAAAACTGTACGTGTATTGGTGCTTTGTACTCCTGATAAGGAACAAGAAGCAAAAGATGCAGGTGCAGATTACGTAGGTTTGGATGAATATATTGCCAAGATTGAAGGTGGATGGACTGATGTTGATATTATCATCACTATGCCAAGTGTTATGGCTAAAGTTGGTCGTTTGGGTCGTGTACTCGGACCTCGTAACTTAATGCCTAACCCTAAATCAGGAACAGTAACTACCGAAGTTGGTAAAGCTGTAACTGAGGTAAAAGCAGGTAAGATCGATTTCAAGGTTGATAAAACCGGTATCATTCACGCATCAATAGGAAAAGTATCTTTCCCTGCTGAGAAAATTTATGAGAACGCTCTGGAGATCCTTCAGATCATTTCAAAATTAAAACCATCAGCAGCAAAAGGAACATATTTTAAGAGCATTCATGTATCTTCTACTATGTCTCCTGGAATCGAAGTTGAAACTAAAACAGTAGCGGGGATCTAATCATGAATAAAGAAGAAAAACACGACCTTGTTCTTGCCCTTACTGAGCAAATCAAAGAGTATGGTAATTTCTATATTACTGATACCTCAAATTTAACGGTTGCGAAGATCAATGATATCCGCCGTAAATGTTTTGAAAGCGACATCAAAATGCAGGTAACTAAAAATTCACTTATCAGAAAAGCTATGGAAGCTGTTGATGGTGATTTTAGCGAAATGTATGATGTATTAAAAGGCGCTTCATCTATTATGTTCTCTAAATCAGGTACTGCTCCGGCAAAACTGATCAAAGCGTTACGTAAAAAAGGTGATAAACCTGTTTTAAAAGCAGCTTACATTGATACAGCGATATTTATTGGTGATAACCAGTTAGACGCATTGGTAGCTCTGAAATCGAAAGAGCAATTGATCGGCGAAATTATTGGCTTATTGCAATCGCCTGCTAAGAACGTTATTTCTGGTTTACAATCAGGTGGTAACAAACTGGCCGGCATAGTTAAAACATTACAAGAAAGAGGTTAACAAACTACCTTAAAGTTTGAATTTAAAAATCACAAAGCATTAATTAAAAATCATAATAATGGCAGATTTAAAAGCGTTTGCTGAACAGTTGGTAAACTTGACAGTAAAAGAAGTTAACGAATTAGCTCAGATCTTAAAAGACGAGTACGGTATTGAGCCAGCTGCAGCAGCAGTTGCAGTAGCAGCAGCTCCGGCTGGTGGTGGCGATGCCCCTGCAGAAGCAGCAGCACAAACAGCATTCGATGTAATATTGAAAGAAGCTGGTGGCGCTAAATTAGCAGTTGTTAAATTGGTAAAAGATTTAACCGGCTTAGGTTTGAAAGAAGCTAAAGATTTAGTTGACGGCGCACCAAAAGAAGTAAAAACCGGCGTTTCTAAAGAAGAAGCTGAAAGCTTGAAAAAACAATTAGAAGAAGCAGGAGCTGTTGTTGAGGTTAAGTAATTTAACCATACAGCTATTTTAACATCAGACTCCGACCTTAATTTGGTCGGGGTCTATTGTCGTTTATATTGCTATAAGATTTGAGTATTGAGGTTTGAGTATGAAGATTTAATGCCCGCTATCATGAAGATGCAGGTATCCAAAATTTTAGCTCGCATGTGGTCTCCTATCTCAGTACAACTATCTCACATCTACTTAGGATTATTAATAAACTAAAATTATCGTCCCTTGGCAAACACAATAAATCAAAGAGTAAACTTTGCAACCAGCAGGAAAGTATTAGAATATCCTGATTTCCTGGATGTACAGTTACAATCATTCCAGGAATTTTTTCAATTACAAACAACTTCAGATAACCGCTACAAAGAGGGGTTATTTAAGGTGTTTGCCGAAAACTTTCCGATATCAGATTCAAGAAACATTTTCGTACTGGAGTTTCTTGACTATTTTATTGATCCGCCACGTTATGATATACAAGAGTGTATCGAACGCGGATTAACTCACAGTGTGCCATTAAAAGCCAAGCTGCGCCTGTCATGTAATGATGAGGAGCACGAAGATTTTGAAACCATTGTTCAGGATGTGTATTTGGGAACTATCCCTTATATGACACCTAAAGGAACATTTGTTATCAATGGCGCCGAGCGTGTAATTGTATCGCAATTGCACCGTTCACCAGGTGTGTTCTTTGGCCAAAGCCGCCACACTAACGGAACAAAATTATACTCAGCGCGTGTTATTCCTTTTAAAGGATCATGGATCGAGTTTGCTACCGACGTTAACAACGTAATGTATGCTTACATCGATCGTAAGAAAAAATTCCCGGTAACTACCTTGCTGCGTGCCATTGGTTATGACTCTGATAAAGATATTTTAGAGCTATTTGAACTGGCCGACGAAGTAAAAGTAAGCAAATCAGGTCTGAAGAAATTCATTGGCCGTAAGCTTGCCGCAAGGGTGCTTAAAAAATGGGTGGAAGACTTTGTGGACGAGGATACCGGTGAAGTGGTATCTATCGACCGTAACGAGATCATCCTTGAGCGCGAAACCGTATTGGAAGACGACCATATCGATATGATCATCGACGCGGGTGTTAAAACCATCATCCTGAACAAGGAAGATGCGGCCACCAGCGGTGATTATACCATTATATATAATACTTTACAAAAAGATACTTCTAACTCGGAGAAAGAAGCGGTTGAGCACATCTACCGCCAGTTACGTAACGCCGAACCACCTGATGAGGAAACTGCCCGTGGTATCATCGATCGTTTGTTCTTCTCTGATAAAAGATATGACCTGGGCGATGTGGGCCGTTACCGCATCAACCGTAAATTAAAATTAACCACGCCAAACGAGGTTAAGGTTTTAACAAAAGACGATATCATCGCCATTGTTAAATACCTGATCAAGCTGATCAACTCTAAGGCCGAAGTGGATGATATTGACCACTTGTCAAATCGCCGTGTACGTACAGTTGGTGAGCAATTGTTCGCACAGTTTGGTGTTGGTTTGGCACGTATGGCCCGTACCATCCGTGAGCGTATGAACATCCGTGATAACGAGGTGTTCACACCAACCGACTTAATTAATGCTCGTACCCTATCATCTGTGATCAACTCGTTCTTCGGAACTAACCAGTTATCACAGTTTATGGACCAAACCAATCCACTGGCAGAGATCACGCACAAGCGTCGTCTGTCAGCCTTAGGCCCAGGTGGTCTGTCGCGTGAGCGTGCAGGTTTCGAGGTTCGCGACGTTCACTACACCCACTACGGTAGGTTGTGTACCATCGAAACTCCCGAAGGACCGAACATTGGTTTGATATCGTCATTATGTATCCACGCCAAGATCAACAACCTGGGCTTTATCGAAACTCCTTATAAAAAGGTAGTTGACGGTGTAGTACAAATGGCAGAGCCTGTTATTTACTTATCTGCCGAGGATGAAGATGGCAAAACCATCGGACAAGCCAACGCGGTATATGGTGATGACGGTGTATTTAAAACTCCGAAAGTAAAAGCCCGTTTTGAAGGTGACTTCCCGATCATCGAGCCGGAACGTTTGGATTATATGGATATTGCTCCTAACCAGATCACGTCGATAGCCGCTTCATTGATTCCGTTCCTGGAACATGATGATGCTAACCGTGCGCTGATGGGATCGAACATGCAACGCCAGGCCGTACCGTTATTGCGCCCAGAAGCGCCGATAGTAGGTACAGGTTTAGAGGGCCGTGTGGCAAAAGATTCGCGTACGCTGATCAATGCCGAAGGCGATGGTGTTGTTGAATATGTTGACGCGAACGAAATACGTATTAAGTATGACCGTGACGAAGCCGACCGTTTGGTTTCTTTTGATGGCGACAGCAAATCGTACCGTTTGATCAAGTTTAAGAAAACCAACCAGAGTACTACCATGAACCTGAAGCCTATCGTTAAGAAAGGCCAGCGTGTTGAAAAAGGACAGGTACTTTGCGAAGGATATGCAACCCAGGATGGCGAATTAGCCCTTGGCCGTAACTTAAAAGTGGCTTTCATGCCTTGGCAGGGATTTAACTTTGAGGATGCGATAGTGATATCTGAGCGTGTTGTATCGCAGGATATATTCACCTCTATCCACGTTGAAGAGTTTGAGCTTGAAGTACGTGATACCAAACGCGGTGAAGAGGAATTAACACCGGATATCCCGAACGTATCAGAAGAGGCTACCAAAGACCTTGACGAGAATGGTATCATCCGCGTAGGCGCCGAAGTTAAAGAAGGCGATATCCTGATCGGTAAGATCACCCCTAAAGGTGAGTCTGACCCTTCGCCGGAAGAAAAATTACTTCGTGCCATATTTGGTGATAAAGCAGGTGACGTTAAGGATGCATCGTTAAAAACTCCGCCATCAATCAATGGTGTGGTTATCGATACAAAATTGTTCTCACGTGCTAAAAAGACTTCTAAAGCTGAAGAAAAAGCAGCGATCGAGAAGCTGGATACCAAACACGAAAAAGCGATTAAAGACCTCAAGAACTTATTAGTTGATAAGTTATTCGAGATCGTTAATGGTAAAACATCGCAAGGTGTATATAACGTTTACAAAGAGCTGTTGGTAGCTAAAGGTGTTAAATTCACTCAAAAGATCCTTTTGGAGCTTGAGTACAGCAACATCAACCCAACTAAATGGACAACTGATGATGACAAGAACGATCAGATCAAATTACTGATCCACAACTATGGCATCAAGGTTAACGAAGAGTTAGGTGCTTACCGCCGCGATAAATTCGCGATAAGCGTAGGTGATGAGCTTCCATCAGGTATCGTGCAAATGGCTAAAGTTTACATCGCTAAAAAGCGTAAGCTTAAAGTGGGTGATAAAATGGCCGGCCGTCACGGTAACAAAGGTATTGTTGCACGTATTGTACGTGACGAAGACATGCCATTCCTTGAAGACGGAACACCTGTTGATATTGTGTTGAACCCGCTGGGTGTACCTTCGCGTATGAACCTTGGCCAGATATACGAAACCGTATTGGGCTGGGCTGGTAAAGAGCTTGGTGTTAAATTCGCTACTCCTATTTTCGATGGGGCAAGCCATGACGAGGTTGAAGAGTGGGTGAAAAAAGCAAACTTACCAGAATCGGGCCGTACATACCTGTACAATGGTTTAACAGGTGATCGTTTTGACCAGCAGACTACAGTAGGTATCATCTACATGCTGAAACTTGGTCACATGGTAGATGATAAGATGCACGCACGTTCTATCGGGCCATACTCATTAATTACACAACAACCATTGGGTGGTAAAGCTCAGTTCGGTGGTCAGCGTTTTGGTGAGATGGAGGTTTGGGCACTCGAAGCATTCGGTGCAGCAAACATTCTGCAAGAGATCCTGACTGTTAAGTCGGATGATGTTGTGGGCCGTGCTAAAACTTACGAGGCTATTGTAAAAGGCGAGAACCTGCCAACACCATCGGTTCCTGAATCATTCAACGTATTGGTTCATGAGTTAAGAGGTTTAGGTTTGGATATCACATTGGAATAAGATAGAGGTGAAAGGATAAAGGTGAAAGGTTAGCTTAGGCGAGTACCTTTTACCTTTCACCTTTTAGCTTTCAACTTTTAAAAAAGAGCTATGTCATATAAAAAGGATAATAAAATCAAAAGTAATTTCACCACGATAACCATCAGCCTGGCCTCTCCGGAGTCTATACTGGAGCGTTCAAGCGGTGAGGTTTTAAAACCAGAAACCATTAACTACAGGACCTACAAACCTGAGCGTGATGGTTTGTTCTGCGAGCGTATTTTCGGTCCGGTTAAAGATTACGAGTGCCATTGCGGTAAATACAAACGTATCCGTTACAAAGGTATCGTGTGCGACCGTTGCGGTGTTGAAGTAACCGAAAAGAAAGTTCGTCGCGAGCGTATGGGCCACATCAACTTAGTTGTTCCTGTTGCGCACATCTGGTACTTCCGTTCGTTGCCGAATAAGATCGGTTATTTATTAGGCTTGCCTACTAAAAAGCTCGACCTTATTATTTACTACGAGCGTTATGTAGTAATTCAGCCCGGTATTAAAGAAGCTGACGGGATCAATAAAATGGATTTCCTGACAGAAGAAGAATACCTGGATATATTAGATACTTTACCAAAAGAGAACCAGTACCTTGATGACAAAGACCCTCAGAAGTTTGTTGCCAAAATGGGTGCCGAAGCTTTGGAAGAGTTATTAAAACGCCTTGACCTTGACCAACAGTCTTACGACTTACGTCACCAGGCGGCTAACGAAACCTCACAGCAACGTAAAAACGAAGCTTTAAAACGTTTACAGGTTGTTGAAGCTTTCCGCGATGCTAAAACACGTATCGAGAATAACCCTGAGTGGATGATCGTTAAGATCGTTCCGGTTATACCTCCCGAATTGCGTCCGTTAGTACCATTGGAAGGTGGCCGTTTCGCTACTTCCGATCTGAACGACTTATACCGTCGTGTAATTATCCGTAACAACCGTTTAAAACGTTTGATCGAGATAAAAGCGCCGGAAGTAATTTTGCGTAACGAAAAACGTATGCTGCAGGAAGCTGTGGATTCGTTATTTGATAACTCGCGTAAAGTTAATGCCGTTAAAACTGAAGGTAACCGTGCTTTAAAATCACTTTCGGATATCCTGAAAGGTAAACAAGGCCGTTTCCGTCAAAACTTATTGGGTAAACGTGTGGATTACTCGGCACGTTCGGTAATTGTTGTAGGTCCAAGCCTTAAATTACACGAGTGCGGTTTACCAAAAGATATGGCTGCTGAGCTGTTCAAACCATTTATCATCCGTAAGATGATTGAGCGTGGTGTGGTAAAAACAGTAAAATCGGCTAAAAAAATAGTTGACCGTAAAGACCCATTAGTTTGGGACATCCTGGAAAACGTATTAAAAGGACACCCTGTATTATTAAACCGTGCGCCTACGCTGCACAGGTTAGGTATCCAGGCTTTCCAACCAAAATTAATTGAAGGTAAAGCTATCCAGCTGCACCCTTTAACCTGTACTGCATTCAACGCGGATTTTGACGGTGACCAGATGGCTGTTCACGTACCGCTGGGTAATGCTGCAATTTTAGAGGCGCAGATACTGATGCTTGCATCGCACAATATTTTGAACCCTGCTAACGGTACCCCAATCACTGTACCATCGCAGGATATGGTTTTGGGCTTGTATTACATCACTAAAGGACGTAAAACAGAGCCCGGCCACATTGTTAAAGGTTCAGGTTTAAGCTTCTACTCTCCGGAAGAAGTAATTATCGCTTATAACGAGAAGAAAGTTGACCTGCACGCTTTTATCAAAGTAAAAGTAAACGTTAAGCAAAAAGACGGCAGCATAGTTAATCAACTGACCGACACTACCGTTGGCCGTGTATTGTTTAACTTACACGTACCCGAAGAAGTTGGTTACATTAACGAATTGTTGACCAAGAAATCATTGCGTGATATTATCGGTACAGTTGTTAAGGTTACCGGTATGGCACGTGCTGCTCAGTTCCTTGATGATATCAAGGAGTTAGGTTTCCAAATGGCATTCCGCGGTGGATTGTCGTTTAACCTGAAGGATTTGAATATCCCTGCTGAAAAAGTTACCCTGATAGAACAAGCTTCGAAAGAAGTGGAAGACGTAATGGCTAACTACAACATGGGTTTCATTACCAACAATGAGCGTTACAACCAGATCATCGACGTTTGGACACGTATTAACAACCGTTTGACTGCAAACGTAATGGAAATACTGTCGACAGATAACCAGGGCTTCAACTCAGTTTACATGATGCTTGATTCAGGTGCACGTGGTTCGAAAGAGCAGATCCGTCAGCTGGCAGGTATGAGGGGATTGATGGCGAAACCGCAAAAATCAGGTTCAGGTGGCGAGATCATTGAGAACCCGATTCTTTCAAACTTTAAAGAAGGTTTGTCGGTATTGGAGTACTTTATATCAACCCACGGTGCGCGTAAAGGTTTGGCGGATACAGCGTTGAAAACAGCTGATGCTGGTTACTTAACCCGTCGTTTACATGATGTTGCACAGGATATGATTGTTGGTGATACCGATTGCGGTACACTGCGCGGTATCTTCACAACAGCATTGAAAGATAACGAAGATATTGTTGAGCCATTATACGATCGTATTTTGGGCCGTACTTCATTACATGATGTTTACGATCCTATCACTAACGAATTGTTGGTTTCAGCAGGTGAAGATATTGAAGAAGAAGTAGCACGTAAAATTCAGAACTCTCCGTTAGAGGGTATCGAGATACGTTCGGTATTAACCTGCGAAAGCAAACGCGGTGTTTGTGCTTTATGCTATGGCCGTAACCTTGCAAGCGGTAAACGCGTGCAAATGGGCGAGGCTGTTGGTGTAATTGCTGCACAGTCAATCGGTGAGCCGGGTACACAGTTAACGTTACGTACTTTCCACGTGGGTGGTACCGCGTCTAACATCGCGGCTGAGTCACAGATCAACGCTAAGTTTGATGGTGTTATCGAATTTGAAAACGTACGTACTGTACCTTTCACCACCGAAGAAGGTGATGTTGAAGTGGTATTGGGCCGTTCGGGCGAGTTCCGTATTGTTGAAGCCGGTACTAACAAAACTATTGTAAGTAACAACATTCCATACGGTTCATACCTGTATGTAAAAGACGGAAGCAAAATAACCAAAGGCGACCGTATCTGTTCATGGGATCCGTATAACGCGGTTATCATCTCTGAATTTGCTGGTAAAGCGCAGTTCGAGGCTATACAGGAAGGTATTACTTTCCGTGAAGAATCGGATGAGCAAACCGGTCACCGTGAGAAGGTAATTATCGATACACGTGATAAAACCAAAAACCCTGTTATCCAGATCGTAGAGAAAGGTAACGTGGTTAAAGGATACAACATCCCGGTAGGCGCGCACATCGCGGTTGACGAAGGTGAGAAAATTCAAACAGGCCAGGTTATCGCTAAAATACCTCGTTCAACAGGTAAAACCCGGGATATTACAGGTGGTTTACCACGTGTAACCGAGTTGTTTGAAGCACGTAACCCATCAAACCCTGCGGTAGTAACCGAAATTGACGGTGTGGTAACTTTAGGTGGTGTGAAACGTGGTAACCGCGAGATCACTATCGAATCTAAAGACGGCCAGATCAAAAAATACCTGGTTCCATTGTCTAAACACATCCTGGTGCAGGATAACGACTTTGTGAAAGCCGGTATGCCATTGTCCGACGGTTCAATTTCTCCTGCTGATATCCTGGCAATTAAGGGCCCTGCAGCAGTGCAGGAGTACCTGGTTAACGGTATCCAGGAAGTTTACCGTCTGCAAGGTGTGAAGATAAACGACAAGCACTTTGAAGTTATCGTTCACCAGATGATGCAGAAAGTAACTATCGAAGATGCAGGCGATACCCGTTTCTTAGAGAAAGAAGCTGTTAACGGTTGGGATTTCATGCTGGAGAACGACGAGATCTTCGATAAGAAAGTTGTTGTTGATCCGGGCGATTCGAACAACCTGAAAGCAGGTCAGATCGTTTCGTTAAGGAAACTGCGCGACGAAAACTCTGTATTGAAACGTAAAGATTTGAAACTTGCTGAAGTTAGGGATGCAATTCCGGCTACATCAAGTGCCATGTTGCAAGGTATTACCAGGGCATCATTAGGTACCAAATCGTTTATGTCGGCAGCATCGTTCCAGGAAACTACCAAGGTGCTGAATGAAGCAGCTATAGCCGGTAAGGTTGATAAAATGCTTGGTTTGAAAGAGAACGTTATTGTTGGTCACTTAATTCCTTCCGGAACAGGTTTACGTATATATGAAAATATCCGCGTAGGTTCTAAAGAAGAGTTTGACCGTTTAATGGCTTCAAAAACCGAAGAAGTAGAAGCATAATTTAATTATAGTTAAATAAACTTTCTAAAGTCCTCTCTTTTAAGAGAGGACTTTTTTATTTTTATACCACGATGGAAGAACAACAAAACGACAACCAGTTAAACATTGAATTATCGGAAGAGATAGCCGAGGGCATATACTCTAACCTGGCGATAATTACCCATTCCAACTCGGAGTTTGTGCTCGATTTTATCAGGATAATGCCCGGGGTGCCAAAGGCAAGGGTAAAATCGAGGATAATTTTAACACCAGAACATGCAAAAAGACTGCTTGCGGCCTTAAATGATAATATCGAAAAATTTGAGGCCGTTAATGGCCGCATCAAAATACAGGACGAGCATATTGGTTTCCCAATGAATTTTGGCGGTACAGTAGGCCAGGCTTAACCTATTTTCATAGGCTTACCTGTTAAAACCTTAATTCCATTTTTATATCTTCGCCTGTTATTTGTTGGGTTATAGCCCGGCATGTTATTATATTTTTTGCCACCACTAAAATGCAAGACCTTAAAAAACTTATTGAAGATGCCTGGGAAGACAGGAATCTGCTCACTTTTAAAGAATATACAACAGCTATTGAAACTGTTATAGACCGCCTGGATAAAGGCGAAATACGTGTTGCCGAGCGCATAGGCTCACGCTGGCACGTTAACGACTGGATAAAGAAAGCCGTTATCCTGTATTTCCCCACCCGCCAGATGGAAGAAATTAAAGTTGGCCCTTTTGTGTTTCATGATAAGATGAAGCTTAAAACCAACTACAAAGAATTAGGCGTACGCGTGGTGCCGCATGGTGTTGCACGCTACGGCGCTTACCTGGCCAAAGGCGTTATCATGATGCCCTCGTATGTAAATATTGGCGCTTATGTTGACGAAGGTACCATGGTTGATACCTGGGCAACTGTAGGCTCATGCGCTCAAATAGGCAAACATGTACATTTAAGCGGCGGCGTAGGTATTGGCGGTGTGTTAGAGCCCGTACAAGGCGCACCCGTAATTATCGAAGATAACTGCTTTTTAGGTTCACGGGCCATTGTTGTTGAAGGCGTGCACCTGGAGGAAGAGGTAGTTTTGGGAGCCAACGTAGTGTTAACCGCGTCGACCAAAATTATTGATGTTACGGGCGAAGATCCGGTTGAATACAAAAGCTTTGTTCCGGCGCGCTCGGTAGTTATTCCGGGTTCATATACCAAAAAATTCCCTGCAGGCGATTACCAGGTACCATGCGCGCTCATCATCGGCAAGCGTAAGGCATCTACAGATAAAAAGACTTCGCTGAATGATGCTTTGCGTGAGAATAACGTAGCGGTATAATTGCTGGTTATTGGGTTGTTGGGTTATTGAGTTGTACGCTTGATAACCCAATGCCTTTTTAGGATCATCATTAACCTAATAACTCAACAACTTAATAACCAATAACCAAAATGAAAATAGGATACGAAGCCAAAAGAGCGTTTCTGAACATGACAGGGCTGGGTAATTACAGCCGTGAAGTGATCAGGATGATGGCTTCGAATTATCCGGATAACGAATACCTGCTGTATACGCCCAAAATAAAGCCAAATAACAGGCTCGATTTTTTAAAGCAGTTTCCTGCGATAAAAACGGTAACACCCGTAAGTAAGTTTTTTACTTCGTTATGGCGCAGCAGGGGCGTAGTTCAAGATCTGAAGCGTGATGGCGTTGAGCTTTATCATGGTTTAAGCCATGAATTGCCTATGGGGATACATCAAACCCCTGTTAAAACAGTAGTCACCATTCACGATCTCATCTTTATGAGGTTTCCGCAATACTTTGGTTTTATCAGCCGGAGGATATACAATTCAAAGATCAGGTACGCCTGTAAACATGCGGATGGCATCATCGCGATAAGCGAAAGAACCAAAGCCGATATAATTGAGCTTTTAGGCACCGGTGACGCCAAAATAGAGGTAATATACCAGGCCTGCGATGATAGCTTTAAAGTGAAACAAACGCTTAAAAGAAAAACCGAGGTTAAACAGAAATACCATTTACCCGACAACTATATACTGAATGTTGGCACCATTGAGCCGCGTAAAAACCTGTTGCAGTTGGTAAAGGCATTACAATTGCTTCCGGAGGTTAAACTGGTCGTAATAGGTAAGCAATCGCATTATATTAAAGAGGTCAGAAAATTCATTATCGCTAATGGGTTAGAAAAACGCGTCATCTTTATCAGTAACGTTAATTTTGATGAACTGCCCGCTATTTACCAGATGGCCAATGTGTTTGTTTACCCATCGCGGTATGAGGGTTTTGGTATCCCGATATTGGAGGCTTTAGCTTCGGGGACGCCGGTTATAGCTGCTACAGGTTCGTGTTTGGAAGAAGCTGGCGGTCCGGATAGTTTATATGTTGACCCGGACGATGAAAAAGACCTGGCCGAAAAAATAGCTTTAATATTAAAAGATAATACCCTTAGTCAGGATATGATAGAAAAGGGAATGCTTTATTCGGCTAAATTTGAAGAGAAAAGATTAGCCGCCCAATTAATGGGGGTATATCAAAAAGTTTTACAACATGCTTAAAGACGAAGTTGCAAAAGCCCTGAAAGTTTTACAGGATGGCGGAATAATATTGTACCCTACCGATACCATTTGGGGTATTGGCTGCGATGCCACCAATGCAGAAGCGATAAAAAAAATATACGCGCTTAAACAGCGCGACGAAGCGAAAAGCATGATCGTTTTACTGGATAGTGAGAATAAGCTACCCAGCTATATTAAAGAAGTTCCCGATATCGCTTACGACCTGATAGCGTATGCCGAAAGCCCATTAACGCTGGTAATGCCCGGCGCTAAAAACCTTGCCGCTAACCTGGTGGCAGAAGATGGAAGCGTAGGCATCCGGGTAACCGGCCATGAATTTTGTAAGCAATTGCTGCAACGTTTCCGCAAACCAATTGTATCAACATCGGCAAATATCAGCGGGCAACCGTCGCCTAAAAACTTTAACGGCGTTGCTGCCGAAATTATTGATGGCGTTGATTATGTAGTGGATGTTGACCAGCACGACATGACCGAGAAAAAGCCCTCCACCATTATGCGCCTGGAGCCCGATGGTAAATTTGAGTTTATCCGCAGGTAATACTTTCCATGCAAGGCTTAAATTTTTACCTTTGGCGCTAAATCAAAAGCGCTGCCGCCCTATCATATTCAATGAAACAGCATTTAAAGCACCCTATTTTTAATATCATTTCGGCTATTGCCGGTGAAATGGGTGTGGATGCTTATGTAATAGGCGGCTTCGTGCGCGATCTGTACCTCGACCGTCCCTCAAAAGATATTGATGTGGTGGTGATAGGTAACGGTATAGCCCTGGCCGAAAAGGTAGCGGCTAAATTGAAAGTAAAGCTATCGGTATTTAAAAACTTTGGTACTGCCATGCTGCATTACCGCGATTTTGAGATAGAATTTGTAGGTGCCCGGAAAGAATCGTACCGCTCCGACTCTCGTAAGCCGATAGTAGAGAACGGTACGCTGGAAGACGATCAGAAACGCCGCGATTTTACCATTAACGCGCTGGCCATAGCCCTGCACCCAAAACAATACGGCGAACTGATAGACCCTTTTGGCGGTATAGCCGATATGGAAAACAAGCTTATCCGCACACCGCTCGACCCGGTAGAGACCTTCAGTGACGACCCCTTGCGGATAATGCGTGCTATACGTTTTGCTACTCAACTGGGTTTTACCATTGACCCGGCAGCTATTGAAGCCATTAAGGCAAATACTGAACGCATTAAAATTGTATCGCAGGAGCGGATAACCGATGAGCTGAACAAGATCATCATGGCAAAAAAGCCATCCGTAGGCTTTGAGTTGCTGTTTGATACCGGTTTACTGCATATCATCTTCCCGCAAATGGTTGCCCTGCACGGCGTGGAATACATTAACGGCAAGGGCCATAAAGATAATTTTTACCATACCCTGCAGGTGCTGGATAATATCTGCGAAAGCACAGACGACCTGTGGTTGCGCTGGGCCGCCATATTGCATGATATTGCCAAGCCGCCAACCAAGCGCTTTGAGCCCGGTCACGGCTGGACATTCCACGGGCACGAGGATAAGGGGGCGCGTATGGTGCCAAAAATATTCGCGCAGTTAAAGCTGCCGCTGAACGAGAAAATGAAGTTTGTACAAAAGATGGTGCAGCTGCATTTAAGGCCGATAGTGCTGGCCCAGGAAACCATTACCGACTCTGCCCTGCGGCGTTTACTGTTTGATGCCGGTGAAGATATAGAGAGCCTGATGCTGTTGTGCAAAGCAGACGTTACCACAAAAAACGAGTACAAAATAAAAAAGTATCGTGGTAACTTTGAGCTGGTACAACAAAAGTTAAAAGAAGTTGAAGAGCGCGACCGGATACGCAACTGGCAGCCACCCGTTACCGGTACCGATATTATGGAGCTTTTTGGGATAAAAGAGGGCCGCGAAGTAGGAATTATAAAGAACCAGATACGCGAAGCCATACTGGAAGGCGATATTGAAAACTCGCGCGAAGCAGCTATTGAATTTACAATAAAAAAAGGTGAAGAAATTGGCTTGAAAGTTGTGGCAAGCAGAAAACCGGAATAAAATATTATTTTTGATCATAAAAATTTACATACACTAATGGCAGTTTATAGGTTTAGAGTTTCTTTTGAAGATTATGACGATGTAATGCGCGAAGTTGATATTAAATCGACGCATACGTTTGAAGATTTGCACAGGGCAATACACCTCTCTACGGGTTACCAGCCCGAATATTCGTCGTCGTTTTACATCAGCAACGATCAATGGATAAAAGGGCAGGAGATAGCCTATATGCCATCGCAACGGAAGATAGACCGTGGTGTGCCATTGATGGAAAAGTCGAAACTGAGCAGCTTTATCGATGATCCTCACCAGAAATTTTACTATACCTTTAACTTCGATCGCCCTTTCGATTTTCATATCGAACTGATCAAAATATTAGACGAAACGCCAGGCGTTACTTACCCGCACGTAGCTAAAAGTGTTGGCGAAGCACCCAAGCAATTTGGCAATGTATTTACCCCGACGGCTACCCCCGAGGTTGTTAACGATGACTTCGACTTTTTGAACGAGATGGAATATGTAGCCGAAGATACCGCGGACTTTGAAGAAGTGGTTGATCCTGATGAGGTACGCCCGGCTGCTGCCGATGATGAGCACGAGGAGGAAGAGGATGAGTTTGGCAATGAGTTTTCGGATAACGAGCACTTTGAATCGGGTGAGAGCGATGATTACTAATGAGTGATCCATCGAAACAAAAAACCTTAATTGTAATTGCCGGGCCCACAGCGGTTGGCAAAACAGCGTTGGCTATTGAGCTGGCCAGGCATTACCAAACAGAAATAGTTTCGGCCGACTCACGTCAGTACTACCGCGAAATGGCTATCGGCACGGCTAAACCAACCGAAACGGAGCTGGCGCAGGCCAAACACCATTTTGTTAATTCGCATTCGGTAACAGATAGTTATAATGTCGGCGATTTTGAGCAGGACGGGCTAAAGGTTATAGATGAGCTATTTAAGACGCATGATAAAGCGATATTAGCTGGCGGCTCGGGCCTGTATATTAAGGCTATTTGCGAAGGCTTTGACGACCTGCCGCCGGTTGATGCGGATACGCGTAACGAGTTAAACGCGCTTTACTCAGAAAAAGGAATTGCGTATTTGCAGGAGCAACTGAAGGCTGCCGATCCTTTATATTATGAGCAGGTGGATGAGCATAACCCGCAACGCGTTATCAGGGCACTGGAGGTGATAAAAACCACGGGGAAGCCATTCTCATCCTACCATACAGCGAACGTAAAGGAGCGGCCGTTTAAAACGGTTAAAATAGCTTTAAATTTGCCGCGCGAACTGCTTTATCAGCGCATTAACCTGCGGGTGGATGCCATGATAAGGGAGGGTTTGATAGATGAAGTGAAAGGCCTTTTACCTTACCGGGAATATAATGCCCTGAATACTGTAGGCTATAGCGAATTGTTTGATTACCTTGAGGGTATAACCGACCTGGAAACAGCGATAGCCTTAATAAAACAAAATACCAGGCGTTTTGCCAAACGGCAGTTAACCTGGTTTAATAAAGATAAAGCCTTCAACTGGTTTGCACCGAACCAAATGAAAGCCATTATTGAACTGATAGATAAAAATTAAAAATGAACAACGCCGATACCATACTAAAAAGTAAACTGTATACCCTTGACGCCCTGAAGGCCGAAACTGATAAATGGAAAGCCAATGGCGATAAGGTGGTATTTACCAATGGCGTGTTCGATCTGCTGCATATAGGGCATATATCATACCTGGCCGCTGCCGCGGGGCTGGGGCAGAAACTCATTATCGGCTTAAACTCTGATGCGTCAACCCGGAGGTTAAAAGGCCCCACAAGGCCGGTAAATGATGAATATAGCCGTTCTATTATGCTTGCCGCGATATTTTTTATTGACGCGGTGGTTTTGTTTGAAGAGGATACGCCTATCATCCCTATTACTACCTTATTGCCTGATATTTTGGTAAAAGGCGGCGATTACAGCATTGACCAGATAGTAGGCGCCCCTGAAGTAATGGCTAATGGCGGCGAAGTAAAAGCTATAGAGTTTGTAGATGGGTACTCGTCGAGCAATATTATCAGTAAGATACTGAAAGGGTAGATTGATCATTAATATCGAATACTGAACACCGAATATCGATTTACTTCATCATTCAATATTCAACATTCGGTGTTCGATATTTCAAGCATTATCCTTTCAACACACCGATACACTTCACCAGGCTTTCGCGCCAGTAGGGTATTTCAATGCCTAATTCTTTTTTGATCTTAGCTTTATCCATTACTGAGAACGCAGGGCGTACGGCACGGGTTACATATTCGGATGTGCGTACCGGGTAGGCTTTAACGCTGATGCCCGCTATATCAAAAATAGCTTTGGCAAAATCGTACCATGAGGTTACCCCTTCGTTACTGTAGTGATATATGCCGTATTTTTGCTGGTCGTTTTGGATAATATGGAGGATGCAACCGGCCAGGTCAATGGCGTAGGTTGGCGTGCCAATTTGGTCGGCAATGATTTTAAGCTCGCCTTTCTCCGTCCCCAAACGTATCATCGTTTTTACGAAGTTATTGCCGTATTCGGAATAGAGCCAGCTTGTGCGCAGGGTATAATGGCGTTTGGTTTGTTCTGCTACGGCAATTTCGCCTTCCAGTTTGGTAAGGCCATATACGTTAATGGGTTCGGCAATATCCTCTTCTGATAAGGGCAGGTTGCCGCTGCCGGCAAAAACAAAATCGGTAGAAACATGGATGAGCGTGGCATTATATTTTTCGCAAAGTTTGGCCAGGTTTTCGGCGCCGTCTTTGTTTATTTTGCGGGCAAGGTCAATATCGTCTTCGGCTTTATCCACGGCAGTGTAAGCAGCGCAGTTAATGGCATAAGCAGGCTGATGCTGCGCGAACAGCTTATCAAGCCCGTCCAGATCCAATACGTTAGCCTGATCTTCTGACGGGAATATCATGCCCGAAATATTTTTTGCCATGGCAACCGCGTTCAGGCAATTACCTAACTGGCCCGATCCGCCAAATACCAATGTTGTTTTACTCATATCGCGCAAAGCTAATAACTAATATTCTGTTTTATTTTCAATGCTGCTCCAAAGTTTAAAAGCGCCCTGCGCCTCGTCGCGCATCAGCTGAACGATGGGCAGTTTACGCTCATGCATTTGCTTATCCAGTTCTTCGTAAATAAACTGGTCGTCAAAGCCAATGGCTGCGGCATCCGCTTTATTATTGGCATAGTATATTTTATCCAAACGGGCCCAATAAATAGCGCCGAGGCACATGGGGCAGGGCTCGCAACTGGTATAAATTACACAGCCTTCCAGGTTAAAGGTTTCCAGTTCCTGGCAGGCCAGGCGGATGGCCAATACTTCGGCATGCGCGGTGGGGTCGTTACTGGGTACAACCTTGTTAGCGCTGCGCGCAATGATCATCCCATCTTTTACAATAACAGCGCCAAAAGGGCCGCCATGTCCCTGCTGTACATTGTACTCTGACAGCTCAATGGCCATCTTCATAAATTTCTCGTGCACTTTATCTTCCATTTTTTTATCATCAATAAAAAACCCCAACTGTTGGGTTGAGGTTTTTTAACTCGTTTATTGAAAATTTATTATTTTTTGTCTTTAGCGTATAGTTCGTTCAGGCGTTTTAGCACATCGGCGGTAACATCTAAAGCCGGGTCGCCGGCTAAAACGGTAGGGGTTGCCCTCGAAGTGGTCAATACTATTTTATAACCTTTCTCTTTAGCATAAGTTT
>Ga0070659_100000401_pt1 | contig 32848 bp, 29 predicted proteins | sample KBSC23metaG_FD_64666 | JGI IMG/M metagenome (GOLD analysis project Ga0070659, IMG submission 64666) | Corn rhizosphere microbial communities from Kellogg Biological Station, Michigan, USA - KBS C2-3 metaG | ecosystem: Host-associated > Plants > Roots > Rhizosphere > Soil ... | reverse complement strand
TCGTTGAAGATCGTGGCGAAGGCGCCCATGGCCAGGCCCTCGACCAGCATCTGCATGCCGATGATCTTCTTGTAGACCTCCGGCGCGTGGATGATCTCGACTAGCAGGTCCTTCAGCACCGGGCCGCATTCGACCGGGCGACCCCAGCGGGCCTTGATGTACCTGGCGAAGGCGGTGACGTGGCGGGCCTCTTCGCGGGTCTGGTTGGCGGCGTATTCCTGCGCGCCCTGGTCCTTCAGCACGTGGCACAGGCTGGCCGACAGGTTCAGCGCGCCCTGCTCGCCGTGCAGGATCGAGGAGAAGGTCCTGAGCGTCTGGGCGTTGGCGAAGGCGATGCGCCGCTTCTCGCTGCCGAGGGTCTCGTTGACGTAGTCCAGCTGCAGGGCGCCGATCATCTTCTCGGGCAGGATCATCGTCCCTTCCATGTCGAAGGGCTCGTCGAAGTCGATATACTTCTTGTCCAGCGGATCCCAGAAGTGGTCGTGGGTCGCGCTGATGATCTTGTCGAACGCGGTCGAGCGCGCGCCGTAGCGGTCCAACTCCAGCATGGACTCGAAATCGTCGGGCGCGACGGCGTCGTAGATCAGGTCCTTGGTGATGTTGCCGTCGGCGGCCATGGCGTCTTGCTCCTGCGGGCGTGAAGGTTTGTCCCTTGTGACCATGGCATCTGAACGGTGCTTAGTCAACGAAGGTGACGCCAGCGTCACCTTTGGGAGAGTTAGCCGGCGCTGGCCTCGATCGCGTCGATGTCGGCGTCGGAGAGGCCCATGTGGTGGCCGATCTCATGCACCAGCACGTGGTTGACCAACTCCTCCAGCGTCACCTCGCCGCGTTCGGCCCACTCATCCAGGATCGGCCGGCGATAGAGGAAGATCATCGACGGTTGCAGCGCGGGGCCGAAGCCGTCGCGGTGGCCGATGTCGACGCCCTGGTAGAGGCCGGTCAGGCCGAAAGAATCCTCGATCCCGAGCTCGTCCAGCACCTCGTCGGACGGGAAGTCGTCGACCCGGAACACCACGTCGCCGGCGAGCTTGCGAAAGTTTGCGGGCAGCGCCCGGAACGCGGCCTCGGCAAGCGCGGCGAGGTCGTCCAGCGACGGCGCCTTCCCGAAAACGGGCGTTTCACTCATCGGGCATGACGATGTGCGGAGCGTCCGGCGGGCGGACCTCGAACAGGCCGATGTCCAGCGGCTGCTGCGGCTCGATCGGGCGCAGCGGCTGGCCGGCGATGGCGCGGAGAGTGGCGGGGTCGAGCGGCTGGGCCGTCCGCCGCGCCTTGCGGGCCTGCGGGGCCTCGATCGGGCGCTCGGCCGTGCCGGTCCGCCAGTAGGAAACCATCAGCCGCCAGGCGGTGCGCGGCGGCGCGGCGGCAGGCTTTGGCCAGCGCCGCCCATCCTCGTTGGTCGGTTCGACACGCGCCATGCGCTGACCGGGGAGGATCTGCTCGGCCAGCCTGCGCCAGGGTTCGTCCAGCAGGCCCCCATAGGCCTGGATCGCCGCGTCCCGCGTGGCGAACGCCGGGCCGGTCGGATCGGTGACGAAGACCACCGGCTCGCCCGCCACGCCCAGGGCCTCGCGCTCGCGCACCGCGTGGCCCACAGGGCTCGCCAGCGCCTGCTCCGCATTGGCCGCCACGGGATAGAGGATCGCCGTCATGCTTCCGGCCTGGGCTCCGCTCATGCGCCAACATAACCTATCTTCCGACAACGCGGCGCGGATGCGGCGAGGCCCGGCTGAGCTTAGGGTGCGAACCAGGTGATTCGCCGGAGCGTGGCCGAAGCGGGAGATGGACGCCCAACACTTGATCCTGGCTGCGGCGGCGGGCGCGGTGTCGCTCGCCATCTGCGCTGTGCTGTGGGCGCTGGGCCAGCGGCGCCAGGCGCAGGCCCGTATCGCTGCGGTGACCGCGCGGCTGACCGGCGTCGAACAGCGTGCGGACGCCGCGCAGGCCTCGGCCGAGGCTTTCGATTCCGCTCTGCTGGCTGTGGAGGATGGCCGCGCCCTGCTGGCGTCGGGCGAGGAGTCGCTGGCCATCTGCGCCGAGGCCCTCGGTGTTCCGGAGGCCGAGCCCCAGGCTATCGTCAACGCCCTGATGCGCGCCGACCCGGACCATGCGCGGCGGCTGCGCGCCCTCTTCGAGCGCGGCGAGGCCTGCGCCTTCGAGGTGCAGGGTCCCGCGACCGCGAAGGGCAGCGGACTGGTGGCCGTGGAAGGCCGCGCGGCGGGCGCGCTTGCCTGGCTGCGCCTGTCGGCGGCCGTGGGCGAAGACCAGGGCCTGCCCACTGCGCCACGCTTCGCAGCATTGCTGAACGCGCGCGTCACGCCGGCCTGGATCGCCGCCGCGGACGGCTCGCCGGTGTGGGTCAACAGCGCCTGGCTGAAGGCTGTGGACGCCGCAAGCCTGGACGAGGCGGCCGCCCGCGGCGCGGCCTTCGACCGATCCGCCGACGCGCTCGCCAGCGAGGCGGCCAACCTCGGCCAGCGCCGCGACCAGATCCGCTGGGCCACCGTCGCCGGCAAGCGTCGCGCCTTCCACATCACCGCCCAGCCGCTGGAGGGCGGCGGCGTCGGCGTCTGGACCGAGGACGTCACCGACCAGGAGGAGTTGCGCGAACGCCTGAAGCGCAACGTCGAGGCGCACGACGAGACCCTGAACCATATCGCCGACGCCGTGGCGGTCTTCTCGCAGGCCAAGAAGCTGAGCTTCCACAATACGGCCTTCGCCGAACTGTGGGGGCTGGAGCCGGCCTGGCTCGCCGAGCAGCCGAGCCACTCGGAGGTGCTGGACCGGCTGCGCCAGCGCCGCCGCCTTCCGGAGACCGCCGACTACGCCAAATGGAAGGCCGGCGAGCTCGACCGTTACGAGCAGCTCGCCGCGGGCCCCGACGACCTGTGGAGCCTGCCCGACGGCCGCACGCTCAAGGTCGTGCGCCAGCCGCACCCGATGGGCGGACTGCTGCTGCTGTTCAGCGACATCACCGACGAGCTGAAGCTGAAGACCCAGTACAACGCCCTGATCCAGGTGCAGCAGGCGACGCTCGACAAACTGTCGGACGCCGTCATCGTGTTCGGCTCCGACGGTCGGCTGCGGCTGCACAACGAGGCCTTCGCGCGCTTCTGGAACGTGACGCCGGCCCAGATCGAAGGCGCCGGCGACTTCGAGGGCGTGGTCGAGCTCTGCATTCCCAAGCTGCACGACATGGGCTTCTGGCGCGAGCTCAAGGGTCGCGTCGCCGATCCCGACCCGCAGGCCCGCGCGCCCACCACCGGCGAGGTGAAGACCTCCGACAGCCGCATCGTGGTCTACCAGTCCCGGCCCTTGCCCGACGGCGCCACCCTGATCGCCTTCACCGATGTCACCGACGCCCGCAAGCTCGAAGGCGCGCTCGCCGCCAAGGAACAGGCCCTGACCGACGCCGAACGGCTGAAGCGCGACTTCGTGGGCAATGTCTCCTACGAGCTGCGCACCCCGCTCACCACGATCATCGGCTATTCGGAACTGCTGGAACGCTCCGGCGAGGCCTTGTCGGAACGCGGGCGGAGCCATGCCGCGGCGGTGAAGTCGGCGGCGACCCAGCTTGCCCGTTCCATCGACGACGTGCTCGACATGGCCCAGATCGACGCCGACGAAATGGCGCTGGACCTGGAGGACGTACGCGTCTGCGACCTGTTGAGCGCGCAACAGGAACGATGGGCGGCGGAGGCGGAGGCGGCCAACGTCAAGATCGTCGTCGAGTGTCCCGAAGAGATCGGCCTGATCCGCGGCGACCAGCGGCGCCTGGCGCAGATCGTCGAGCACCTGGTTGAGAACGCGCTCGGCCAGACGCCGCCCGGCGGGACGGTGACCATGGGCGCCAAGAAGGCGCTGGGCGAGATCCAGCTCCATGTCTCGGACACCGGGCGCGGCATCCCGTTCCATGTCCAGGCGCACATCTTCGACCGATTCATCGGCCGCGAGCGCGGCGGCCCAGGCCTCAGTCTGGCCCTGGTCAAGGCGCTGACCGAACTGCACGGCGGCTGGGTGGCGCTGGAGAGCGAACCGGGCGCCGGCGCCACCTTCACCTGCCACCTGCCGGAAGAGGCCCAGGCCGCGGCGGCCCAGCCGGAACTCGGATTGCGGGCCTAGAATGTTGATTCAACTATCTTTTTAATCGTCATCACCCGGCTCGTCCGGGTGACCCTAACCCAATGTCGAACGGCTGACGATGAAGCGACCGTATCGGGCTGGGTGGCCCGGATAAACCGGGCTACGACGGATCAACCTATCCGGCCGGCGGTTTCAGCCCCGCGATCAGGACATCGATCAGCCGGCGCGCGCTCGGCTCCCAGTCGGGCTGGTCGTAGCCGTGGCTCACGCCGATGAGCATCCGGTAGAGATCTCCCGGCCCGATGTCGGCGCGGATATCGCCGCTCCTCACGGCCGCAGCCGCCAGGCGGTTCATCGCCTCGGCGATCGCCGGACCGGCCGAGGCATAGGCCGCTGAGCCCTCGCCCGGCGAGGCCTGCAGCGCGGGCGCGATCACCCGCTTGGTCGCCATATAGTCCACCAGCACGTGCAGCCAGGCCTTGAGCGCCTCGGCAGGCGGCTTCGCAGCCAGCAAGGCCTCGGCCGAGGCGGAGAGCTGCTCGACCTCGCGGCGATAGACCGCCGCCATCAGGGCGTCGCGCGTCGGGAAGTGCCGATAGAGGGTGCCGATGCCGAGGCCCGCGCGCCGGGCGATCTCCTCCAAGGGCACGTCGGCGCCGACCGAATTAAAGGCCGACTTGGCCGCCTCCAGCAGCTGTTCGCGATTGCGCAGGCTGTCAGCCCGGGGTTTTCGCGCCTTCTCGGTTTCGATGTTCAACGCGAGGTCTCTTGCAAAACGGAGGCGTCCTCCGTATTTAATCGGAGGCCACCTCCGCTTCATATAGCGATGCTAGGCGGCGCCTGACAACGATCCCATTTCGGAGACTTCCCATGAGCGCATCCTTCGGAGCCCAATCGACCACGGACGAGGTGCTGGCCGGCGTCGACCTGTCCGGCAAGCGCATCCTGGTCACCGGCGTCTCGGCGGGCCTGGGCGTCGAGACCGCCCGCGCCCTGGCCGCGCACGGAGCCCAGGTGGTGGGCGCGGCCCGCGACCTCGCCAAGGCCGAGGCGGCGACCGCCGAGGTCCGCACGCAAGCCGCGAACGGCGGCGGGCTGGAGATCGTCAAGCTCGACCTCGCCTCGCTCGCCAGCGTACGCGCGGCCGCCGACGGCCTGGTGGCGGCCGGCAAGCCCTTCGACGTGGTGATCGCCAACGCCGGGGTCATGGCCACGCCCTTCGGCAAGACCGCCGACGGCTTCGAGACCCAATTCGGCACCAACCATCTCGGCCACTTCGTGTTCGTCAACCGCATCGCCTCGCTGATGAAGCCGGGTTCGCGGCTGGTGAACCTGTCTTCCTCGGGCCATCGGTTCTCCGACGTCGACCTGGACGACCCGAACTTCGATCACACACCCTATGTCGAGTTCACCGCCTACGGTCGCTCGAAGACCGCCAACATCCTGTTCGCCGTGGAGTTCGACCGTCGCCACAAGGCCAGGGGCGTGCGCGCCGCCGCGGTCCATCCCGGCGGCATCCAGACCGAGCTTGGCCGCTACATGACGCCGGCGACCATGCAGGCCCTGGTCGACTCCATCAACGCGAGCGCCGCCGCCGGTGGCCCGGCTTTCGAATGGAAGACCATCCCGCAGGGCGCGGCGACCTCGTGCTGGGCCGCAGCCGTGGCGCCGGCGGAAAAGGTCGGTGGCTTCTACTGCGAGGACTGCCACGTGGCGGAATTGACGGAGGCGGGGCCCGACATCCGCGGCGGCGTGCGCGCCTACGCCCTCGACGCCGAACGGGCCAAGGCGCTTTGGGCCAAGAGCGAGGAGATGGTCGGCGAGCGCTTCTAGCGCTTGCCACCGCCGTTCCGATCGTCTTGCGTGGGCGTGCGCTCTGGAAGCGCCCACCGCAGGAGGCGGACATGAAGACATTCCTCGCGCTCTACATGGGCAGTGCGGATCCGGCCCAGAGGGCCCAGGCTCCCGACCCGGCGACGATCCAGAAGGGCATGGCCGCCTGGACCCAGTGGATGACGGACCACGCCGCGGACATCGTCGAAGCCGGTGGCCCGCTGGGGGTCACCAAGAAGGTTTCCAGGGCCAGAGTCGCCGACACCCACAACGCCGTTGCCGGCTACGTCGTCGTGCGCGCAGAGTCGCATGAGGCCGCCGCGCAGATGTTCGAGAACCATCCGCACTTCGCGATCTTCCCGGGCGAGTCGGTGGAGGTGATGGAGCAGCTGCCGATTCCCGGCGCCTGACGCGAGGCCGCCACCGCCGAACGCGACCACGACATGGACGGCCGCTGGACGGAGCCTGCGACAGGCGCCACCGCAAATCTCGCGCCCCACTCACGCCGCAATACACTGTTACGCCAGAATCAGTTCAACCTGGGTTCAGGCTGCGCCGGCAACGGTGGCGGCTTCCGGGCGTGGGGGCGCTGGGAGTTTAGGTCGAGGATGGCGCAGGTATCGGCGCTGTTGGCAAGCATCGGCGGATGGGCATCGTCCCATCCGTTGCCGTTGCTGGGCGCGTGCACGGCGCTGGGCCTGGCCCTGATGCTGACCTCCGCCCGCAAGGGCTAAGCGCCGGCCCGGGCCCGCGCAAGAAGTTGCGCCGCGCGGGCGGCGTAGTGGCTTCCCGGCCACCAGCGGGCGGCGACCGTGACGGCCGCCGGCCTGAGCACCTTCAAAGCCTCCGCCCGCCGGCCGCTCCGCAGGAGGCAGTTGCCACGTATGGTTTGGACCCAGGCGCTGCGCCAGGGATCCTTTGGATAGGTGCTGGCCATGAGCGGCGCGGCCTCGTCCAGGTAAGCGAGACCCTCGGCGATATCGCCCCGGTCGCAGACCACGTCCGCGAGGTCGGCCAGGATCGGAGCAAGGTTGCGGTGCTTATTGAGCCGAGCCGCGGCCAGAGCTTTACGGAAGGCCGCCTCGCCTCCCGCAGCGTCGCCCACGCCGCGCAAGGCTATTCCCAGATTTGAATACTCGAATACCAGTTCGCTGGAGTTGTCGCCGCGCTGCGCCTCGTTGATCGCCACCGCGCGGCGCAGCATCGGCAACGCTGCGCCATAGGCGCGGCGCTCAAGCTTGATGCGCGCCGCGTTGTTAAGCGAGGTGGCGACAGCGGGGTGATCCGGGCCGAACAAGCGCTCGTTCAAAGGAAGCGCCTGCTCCCAGAGCTGTTCGGCCGCAGCGTTGTCCTGTTGGGCATAGGCGACAGAGCCGAGTTCGTTGAGGTCCTGGACTGCCTGAGGATGCAGCGCGCCCTGCCGCCGCCTTCTGATGTCGAGGGCCTTGCCGAAGCTGTCCCGCGCCAGGTCGAAATGGCCGCCGGTGTAGGCGTTCAGGCCAAGGGCCTCCAGATCGCGGGCGACGTCGACGCCGTCCGGATCGGCTCGCCGGTCCATTTGCAGGGCCGAACGGATGTTGGCCTCTCCGGCCGCCAGCTCGCCTTGATAGGTCTGAGAGCTTCCGAGGCCGCTGAGGATATGCGGAATCAGGTCTGAGCGCTCCGAGCCGGGACTCCGCGCAATGGCCAGCGCCTTCTGAAATGCGGCGGCTGCACCGGCGTCGTCGGCCTGCCAGCTGCGAGCCTCCGCCAGCGCAAGGTACTGCCGGGCGCGGGTGTCCTTCGCCACGCCGGGGATCTGCAGCATGCGTTCGAGGAGGCGGTCACCGTCCTTGAGGAGACCGAGGTTCGTATAGACCTCGCCCAGGGTCGTGCCGAGTTCGGCGCGCACCGTCGGCTCGTGCTCAAGTCCGTGATCGATGCTCGCAGCGCCGCGGTCAAGAATCTCCCGCGCAGTGATCGTCGATCCCCGGGCCTCGGACGGATCGGCGACCTGAAAAAGGCCCTTCACAAAACTCACGGTGCGTTCCGCCGTGAGGGTCTTTTGCCGTGCGATGTCTCGCTGCCGGACGGCCTCGTTGCGGGAGATCACCGCGCTCGCCGCGAGCGCGCTCATGAGCAGGAAACCCACTGCGGACGCGCCGGCGATGGCGGCCATCGCCCGATGGCGTCGGACGGCTTCGCGGTGACGAAGCTGGTCGTAGTCCACGTCCAGCAGACCCGCGAGGAGCTTGAGCTTGGCGGCTTCGCGGCCGTCCTGTCCCGGCCGCACGTCGGCTGCGAGCGGCTCACCCTCGCCGTTCTCGAAAAGAGCGGGCGGGAGCGCTTCCTCGGCGGGATCGCCGCCGGGGATCCGTGAGGCGTTCGGCGCGCCGCCGCAGATCAGGCACTGAATGCGCTCGCGTCGGCCCAGCGCGGTGAAGGCGCGGATCTCCTCATTGACCCATCGCGAGCGGGCCCCGTCCGGCGAGCAGATCACGATTAGCGAGGCCGAGGCTTCCAGCGCGTTGCGGACAGAGGCGGCGAGGTCGCTGGAGGCCGCAAGTTCCTCACGATCTTGGAACACCGGCGGCAGCCGCTTTCCAAGCACGCCGAGCGCGGTCGACCGGCCCCACAGCGGCTTCGGAACACGATAGGTCTCAAGGGCCCGGTGCAGCCAGGCCGCGGTCTTTCGGTCGCGGTGGTTGTAGCTGATGAAGGCCGCGTACTTCACCGCCGCTTATGGGTTCAGGCGGCTAGGGCGGCGCCTGCCCGGCGACGGCGGCGAAGCACCGCGCCCAGCGCTCCGAACCCGAGCACCATCATCGCCCAGGTCGCCGGCTCGGGCGTTCCGAGGCTCGGACCCAGGCCGGTGTTGAAGCTGCTGGGTTCGTCGAGGAGGATCGGATCGATGTTCGGGTCAATCGCCTTCGGCGTGAAGCCGTCCGGCGGGACCCAGCCGAAGGGCGTATAGTTGTAGGCGATCACCGATCCCGGCTGGACGTCGCCATTCAGCCCGATGATGGCGGTCGTCGGATCGTCGAAGATATCGTCGAAAATGAACACCTGGAACAGCGGGTCGCCGCCGTTGGACCAGTTGATCCGATACTGACCGTCGGCGATCGGGTCGTGGAAGACCTGCACGTCAATGGGGGTCCCAAAGCTGGGCGCGAACCAGTTGCCGGTTCCCAAAGAGGCGGTTCCGCCCGCCAGGCTGGCGCCATCGGGAAGTTCGGCGCCAAAGCTCACCACGCCTTCCCTGTAGACGTAGAGAGTGGTGTCGCCGGATGCCGAGAACCTGCCAGCGAACTCGGCGCTGAACGCGTCGATCCCCACACACCCCGTGACGCCGAGCGTGCAGGGCGTGAAATTGATCGCGGGCGTGTTAGGATCGTCCACCTGAATGGGTCGGGTGCCTGCCATAGACGATCCCGCTGCGCCTAGCGCGACGACAAGCATCGAGGCGATCGCCGCCGAGCGGCGCGACATTGAAACCTTGACCATAACTTCCCCAGTGCTGACCCTGGCCAACAACCTTGCGCGCGACACCACGCGATCTGACTAGCTGCGGCGACGCAAAGCAGCTCAGCCAGAGAACACCGATCCCGCGCAACTTGCTCACGCAGCCTCAAAGCCTTCAGATAACACCGTAAACCGAAGTTTCGGGCTTGCAATAGGGAGACAACGCCGGTCGGCGAACGCCATCCGGTCGATTGCGCCGCCTTTGGCGCTCGCTTGCCTCTTTAATGCTGGCTTTTTAGTGCTGGCTTTCCGGCATCCGCACCACCAGGCCGTCCAGGGCGTCGCTGACCTTGATCTGGCAGGACAGGCGGGAGTTGTCCTCGACGTTCTCGGCGAAGTCGAGCATGGACTCCTCCATGGCCGACTTCTCGCCGGTCTTGCCGCGCCAGGCCTCGTCCACATAGACGTGGCAGGTGGCGCAGGCGCAGGCGCCGCCGCAGTCGGCGTCGATACCGGGGACGTTGTTCTTCACCGCGCCTTCCATGACGGTGAGACCGTTCTTCACGTCGATGACGTGTTCGGTTCCGTCGTGCTCGATGTAGGTAATCTTAGCCATAGACCCCTCGGACCGACTTTCTGGTGCCGCCTAAGCGGCGACCTCTTTCATGGAAATGGACGGGTCTGCAAGCCTGGCCTTGTCCACGGGCTTGCGTCCCCCGATGAGCTGCTTGCCCATCATGAATTCGGGCGGCGAGTTGATCGCCTCCACCGACTGCACCAGATCGCCCTTCAGGTGGAAGACCGCGAACTTGGCCGTCGCCGGGTCGCCGCGCACCAGGATCTCGTCGACGTCGAAGGCGTAGCCGGCGATCTGCAGCTTCAGGTCATACTGGTCCGACCACTGCCATGGCGTCTCGCCGGGCGGCGGTGGCCGGCCGACGATCGCGCTGGCCGCCTGCTTGGCGCCCTCCAGGGCGTTGGGCACGCTTTCCATGCGGAACATGCGCCCATAGATCGGCATAGGCCGGTGGGCGACGTCGCCGATGGCGAAGATCGCCGGGTCCGAGGTGCGGGCCTCGATGTCCACCACGACGCCGCGAGCGACCTCCAGGCCGCTGTCGCGGGCGATTTCGTCGTTGGGCGCGGCGCCGACGCCGACCACGGCGGCGTCGCAGGCGATGGTGCGGCCGTCGGCCAGGGTCACACCGGTGACATGGCCGTCCTTGCCCTCGAATGCGGTGACGGTTGCGCCCAGCTCGAAGCTGACCGCATGCCGCTCGTGGTAGGTCTTGAAGAAGCTGGAGAGCGCCTCGCAGGCGACGCGCGCGAGGAGCCGGTCCTCCCGCTCCAGCACGACCACATCGGCGCCCAGCGCCCGGCCGGAGGCGGCCACTTCCAGCCCGATATAGCCGCCGCCCACGACCGCGAGTTTCTTTCCAGGTCCGACCGTCGCCTTGAGGTGTTCGGCGTCGGCGGCGGTGCGCAGGAACATCACGCCGTCGAGGTCAGCGCCCGCGATCGGCAGCGCGATCGCCCGCGCGCCTGTCGCCAGGATCAGGACGTCGTAGGACAGCTGCGAACCGTCGGACAGCGCCACCGTCTTTGCGCCGCGATTCAGCGACAGCGCCGTCGTCGAGGGTCGGAAGTCGATGTCGTGCTCGGCGTAGAACTCCACCGGCTTCAGCGCCAGGGAGTCGGCGTCGGCCTCGCCCTTCAGCCAGGCCTTGGAAAGCGGCGGGCGCTGATAGGGCGCGATCGGCTCGTCACCCACCAGCGTGATCGGGCCTGCATGGCCGTATTGCCGCAGCAGGGCCGCAGCCGTGCCTCCGGCATGGCCGGCGCCCAGGATCACCACATGTGCCGCCGGATCGCTCATCTTCATCCCCGATGCCGAAAAGTGACACGCGCGTCAACTTGGATGCCGGCCTGACCCCCTGGGTTCCCGCGCTTCAGGCCGCCGCCTTCCGCCGCGCGATCCAGTCGTCGACGCTCCGCTCCAGCACGGTCAACGGCACGGACCCTTCGCCAACCACGAGATCGTCGTAGGCCTTGATGTCGAACTTGGGACCGAGCTCACGCTCCGCCTTGTGGCGCAGCTCCATGATCTTGAGCATGCCGATCTTGTAGCCGGTCGCCTGGCCCGGCAGCGTGATGTAGCGGCGGACCTCGGAGCGCGCCTGGTTGGGCGGCCGCCGACCGGTCTTGATCATGTAGTCGACGGCCTGGTCCTCGGTCCAACCCAGCTGGTGGATGCCGGTGTCGGTGACCAGCCGCGCCGCGCGGAACAGCTCGGCGTCCAGCCGGAAAAAATCCGAGGCCACATCCGGATAGGCGCCCATCTCCTTGCAGAGCGCCTCGGTGTAGAGCGCCCAGCCTTCGCCATAGGCCACGTAGTGATAGCCGGCGCGGAACTTCGGAATGCCCTTCTGGCGCACCTGGATATCGCCCTGCATCACGTGGCCGGGGATGCCCTCATGGCACATCAGGTCGGTGATGTTGGCCGGGTCGTCGGTGACCCCCAGCATGTGGATGTAGACCCGGCCCGGCCGTGCGCCATCGGGGCTCGGCCCAGAGGCGTGGGCGGCGCCGCCCGCCACCTCGCTGAACGACGGCTCGCGGACCACTTCGGCCTTGTAGACCGGCAGGTTGTTGAAGAAGCCGGGAAGCAGGCTGCGGTTGTGCGCGATCGCCTCATTGTAGCGGCGCAGGTAGTCGGCGCGGATCGCGTCGGTCCAGGGGGTCGGCGGGAACAGCCGTGCGCGTTCGTCATAATAGGCCTGGCGGTCCTTGAACCCAGCGGAACGGGCGAGCGCGTCCTGCTCACCCTCGATGCGCTTCACCTCGGAGAGACCGAGCTGGTGTACCTGCTCCGGCGTCAGGTCCGTGGTCGTGTTCAGCTTCAGCGCCGCGGCGTACCAGGCGGCCCCGCCCGGCAGGGAGATCGCGCCCACCCGGCCCGACGGGGCCTTGGGCAGGTCGGCTTCGGCCCAGGCGACGACACGTCCGTAAGGCGCCTTCAGGCCGAGCAGGGCCGTGCGCGCGTCGGCCAGCAGCGCGTCGGCCTCGGCCGGCGTGACCTTGCCCGCCGACTTCAGCTTGCCGACCTTGGCCTCGATGTCCGCCCACAGCGGCGAGTCCGGACCCGAGGCGTCGAACGGCGGGCCGGAAACCATCTGGCGGCTGCCGGAGATCACCCGCTCGATCTCGAACTTCGGGGCGCGGATTCCCTTGGCGTCGGCCTGACGGCTTTCGGCGATCGCCACGTCCAGAGTCGGGCCGATGGCGCGCAGGCGCGAGATATAGGCCCGCATGTCGGAGGCGTCGGTCACCACGTGGGTGTTGATCAGGAAGTTCGGGAGCTGCGAGTGGACCGAATAGAGGAAGGAATAGAACGGCGGCTGATAGGCGCGGAACTTGTAGGTCAGCTCCGCGCGATCGAGCTCCAGCGCCCACATGTCATAGCTGGCCTGCGAGGCCGGCGGGAGCTTGGCGCGATCGAACTGCGCCTTCATCCGCGCCACGCTGCCGCGCCGCCAGTCGAGCAGCTTCAGCTGACCCGCCGCGCTGATGTCGTCCAGCCGGTCCATGCCCTGCTTCGACCCCAGCCGGGTCGCGAGCTGCGGCCGCATCGTGAGCTCGTGCTCGAATTCCTTGTCGAGAAAGGCGGTGAACCGCTGCGCTTCGCTGGCTTGCGGCGCCTGGGCCAAGGCCGGAGTTGTAACCGCAGCCGCAGGAGCGCCCACGAGCGCCAACGCCACCGCGAACCCGAAACCCGTCAATCTGCGCAAAGCCGCACCCCCGTTTGAACCCGCGCGCAACAGAGCGGCGAAACAGCCGCGTGACAATGGCTGTGTCGTGCGATCTGCCTTTAGACGACCCGGTCGGCCAGCATCTTCTTCACCTCGGCGATGGCCTTGGCGGGGTTGAGACCCTTGGGGCAGACCTGGGCGCAGTTCATGATCGTGTGGCAGCGGTAGAGCTTGAACGGGTCTTCCAGCGCGTCCAGCCGCTCGCCGGTGGCCTCGTCGCGGCTGTCGATCAGCCAGCGATAGGACTGCAGCAGGGTCGCCGGACCCAGGTACTTTTCGCCGTTCCACCAGTAGCTGGGGCAGGACGTCGTGCAGCAGGCGCACAGGATGCACTCGTAGAGGCCATCCAACTTCGCGCGGTCATCCGGCGACTGCAGCCATTCCTTCTGCGGCGTCGGCGTCTCGGTGTGCAGCCAGGGTTCGATCGAGGCGTACTGGGCGTAGAACTGGGTGAGGTCCGGCACCAGGTCCTTCAGCACCGGCATGCTGGGCAGCGGGCTGATCTGGACATCCTTGCCGGGAACCTCCTCCCAGCCGTGGGTGCAGGCCAGCGTGTTTCGCCCGCCGATGTTCATGGCGCAGGAGCCGCAGACGCCTTCGCGGCAGGACCGCCGGAACGACAGCGTCGGGTCCATGGTGTTCTTGATGTGGATCAGGGCGTCGAGGACCATCGGGCCGCAGGCCTCGACGTCGACGTCGTAGGTGTCCCAGCGCGGGTTCTCGGTCCCCTCCGGATCATAGCGATAGACGCGGAAGGTCTTGGTCTTCGTCGCGTCCTCGGGCGCCGGATGGTGGCGACCCTTCTGGACCTTGGAGTTCTTCGGCAGGGTGAGCTGAACCATATGCTTAGTCCCTAGGAAACGCTGGCCGGCGCGGTCTTGCGCCCCAGGATGATGACCCCGTGGTGGCCGTCGTGGTTGGTGTGGGTCAGCCGCATCTCCTCGATGCCGGCCAGGTTCAGGAGGCGCATCACCCGCGACAGGTCGTAGTCGTACATGTGGATGTGCCCCACCGGCAGGCTGAGCAGCCGGTCGCCCTTGACCTTCCTGCGGAAGAATCCCCGGACGGTTTCCTCGTCCTTGGGCCACTCGCGGTCCCTGTCGCGCCAGACGGTGAGCTGCAGGCTGATCATGCCGCCGTCGGCGAGCTTGCCGAGCAGTTCCTCGATGATCTGCTCGCCGCGCTCCGGCGGGATGTGCTGGAAGACGATGAAGCTGTTGATCCAGTCGAAAGGCCCGGGCGGGATGTGGTCGAGGTACTCGACCTTCGAGCCGCGCGCGCGGGCCAGTTCCAGCATGCCGGGCGAGATGTCGACGCCGGTCACCCGCTGGGCGTAGGCTTGCATCGCCTCGGCCAGGCGGCCAACGCCGCAGCCGAAGTCGAGCGCATGGCCGGAAGGCAGATCCCCGGTCAGGGCCTTCAATCCCTCGGCGATCGGGCCCATGTGGAATGGCCCGGAGGCGTAGAACTGCTCGACCCGCTCGGGTGTCAGGCTCTCGCTGCGGAAGTCCGGATGGCTCAGCACCGCCCAGTAGGGTTGCGTCTGGCCCAACTCGCGCCAGTCGGCGTCGGTGTCGCGAACCGTGGTCTTGGGCTCAGCGCCAGGCATGCATCACCACGCGGGTCCGCTTCCAGTTGGGCTTCAGCATGGGGTGGGTGACGACCTCGAAGCGCCGAAAGCCGATGTCCCGGAGCATGGCCTCCAAGGCTCGCCGATTGGGGGCCCAGAAGTTGGTGGGATCATTGTTGAGCTCGGCGCCCTCGTAATAGCGCATCACCGGCCAGGGTAGGACGTCGAGCGCGGTCTCCGTCTCCACCACCATCATTTCGCCCGTCACCGAGGCGACCCGCTCCAGACAGCTCAACGGGTCCTTGAGGTGGTAGAGCACGCCCAGGAAAAGCACGACGTCGAAGGTTCCCACCGTCTCGCGGGAGATCTGCGGCACGTCGATGTCGAGCGTCTCCACCCGCGACCCCAGCTTCGCGTGAGCGTAGTCGAAGCCCGCCTTGGTGCCCCAGCCATCGCCCGACCAGCAGAAGTGGTCGGTGGCCAGCACGCGGCTGGCCCCGCGGCGTTCCGCCTCGAACGAGAACCAGCCGTCCCAGGCGCCGATGTCGAGCACGCTTTTGCCGGCGACGCCGTGGCGGAAGATGACGTCGGCTTCCTTGCTCAGCACCTCGGTCGGCTTGTCGCCATGGCTCGTCTCCCCATCGGGAAAGGCGTGGGAGTGGAACCAGTGTATCGGCGGCGCCGCCTCGGCAGGGGATGGAGAGCCGTCCATCGCCGCCTCAGTACACCCGCGCCTTGGGCGGGATCGGCGCGATGTCGTTGGTCATGGTGTAGTCGTGCACCGGTCGGTAATCGATCTTCGCCTTGCCGGTCGCGTCGTCGAACCAGGACAGCGTGTGCTTCATCCAGGTCTTGTCGTTGCGATCCGGGAAATCCTCGCGGGCGTGGGCGCCGCGGCTCTCGGTGCGGGTGTTGGCGGCGACCACCGTGACCACCGCCTGGCCGATCAGGTTGTCGAGCTCCAGGGTCTCCATCAAGTCGGTGTTCCAGATCATCCCGCGGTCGGCGACGGAGAGGTCCTTGCGCTTGGCCTGCACCGCCTCAAGGCGCTTGACGCCGGAAACCAGGCTCTCGCCCGTGCGGAACACCGCGGCGTCCTCCTGCATGGCCTTCTGCATCTCCAGCCGCAGCGTCGCCGTCGAGGTCTTGCCTGAGGCGTTCCGCAGCCGGTCGAACCGCGCCAGGTGGCCGTCGGTCATGGACGGCTTCAGTTCCGGCTGGCTGTCGCCGGCCTTGATGGTGTCGGCGGCCCTGAGCGCCGCCGAGCGCCCGAACACCACGAGGTCGATCAGCGAGTTGGAGCCCAGGCGGTTCGCACCGTGGACGCTGACGCAGGCCGCCTCACCCACCGCCATCAGGCCCGGCACGACCTTGCTGGTCTCCTTGCCGGCCTTGGTGACCACCTCGGAATAGAAGTTCGTGGGGATGCCGCCCATGTTGTAGTGCACCGTCGGGAGCACCGGGATCGGCTCCTTGGTGACGTCCACGCCGGCGAAGATCCGCGCGCTTTCCGAGATGCCGGGCAGGCGCTCGTGCAGGATTTTCGGGTCCAGGTGGTCGAGGTGCAGGTTGATGTGGTCCTTCTTAGGCCCCACGCCGCGGCCCTCGCGGATCTCGATCGTCATGGCGCGGCTGACCATGTCGCGCGGCGCCAGGTCCTTCACGGACGGCGCGTAGCGCTCCATGAACCGCTCGCCCTCGGAGTTGGTCAGGTAGCCGCCCTCGCCGCGCGCGCCCTCGGTGATCAGGCAGCCGGCGCCATAGATCCCCGTCGGGTGGAACTGCACGAACTCCATGTCCTGCAGCGGCAGGCCGGCGCGCAGCACCATGCCGTTGCCGTCGCCGGTGCAGGTGTGGGCGCTGGTGCAGGAGAAAAAGGCCCGGCCGTAGCCGCCGGTCGCCAGGATCACGAGTTGCGCCTGGAAGCGATGCAGGCTTCCGTCATCGAGCTTCCAGGCCGTGACGCCCCGGCAGGTTCCCTCGTCCATGATCAGGTCGAGCGCGAAAAACTCGATGAAGAACTCGGTCTTCTTCGCCAGGGCCTGGCCGTACATGGTGTGCAGCATGGCGTGGCCGGTGCGGTCGGCCGCCGCGCAGGTGCGCTGGATCGGCGCCTCGCCGAAATTGCGGGTCATGCCGCCGAAGGCCCGTTGGTAGATCTTGCCCTCCGGCGTCCGCGAGAACGGCACGCCCCAATGCTCCAGCTCGTAGACGGCGGCCGGGGCGTTGCGGACCAGGTATTCGATGGCGTCCTGGTCGCCCAGCCAGTCCGACCCCTTGACGGTGTCGTACATGTGCCAGCGCCAGTCGTCCTCGCCCATGTTGCCGAGCGAGGCGGAAATGCCGCCCTGGGCCGCGACCGTGTGCGAACGGGTCGGGAAGACCTTGGAGATGCAGGCCGTCTTGAGGCCGGCCGCGGCGCAGCCGAGCGCGGCGCGCAGGCCGGAGCCCCCGGCGCCCACAACAACGACGTCGTATTTGTGCTCGATGAAATCGTAGGCCGCCATGGATCAGAAGGCTCCGCCGCTCAACGCGACCTTGAGGATCGAGAAGATCGCCAGCGCGCCGGCCAGGCCGCAGACGAAGAGGTTGAGGATCAGCAGCGCCGACTTGGTCAGGGCCTTGTGGATGTAGTCCTCGACCACCACCCGCAGGCCGGCCTGCATGTGCCAGAAGCTGATCGCCAGCGTCAGCGCCACGAGCACCGCATTCAGCGGCTGGCGCACCCAATGCACCGCGAAGGCGTAGTCGCCGGCGGCGAGTTGCAGGACGCCGTAGACCGCCCAGACGACCAGCGGGACAAGGGCGATGGCGGTCACCCGCTCCGAGATCCAGTGGCCGGCGCCGTGCTGGGCCGAGCCCAGGCCGCGAGCACGGGAAAGTGGTGTGCGATAGCTGACCATCAGATCGCTCCCGTCATGCCGGCGACGCCCCAGACCGCCAGGGTGGCGGCGGCGGCGAAGGCGAACACCACGACCGCCGAGGCGTCGGCCGACTTCACGTCGAGGCCGTGGCCGGTGTCCCACACCAGGTGCCGGATGCCGTTGGCCAAGTGGTAGAAGAGGCTGAGCGTCAACCCGAACATCACCAGGAGGCCGAGCCACGAGCCCATCAGGCCCTTGAACGTCGCATAGGCTTCGGGGCCGGCGGCGAGCGAGAGCGCCCAGGCCGCGGCGATCAGGGCGCCGACGTAGAGCGCGCAGCCGGTGGCGCGATGCAGAATCGAGGTGGCCATGGTGATGTGCCAGCGCCAGACCTGCAGGTGGGGCGAGAGCGGCTTTGCGCGGGGTGTGCGGGAGGCGTCCGTCATCTGGTCTCTGCGCCTGGTTCCTGTCCGGAGGTGCGTCCGCTTTTAAGCGCCGCGCGGGGGGTGTCAACGAAGCGGGTCCGGATCGTGAAATCGGCTGCGGCCGGCGACATCGCGTGCAGACACATTCCTTCGGCTTCGACGAAGTATGTTTTCAAGACCTATCGGAGACAATGCGTAGTTCCTATAGTCATCCTTCGCAGGGGACGAAGGATGAGGTTCGATTTCGTCGATCTGAAGCTGTTCTGCGAAGTGGTCGACGCAGGCTCGATCACCGGCGGCGCCGAACGCTGCGCCCTGGCGCTGGCCGCGGCCTCGACGCGCATCCGCGGCATGGAGCAGAGCCTGGGCGCGGACCTGCTCACCCGCTCCCGGCAGGGCGTGGTCCCGACGCCCGCAGGGCTGAGCCTCCTGAAGCACGCCCGCAGCATGCTCGATCAGGCGGCGCGGCTGCGCGAAGACCTGGGCGCCTACGCCGGCGGAGCGTCGGGCGAGGTCAGGCTGTTGGCCAACACCAATGCGCTGACCGAGTTCCTCCCGGAGGCGCTGTCCGCCTTCCTGGCCGGCCACCCCCACATCAGCGTCGATCTGGAAGAGCGCCTCTCCGACGAGATCGTGGGCCTGGTCGCAGAAGGCGTGGCCGACGCTGGCATCGTCGCCGGCACGGTCGATATGGGCTCGCTGACCACCTATCCGTTCCGGTCAGACCGCTTCGTGGTGGTGACGGCGAACAACCACCCGCTGGCGAAGCGTGGCCGGGTGAACTTCGCCGAGGTGCTGGACTATGACGTCGTGGGGCTCGACCGGACGAGCTCGCTGCAGCGGTTCCTGGCCGGCAAGGCCGCGCGGGAGGGCCGGCCGCTGCGCCTGCGCGTCCAGCTTCGCAGCTTCGACGCGGTCTGCCGGCTGGTGGAGTGCGGCGTCGGTGTGGGCGTGGTGCCGAAGACTACCGCGGCCCGCGCAGCCAGGACGATGCAGCTCGCGATCGCCGACCTCGCCGACGACTGGGCGCTCAGGGAGCTGACCATCGTGGTGCGCGCGCCGGACGAGCTGCGGCCCTATGCCAAGGCGCTGGTGGAGAGCCTTCGGGCCTAGGCCTGGGTGATCAGGCGGTCAGCGAACGCTTTCCAGGCCGGGCTGAAGTAGAGCGCCATTGAGGTCGTCTGGATCCCAGCGATCCAGAGCACGCCCACGAGATAGGCCGGGTGCAGCCGCCGGCGCGTGATCAGGTCGTAGGCGCCGACGCCCAGGATCAGCAGCGTCGTGCAGACGTAGAGCGAGGTCCAGGTCTGGAGCAGGTCCGTCCCCGTCATGCCCAGCGCGAAGAGCCAGCGCGCGAAACCCGCGTCGGCGATGCTGAGCGTCGAGAGCAGGGCCAGCCGCTTGTGGATTTGCGACACCTTGCGGAAGGCGACCGCGGCGCCGATCAATCCGACGAAGCCTATGATGTCGGTGAACTGGATGGCGACGAACGCCGGGTCGTAGGCGGGAGTGCCGATCTTGGCGTGATCGGCGATCAAGGCGGTCACAGGCCCGACGACGGCCATGACGCCGGCCAGACCGATCATGGCGAACCCCAGCTTGCGGTGAATGGCGACGCGTTTCGTACGGATCAGCAGGATCTGGACCGTGAACAGCGCCAGCCAGCCCATGAAGGCCGCGGCATGGACATGGACGATCGGCGGATAGGGCTTCTCGCTCCCCTGGACATGCTTGACGATCTCCGGGCCGAAGCCTGCCAGGATGCCGAACCAGATCAGGCCCGCGTAGAGCAGGAAGAAGTTCCGGTCCCAGGGATGGTTCGGTGCGAACTGCCCGGCGTCCGGGCGCAGGCGGTGGACATTCGGGCTCGTCGTCGATGCCGTCATGTCCGCCGCCCTTTGCCGCCCCCGCGAAGCCCAGACGCTAGGTCCAGGCGCGAACCTTGGCCATTGGACATTTTTGACCGTGGCTCGCCTCAGGCGTCCTCGGCCAGCCAGTCGGCGGAACGCATTTCCTCGAGACGCGAGGCCGTGCGTTCGAATTCGAAGCTGCCGTCGCCGGCCGGATAGAGCTGGGCCGGCTGCCCCTCCGCCAACACGATCAGGCGCGCGTGGGCTTCGTAGAGGGCGTCGATCAGGATCACGAAACGCCGCGCCTCTTCCCGACGGTTGGAGGCCAGCCGCGGCATGTCCTCCAGGAAGACGGTGTGGAAGCGGGCGGCCAGGGCCACGTAGTCGTTGGGCCCCAGCGCCACCGAACAGAGGCTGGCGAAGCTCGCCCGCACCAAGCCGCCGGAAGCGTGCGGCAAGGTGATCTTGCGGCCCAGCACCTCCAGCGTCGCGCCGCTCTCCTCCTCACCGCCCAGCATGTCGCGCCACAGGGCGTCGAAGGACTGCCTGTTGTCCGGGTCTGCCGGCGAGAACCAGGTTCCCGCCGCCCGCAGCCGGTCGAGGCGGTAGTCGTGGCCGCCCGCCACCGATACCACCTCCAGGCGCCGCTTCAGCAGGTCGATGAAGGGCAGGAAGAGCTGGCGGTTGATGCCGTCCTTGTAGAGCGCGTCCGGTTCGCGGTTGGAGGTGGCGACGAGGGTGACGCCGCGCGCGAACAGCGCCTCGAACAGCCGCCCCAGGATCATGGCGTCAGCGATGTCGGTCACCTGGAATTCGTCGAAGCAAAGCAGCAGGGCGCCGTCCGCGACCACGTCGGCGACCGGCGGAATGGGGTCGTCCCCCCTGTGTTGACCGAAACGAGCCTTGCGCGCGGCGGCCTCCCCGCTGCGCCATTCGCCGATCAGCCGGTGGATCTCGCCCATGAAGACGTGGAAGTGCGTCCGGCGCTTCTTCTCGACGGCGACGGCCTCGAAGAAGAGGTCCATCAGCATCGACTTGCCCCGCCCGACCGGCCCCCAGAGATAGACGCCGCGCCGGGCTTCCGGCTTTCGGAACAGCGCTTTCAGGCCGTTCGTCGCCGGCGCGTCGGCAAGGTCAGCCTCGAGGCGGAGGAGGGCGCGAAGGCCGCCGGCTTGCGCGGGATCGGGCCGGATATCGCCGCCGGTCAGACGGGCGTCGTAGGCGGCTTGCAGCGCGGAGGCCATGCGCCCCGCCTAGCGGCGCCGAGGCCGATGCGCAAGGAACGGCCGTCCCTGCGGCGGGTTAAATCCGGATCCATAATCAGGAGATTTCTCGATGGCCGACCAAGACCGCACGTTCGATCCATCGAAGGTCCAGGTGAAGCGCGGACGCGAGCAGGGGCTGGGCATGGGTCAACGCGAATTGAACGCCCAGGGCGATCCGGCCGGAAACGCGCCTGCGCTTGAGGGCGTCAGCGACAATCCCGAAGAAGATTGGGGCGAGCCGATCGAGGGCGCGGCCTATTCGGCCAACCATGCCACCCGGGGCGCGAAGACCGACGCCGAGCGCGGCCCCGGCCCAAAGACCCGGCAGGCCACAAAGGACCAGATCAGCCGACGATGAGGCTCAGCCCATCGTGGGAATGACGAAGGCCGAGTCCTCGACGGCGCCTTCGGGCCAGCGGGCGGTGACGGTCTTGATCTTGGTCCAGAACTTCACACCCTCCATGCCATGCTGGTTGGTGTCGCCGAACGCCGACCGCTTCCAGCCCCCGAAGGTGTGATAGGCCACCGGCACCGGGATCGGCACGTTGATGCCGACCATGCCGACGTTGACCCGGGCCGCGAACTCGCGCGCCGCACGGCCGTTGCGGGTGAAGATCGCGACGCCGTTGCCGTACTGGTGCTGCGAGGGCAGCGCCACGGCTTCCTCGAACGTCTCGGCGCGGACCATCTGCAGGACCGGCCCGAAGATCTCGTCGCGGTAGGTGCGCATGTCCGGCTTCACGTGGTCGAACATCGACGGGCCGATGAAGAAGCCCTTGTCGTAACCCTGCAGGCTGAAGCCCCGGCCATCGACCACCAGCTCGGCGCCCTCGTCCTTGCCCATCTGGATGTAGTCCGCGACCTTCTGGCGGTGGGCGGCTGACACCACCGGCCCGTACTGGGCGGCGGGATCGGTCGAAATCCCCACCTTCAAGGTCTCGATCTCGGCCAGCATCCGCTCGCGGAAGGCTTCGGCCGTTTTGGCGCCCACCGGCACCACCACCGGCAGCGCCATGCAGCGCTCGCCGGCCGAGCCGAAGGCCGCGCCGCTGATGTCCTTCACCGCCTGGTCGAGGTCGGCGTCGGGCATGACGATGCCGTGGTTCTTGGCCCCGCCCATGGCCTGGACGCGCTTGCCCGTGGCCGTGCCGCGCGCATAGACGTACTGGGCGATGTCGGAGGAGCCGACGAAGCTCACCGCCTTGATGTCGGGGTGGTCGAGGATCGCGTCCACCGCGGCCTTGTCGCCGTTGACCACGTTCAGCACGCCCTTAGGCGCGCCGGCCTCCATCATCAGCTCGCCCAGGCGGACGGGGACTGACGGGTCCTTCTCCGACGGCTTCAGGATGAAGCTGTTGCCGACAGCGATGGCCACGCCGAACATCCACATCGGGATCATGGCCGGGAAGTTGAACGGGGTGATGCCGGCCACGACGCCGAGCGGCTGGCGCATCGAATAGACATCGATGCCAGGGCCGGCGCCTTCGGTGTACTCGCCCTTCAGCGCATGCGGGATGCCGCAGGCGAACTCGATCACGTCGAGACCGCGCATCACATCGCCCCGGGCGTCGGCGATGACCTTGCCGTGCTCCGAGGAGAGCATCTCGGCCAGCTCGTCCATGTTGGCTTCGACCAGGCGCTTGAAGTCGAACATCACCCGGGCGCGGCGCTGCGGGTTGACCAGCGACCAGACCTGCTGCGCGCGCGCCGCCGAGGCCACCGCGGCGTCCACCTCCTGCGCCGTGGCCAGCGCCACGCGCGCCTGCACCTCGCCGGTGTTGGGGTTGAAGATGTCGCCGAAACGGCCGGAGGTTCCTTTGACGGCCGCGCCGTCGATGAAGTGGGTGATTTCGCGCATGGCCGCGATTTAGACCCAGAAGTCGCGTGCGCCTAGGGTGGTATGTGTCATTTTCGCCGACCACCGATATGCCCCGAGCGCGCGCTTGCCCGGCGCGGCGGCGGCGGCGCATCCTGGCGCCATGACGGCTACTTCGCCCGCTCGAGATTCTCCAGGGAACGCGCTCAGCCCTGCGCGGCCGCGCGATCACATCATCGATGTGCTGATCGCCGAGCGCGCGCCGAGGCTCGCGGCGAGCCCGGCCTGGCCGATGCTGCGCCCGATGCTCTACGCCTTCCTCGACTACGCCAAGGCGCGACGGATGGCCGACGCGATCCAGCCGCTGCCCGGACGGGCCGGCCTGGAGCACGTGTCGCAGCTCCTGAGCGTGAAGGTCAGCGCCAGCGGGCTGGAGCGAATTCCCCGCCGCGGCCGCGCGATCGTTGTGTGCAACCATCCGACCGGGATCGCCGACGGGGTCGCGGTCTATGACGCGCTGAAGGCCATACGGCCTGACCTCTGCTTCTACGCCAATTCCGACGCCCATCGCGTTTCACCCGGTCTCATCGATGTCCTGATCCCGGTGGAATGGGTGGAGGCCAAGCGCACGCGCGAGCGGACCCGCGAGACCCTGATGCTGACCCGCGAAGCCATGGAGGCCGAGCGCTGCCTGGTGATCTTCCCGGCCGGGCGGCTGGCGCGCCATCAGCCGGGCGGCAAGCTGGCCGACCCGCCCTGGGCGCCCTCCGCCGTCTCGCTGGCGCGCAGGTACGAAACGCCGGTGATCCCGATGCACGTAGCGGGGCCGTGGTCCGGCCTCTTCCATTTCTTTGACCGGTTCTCAGGCGAGCTCCGGGACATGACCCTGTTCCACGAGCTTTTGAACAAGCAGGGCCGCGCCTTCTCGCTGACCGTCGGACCGCCCATCGCCCCGGATGCGCTCGGGGATGAACCGACCGAGGCGATCGCCCGGCTCAAGACCTACGTCGAGACCGTGCTCCCCGCCGAGCCCGACCGGCCCTTCGCATGATCCTGGACGACGAGGCGGCGACCGCACGGCTCGGCGCGACGATCGCGCAGGTCCTGAAGGCCGGCGAGGCGGTTTGCCTCTCCGGGCCGCTGGGCGCGGGCAAATCCACCCTGGCGCGCGCGCTGATCCGCGCGCTGACCACGCCGGATGAGGACGTGCCCTCGCCCACCTTCACCCTCGTCCAGTTCTATGAAGGTCCCCGACTCACGGTCGCCCATTTCGACCTCTATCGGCTGAGCAGCCGGGATGAGGCCTACGAGATCGGGCTGGACGAGGCTCTCGACGAGGGCGCGGCCGTGATCGAATGGCCGGAGCGGCTGGAAGGCGGCCTTCCGGTGGATCGACTCGATATAGAGATCGGGCTCCTGGAGGCGGGCCGCGCCGTGCGGCTGACGCCGCATGGCGCGTGGAAAGGACGGCGGATTGAACCCTGAGCGTGAGGCGCAGAAGGCGCGGTTCCTGACGGAGCATGGCCTGGCGGCGGCGCGGCGCGAGCCGCTGACCGGCGACGCCTCGACACGCAGCTACGAGCGGCTGCATCCGCCGGGCGGGTCGCCGCTGATCCTGATGGACCAGCCGCCGGTGCTGGAGACGCCCATCTGCCCGCCGGACGCCACCGACGCGGAGCGCCTGGCGCTGGGCTACAACGCTGCGGCGCGGCTGGCGGCCGGCTCGATCGCGGCCTTCGTCACCACGGCGGACTACCTGCGCCGCCACGGCCTGTCGGCGCCCCGCGTCGTGGCGTTCGACGCGGCCGCCGGCTTGGCCGTGCTCGAGGACCTGGGCGACGGCCTCTTCGCCACCCTGATCGCACGCGGCCAGGCAGAGACGCCGCTCTATGAGGCCGCGGTGGACGTGCAGGTGCGGCTGCACGAAGAGCGGCCGCCCGACATCCTGGAGGCGGAGGGCGTCGCCTGGCCGCTGCTCGGCTACGACACCCTGGCGCTCAAGGTGGCCACAGACACCTTCCTGGAGTGGTGGCCGAAGTTCGCGGGCCTCGCCGCCTTTCCGCCGGACGCGGTGGCGGAATGGGATGCGCTATGGGCCCCGATCTGGGTCCGAGGCGAGGCGGGCGCGAGCGTCTTCTGCCATCGCGACTACCACGCCCAGAACCTGCTCTGGCTGCCCGATCGCGACGGACCGGCCCGGGTGGGCCTGCTCGACTTCCAGGATGCGCTGCGGGCTCACCCCACCTGGGACCTTACGCACCTGTTGCAGGATGCCCGCCGCGACGTCTCGCCGGCGCTCGAAGCGTCCATGCTCGACCGCTATCTGCGAGCGCGACCCGGCATGGATCGCGAAAGCTTCCTGGCGGACTACCGAGCGCTCGCCGCGTCCAACGCCGCGCGGATCCTGGGCCGGGTGTTCGCCCGCCAGGCGCTGCTGGGCCGGGCCCAGTACAAGGCGTTCATGCCGCGAACCTGGCGCTACCTTGAACGGGATCTGGCCGACCCGGCGCTGGCGGGCCTGAAGCGCTGGTTCGACCGCAACGTCCCTGCCGGAGCCCGGGCGTGACCCCTGGTCCGACGACCGCCATGGTGCTGGCCGCCGGATTGGGCACGCGGATGCGGCCGCTGACCGACACGATTCCCAAGGCCCTGATCCCCGTGGCGGGGCGGCCGCTGATCGACCGGGTGCTCGACAAGCTGGTCGAGGCGGGCGTCACGCGCGCGGTGGTCAATGTCCACCACTTCGCCGACCAGGTGGAAGCACATCTGCAGCTGCGGAATGATCTGGAGATCCTGTTCTCCGACGAACGGGGCGGCCTGCTCGATTCCGGCGGCGGCATCCAGCGCGCCCGTAGTCTGCTGGGTGACGATCCCATCTTCCTCGCCAACATCGACTCGCTGTGGATCGAGGGCGCGACGCCGGCGCTCGAGGCGCTGAAGGCCGCCTGGGACCCGCAGCGGATGGACCTGCTGCTGCTGCTCGTGGCGCGCGGCCAGGGCATCGGCTTCGAAGGCCCGCAGGGCTTCTTCATGGACGCCGAGGGGCGCCTGACCCACTCGACGTCGCCCGACGTCGTCACGCCCTACGCCAACGTCGGTTTCGGCGTCATGAAGCCCCAGGCGCTCGACGACCAGCCCGGGACGGGCGCGTTCAGCATCTATCCGACCTGGCATCGGCTGCAGGCCGAGGGCCGCCTCTTCGGTGTAGCCATGGACGCTTTCTGGATGCACGTCGGCGATCCAGCCGCCCGTGACGCGGCGGAAGCACGGCTTCGGGCGAGGCCGGGGTGACCGCCTTTTTCGAGCCGGCTGGACCGCGCTGGTACACGATCCCAGCTCACCGGCCGTTCGCCCAGGACCTGGCGCGGGGCCTCCATGAAGCGTTGGCTCCCCTCGGCCCCGAGGCCTTGTCGCAGGCCATCGTGCTCACGCCGACGCGGCGCGGCGCGCGGGCGCTGGCAGACGCCTTCGTCAGCGCCGCCCAGGGCCGCGCCGTCCTGCCCCCGCAGATGCGGCCGCTGGGTGACCTCGACGAGGGCGAGCCGCCCTTCGAACCGGGCGACGTGGCGCTCGACCTGCCGGCGGCGGTCGAGCCCTTGAAGCGGCGCTTCGAGCTGACGCGCCTGGTCACCGACCACTGGGGCCTGCTGGAGGGCCGCGAGCGGACCGCCGCCTCGGCGCTGGAAATGGCCGACGCCCTGGGCTCCTTTCTGGACAGCCTGCAGATCGAGGAACTGGAGCCGTTCGACAAGCTGGCGGGCCTCGTCGAGGCCGACCTGGCCGACCACTGGCGGGTGTCGCGGCGGTTCCTGGAGATGGCGCTGACCGAGTGGCCGAAGCGGCTGCAAGCGCTGGGCGTCGTCGACGTCAGCGAGCGGCGGGTGAGGCTGCTGCGCCGCCTGGCCCAGGTCTGGACCGACCATCCGCCGCTGGGCGTGCTGGTCGCCGCCGGCTCCACGGGCACGGCGCCCGCGACCGCGGCGCTCCTGAACGTCATCGCCAATGCGCCCCGGGGATGCGTCGTGCTGCCGGGCTTGGACGAAGGGCTTTCCGACGAGGCCTGGTCGGAGGTCGGCGAACAGCATCCGCAGGGGGCGATGAAGCGGCTGCTCGCGGCCGCGCGCTTCGACCGACAGGACGTCGAAACCTGGCCCGCGTCATTGGTCTTTTCCGCCCGCGGCCGCTGGCGCCAGCGGGTGATCAACGAGGCCCTGCGTCCGCCCGAGCGCACCGCCGACTGGCTGCGGGTGATTGCCAACCTGAACACTGAAGCCGATGGCCAGGCGACCAACGCGGTCGCCTTCGGTCTCGACGGCCTTTCCCTGGTCAACGCCCGGTCCGAGGAAGAGGCCGCCACGGCGGCCGCCCTTCTGCTCCGCGAAGCCCTGGAGGTCCCCGAACGAACCGCGGCCCTGGTGGCGCCGGACCAGACGCTCGCCCGCCGCGTGGCGGCCAAGCTGGCCCGCTGGGGCGTGATTCCGGACTCCTCGGCCGGCGAAGCCCTGGCGGGTTGCGCCTGCGGGACCCTGGCGGGCCTGGTCGCCCGCGCCGCCGTCGATCCGCTGCATCCCGTCACCCTGCTCGCGATCCTGAAGCACCCCTATGCGCGCCTGGGCCTCGATCCGGCAGAGCTGGCGGCAGCACGCGACGCCCTGGAGCGTCATGGCCTGCGCAAGGCCCGGCCCTGGACCTGGACGGGTCTCAGGGCGCGACTGGACGAGGCGCCGCGCGCCGCCGCCCTCGCCGCGCGGCTGGAAGCCATTCTCGCGAACTTGCCGACCAACGCGGTGGCGCCTGGCGAAGCCGCCCGGGCCTTGGCTGCGGCCATGGAAGCGCTGGCGGACGACGGCCGCGGAGACGTCGGCGGTCTCTGGACCGGCCACGGGGGCGAAGCCATGAGCCGGCTGCTGGCCGGACTGATCGCGGAGTCGGCAGGCCTGCCGCCGGCGACGCCGCGCGGCTTCGCCGACCTGCTGGAACGCCTGATGGAGGGCGAGGCGGTGCGCACCGGCGGCGCCACGCACCCGCGCCTGCGCATCCTGGGGGCCATCGAGGCTCGCCTGGTCCGCGCCGACCGCCTGATCGTAGCCGGGCTGGAGGAAGGCGTCTGGCCAAAGGGCGCGCCGCTCGACCCGTTCCTGTCGCGGCCGATGCGCACGACGCTTGGGCTGCCGCCGCCGGAGCGCCGGGTGGGCCTGGCCGCCCACGACTTCGCTCAGGCCGCCTGCGCGCCGGAGGTGATCCTGCTGCACACCGAGCGCCGGGAAGGTGCGCCGGCCGTGAAGTCGCGGTGGCTCTGGCGGCTGGAGACCCTGGCCAGGGGCGCCGGCGTGACGATCCCGGGCCGGCCCGAGGCGTTGGACTGGGCGCGCGAGTTGGACGCGCCCCCCGACTATGCGCCGGCCAAACGTCCCGCGCCGGTCCCGCCCGCCGCCGACCGGCCTACGGCGCTCTACGTGACGCGGGTCGAGAGCCTGACCCGCGATCCCTATTCCGTCTGGGCGCGCGACATCCTCAACCTTCGCCCGATGGATCGGCCGGACGAGCCTGTGGAGGCCCGCGCCCGCGGGACGGCGATCCACGCGGCCTTCGAACGCTTCGCGCTCGCCCATCCGGCGCAACTCCCGACCGAGGCCGCGGCGATCTTCGAGGGCCTCTATCTGGAAGAGCTGGAAGCTGCCGGTATGCCTCACGAAGCCCTGGCGCGCGAAGCGGCGCTGGCGCGGGAGGCCGCCGCCTGGGTCGCTGAACTGGAGGCCCGCCGCCGCGCCGACGGCCGAGCGATCCACGTCGAGAAGACCGGCCACCTGACGCTTGAGATCGAGGGCCGGCCCTTCAAGCTGAGCGCCAAGGCCGACCGCATCGAAGTCGACCCCCAAGGCTTCGGCCACATCCTCGACTACAAGACCGGCCGCGCGCCGTCGCAGAAGGTGGTCGACGCCGGTTTCTCGCCGCAGCTCACGCTCACCGCGGCGATCCTGGCCCACGGGGAGTTCCAGGACATTGGCCGCCTGAAGCCCGGCGAGTTGACCTACCTGGAGATCACCGGACGCCAGCCCGCGGGCCGAGAGGAGGTGCGCGCGACCGCCGGCGATGAAAGCCACGAGGCGGCTGAACGGGCGCTTGCCGGCCTGCGCGAGCTGATCGCCCGTTACTGGGCGCCCGACCAGCCGTTCGTCTCCCGCACCGCCCCGCAGTTCGTACACCAGTACGCCAGCGATTATGACCACCTGGCGCGCGTCTTTGAGTGGTCCACCAGCGGCGAGGAGGGCGAGGAATGACCGGCCCCGTCCTCGACGACCCGCAGCGGATCGCCGCCGACCCGGCGATCTCGGCCTTCGTCACCGCCAACGCCGGATCGGGCAAGACCAAGACCCTGATCGACCGCGTCGCGCGCCTGCTGCTGGCAGGCGTGGACCCTGAGAAGGTGCTCTGCGTCACCTACACCAAGGCGGCCGCCGCCGAGATGCAGCGCCGCCTGTTCGGGCGCCTGGGCGAATGGTCGGTGACGGACGACGACGCCCTGATCGCGCGGCTGACCGATCTGGAGGGACCGCGAGACTTCGAAGGGCGGCGGCTCTCGGAGGCCCGCGCCCTCTTCGCCCGCGCCCTGGAGACGCCTGGCGGGTTGAAGATCCAGACCATCCACGCCTTCTGCGAGAAGCTGTTGCGGCGCTTCCCGCTGGAGGCCGGCGTCTCGCCGGGTTTCCGGGTGATGGACGACGCAGCCGCGGCCGCCATCGCCGACGCCGCGCGCAAGGGCGTAGCGCGCCATGCCCTGACCGGCCGGGGCCGCGTGGCCGAGGCCTATGCGCGGTTCTCGGTCGCGCTCGACTTCGCCTCGTTCCAATCGATGTTCCTGGCGTTCGAGGGTCGGCGGGCGGCGCTCGTGGCGTTCTTCGCGCAGCACGGCGGGCCTGCAGGCGCGGAAGCCTGGGTCTGGAGCGCCTGCGGTCTGCCGCCCGGCAGCGATCCGGAGAGCCTGGAGGCCGAGGCGCTGACCGGCCTCGACCGCGACGCCTGGCGCGACGCCGCCGAGGTATTGATGGCGGGCGGCGTCAGCGACCAGAAGTGCGGCGCCAAGCTGGCCGCCGTGGCCGCCAACCCCCAGACGACAGTAGCCGCCGCACTGGACGCCCTGTTCACCGAGAAGGGCGAAGGCACGCCCGCCGCCTGGGTGCTGAAGACCTCGGGTCTGAAGAGCCGCGAGGATTTGCGCCAGGCGCTGCTGGACGAGCAGGATCGTTTGGCGATCGCCCGCGAGCGGATCCGCAGCGCCCACGTCGCCGCCGACACCCTCGACGCCTTGGTGCTGGCCCTGGCTTATCTGGAGGCCTACCGGATCGAGAAGGCCTCGGCCGGGGCGCTCGACTTCGCAGACCTGATCGAGAAGACCAAGGCGCTGCTGGCCAGCAAGCCGGCAGCGGCCTGGGTGCTGTACAAGCTCGACGGCGGCATCGACCACGTCCTGGTGGACGAGGCGCAGGACACCGCGCCCGACCAATGGGACATCGTCCGAGCCCTGACCGGCGAGTTCTTCGCGGGCGCGAGCATGGCCGGCTCAGAGCGCCCGCTGCCGCGCAGCCTGTTCGTGGTCGGCGACGACAAGCAGTCGATCTATTCCTTCCAGGGCGCGGACCCCGCGCGGCTGCACCTGGAGACCGATCGCTACGTCGCCGAAATCGAGGCGGCGGAATTAGCTGGGCGGCGCGTGCCGCTGACATCATCCTGGCGCTCGACGGTCGAGGTGCTGGAGTTCGTGGATGCGGTCTTCACGCAAGGGGTGCCGCCGGGCCTTGAGGCCCTGAAGCATCTGCCGATGCGCAGCGACCACAGGGGCTGTGTCGACCTCTGGCCGCTGGAACGCGAGGTGAAGGGCGAGCAGCGCGACGCCTGGACCGCGCCACTCGACCTGGAGGCCGAGGGCAGCGCCACCAAGCGGCTGGCCCGCAACATCGCCTGCGAGGTCGCGGCGCTGGTCGAACGCGGCGACGGGGTCTTCGACAAGGACGAGCGCATCTGGCGCCCGGCGACGCCTGGCGACGTGCTGATCCTGGTCAGGAAGCGCGGCGGCCTCTTCGAGGAAATCCTGCGGGCGCTGAAGCACGCGAAGATTCCTGTGGCCGGGGCCGACCGACTGGCGCTCTCCGAGCACATCGTCTTCGACGACCTCCTGGCCCTCGCGCGTTTCGCCCTGTTCCCCGACGACGACTTGACGCTGGCCGCCCTGCTGCGCAGTCCGTTCTGCGACGTAGAGGATGAGAGCCTCTATCGCCTGGCGAGGAGCCGGCCGGGCAGCCTTTGGCAGATGCTGCGAGACCGCGCAGACGAGCGGCCCGACTGGCGCGGCGCGGCGGATTTCCTGTCCGAGCTCATCGTTGAATCGAACGAACAGCGGCCGTTCGAACTCTACAGCCGCGTGCTGGGCCTGCGGGACGCCGCTGGTCGCTCGATGCGCGCGCGGCTCTTGCGCCGGCTGGGTCGCGAGGCGGAGGACGCGCTGGACGAGTTCCTGGCCCAGGTGCTGGCCGCCGAGAGCCGAGGCGTCCACGACCTCGAGAGCCTGGCCGCCGGCTTCACCAGCCTGGACATCACCGTCAAGCGCGAGCTCGAGGCCGGACGCGACGAGGTCCGCGTGATGACAGCCCACGGCGCCAAGGGCCTGGAAGCTCCTATCGTCTTCCTGCCGGAAACCACGACGACGGCCGGCGCGCGAGGCTCGCCGCTGATGGAGACCGAGAACGGCGGGTTCCTCTGGTGCGTCTCGGGCAGGAACGACTGCGAGGCCTCCAAGGCGGCCCGGGAGTTGCGGGCGCGCAAGGAGAACGAGGAATCCCTGCGCCTGCTCTACGTAGGGCTGACGCGGGCCCGCGAGCGGCTGGTGCTCTGCGGGCGGATCGCGGCCAACCGCAAAGAAGAGACACTGAAAGGCTGGTGGGCGCAGATCCGCACGGGCTTCGACCACACCGGGATCGCCCCGCACGTACGGCAAGTGGCCTGCGGCGAGGTTCAGGCGACACGCTATGGGCCGGACCCGCAGACGGCGCCTCGCCGCGGCCGCTCGGCGGAGCCTGTCTCGGCGCTCCCCGCCTGGGCGGGCCAGCAGGCCTCGATCGAGGCGTTCGGCCGCTATGCCTCACCCTCCGACCTCGGCGAAGGCGGCAAGGCGCCCGCCCCCTCACCGCTGGCCTCAATGGGCGGGCTCGGCCGCTTCCGGCGCGGCGACCTGATCCACCGATTGCTGCAGCTGTTGCCGGACCTTCCACCAGGCGGATGGGCGGACGGCGCGCGCGCCCTGCTGGCCCGCGAACGCGATCTGACCGACGCGCAGCGTGCGGAAATGACCGGAGCGGCATTGTCGGTGCTTCAGGACTCCCGCTTCGCCGAAGTGTTCGGTCCGGGCAGCCGCGCTGAGGTCGCCATCGCCGGATCCGCCGACGCCCTGCCGAGCGGTCTGAAGATCTCTGGTCGCATCGACCGGCTCGTGGTGCTGCCTGACCGGGTGCTGGTGGCGGACTTCAAGACAAATCGGCCCTCGCCCGTCCAGGTGGAGGACACCGATCCGGCCTACCTGCGCCAAATGGCGATCTACGCAGCCGTCCTGGCCGAGGTGTTCCCTGGTCGCACGATCGAGGCCGCGCTCGTCTGGACGGATGGCCCCAAGCTGATGCCGATCACAGAAAACTTGCTCGCCGCGAGCCTTGCCGAGCTAGGGCGTAGCGGTTGATACCAGCGAGGGGGCCGCCTACATCGGCGGATCAAGAGGTGTCAGCCCCAGGTTTTTGGAAGCCGCTGACGCGTAAGGAGATTTCCATGAGCACCGTGAAGGTCACCGACGAATCCTTCGAAAAGGACGTCCTGCAGGCCTCTGGACCGGTTCTGGTCGACT
>Ga0070659_100000400_pt1 | contig 32855 bp, 29 predicted proteins | sample KBSC23metaG_FD_64666 | JGI IMG/M metagenome (GOLD analysis project Ga0070659, IMG submission 64666) | Corn rhizosphere microbial communities from Kellogg Biological Station, Michigan, USA - KBS C2-3 metaG | ecosystem: Host-associated > Plants > Roots > Rhizosphere > Soil ... | reverse complement strand
ACCACATCGACCTGCGGCGCCGGCTCCGCGGCTGCGATAGGCTCGGCGACAGTGTCGCCACCCGCGTCGAAGTCACAGTCGAAGTCGCTCGACCAGCTGCCGCCGGAGGCTCCGCCGTCAATGCGTGTGCTCATGGTGTTGTCGCTCCTGTTGCGCGGCAGTCCGGCCGCAGATGATTCGCCGTTGACTCATTGCACAATGAGACAAGGGCGCCGCACCAGCTGGGACCGCCCCTAGACGCAGCCCAACTGCACGCCGCCCCTTCTAGGGCCGACCCCAGCTGGGGCGCGACCCAGATGCGCTTGGCAACGGCTTGCGCTCCAATGCCCTGCATTCAACAACTGCATCAGGGGGAGTCCATGTTGCAAGCCAACCCGGCCATCGGTGCCAGCACACTCGACACATCGGCACCATTGGGCAGCGCTCCGCTGGGCGCCGCGCCCGAGCATGTCGATCCGCTGCTGTGGCAGCTCGCCAGTCCGGCCGAACGCGAACAACTGAAGGCCGCAGGCGCCGCGGCCAACGACAGCGCCGCACCGCTCGCGGCAGACGTGCCGTCGGCACTGCCCAACACCCAGCCGACGGTGGCGGGCCCGCGCGCCGACGCAGCCAAGGACATGAACGCGGCGTCGTCCAACACCGCGACCTCGGCGGACCAGGCTGCGCTCGTGAAGATCACCGACCAGTTCCGCGCCCGCTTCACCGAAGCCGCGAAAGATCCGGCAAAGTTCAGCGAAACGCTGCACAAGGCCTTTGGCGATCACTACGATGCCACCGCCGCGGAAGGCCTTCGCCAGCAGGCGCTGCGCAACGACTTCAGCTGGATGCCGAAGGTCGAGGTCGTCGACGGCGCACAACTGGCTGACCTGTCGGGCACCCAGGGCGAAGGGGTCGGCCGAGGCGCCTACGCCAAGGACAGCGACACCATCTACCTGAACCGCGAGCTGCTGCAGACCGATCCGGCCACGGCCGAACGAATCCTGACCGAGGAGGTGGGCCACGCCATCGATGCCCGCATCAACACGCAAGACGCCGTCGGCGACGAAGGCGACATCTTCAGCGCGCTGCTGCATGGCGACAAGGTCAGCGACGCCGACCTGCAGGCGATGCGCGCGGACAACGACCACGGCGTGATCAACGTCAACGGCCAGCGGGTCGAGGTCGAATACGGCTGGCTCAAGAAAGCCTTCAAGAAGGTCACCAACGCCGTCAAGTCCGTCGGCAACTTCGTCAAGAACACCGCCAAGGGCGCGCTCAACGTGGTCGCCGGCGTTGCCACGCTCGATTTCGACCGCGTCAAGGACGGCTTCAAGACGGGCTTCGATGCCGTCAAGCAGCTCGGCAAGGACGTGATCAACACGGTCAAGGAAACATGGAACGACGTGAAGGACGGCTTCAAGAAGCTGATGCAGAGCAAGGTCTTCAACGCGATCCTCACGGTGGCCCGCTTCATCCCGATCCCGGTCGTGCAGTTGGTGGTGCGGGTGGTTGACATCGCCAAAGCCGCGTACAGCGTGTACCAGGGCGTGAAGAACAAGTCCTGGGGCGCGGTGGTGGGTGGCGTGGCCAGCTTGGCAGGCGGTGCCGCAGGCCTCGCCGGCAAGCTCGGTGCGAGCGCCTCCACGGTCAGCACGATTCAATCGGTGGCCAGCGCGGCCGAGAAGGTCAGCCTGGCCTACAACGCAGCGTCCGCCAAGAACTTCGGCGAAGCCGCGCTGCTGGCCTCCAAGGCCTTCGGCATGCCGCAGGGCGTGACCGATACGCTCAAGACCGTGGCAACGGTGGAAAAGGTGGTCAAGGCCGTCGAGAACAAGAACTACGCCGGCGCCATCGCAGGCGCGGGTGAACTCGCAGGCGGCCAGCTGGGCAAAGCCGTCGGCATCGACGAGAAGACGGCCGAGTCTGTGCAAAAGGCAGGCGCTACCGCACAAACGGTCCAGACCTTCGTCAAGGCAGTCGAAGACAAGAACTACGCCAAGGTCGCTGCAGGTCTGGGCGCCATGGGCGTCGTGGTGGCCGACAAGGTGTTTGATGTCCAGGCCGACAAAGACACCATCTCCGGTGTGCAGAACTTCGCCCGCGGCGCCCAGCAGGCCGCCGCCCTGGTGAAAGCGGTCGACGACAAGAACTACGCCGGCGCACTCGCTGCTGCCGGCGCCCTGGCAAGCGGCCCGGCGGGCAGCGCACTCGGCATCAGCACCGAGACGGGCGAAGCCCTCACCGTCACGGGCCGTGCCGCTCAGCAAGTGCAATCGTTCGTGAAGTCGGTCGAGAAGGACGACTACACCGGTGCCGTGCGCAAGGGCGCCGATCTGCTCGGCCTCGAGCGCCAGGACAGCTTCCCGGACGACTGGCCGAAACCCCAGGCTGCCCAGGGCGGCTCGCAGACGGTGGCCCTCAGCGAGGTGTGGGCCCGCTGGGCGGCGGCTCAGGCCAAGCCCTGATCGAACCGTCACGGAGTCAACCGGGGGCCCTGTCGCAAGACAGGGCCCCCGGTCGTTTTCATTCACCCGCCAACGCCGCCAGCAAGATGACGGCACTCACCCTTCGCATGCGGGTTGTTCTCCGGGTGCCCCCCAAATTGCGAGCGCTCTCAGTGCATCGAAGCATGCCGCCGGCGGAGGACCTGTCGTTCACCCGAGCTGGGGCCGGCCCGAGCTTACGAAGTACGGAAAGACAGGGTGCAATGCAACACGCGCCCCAGTGCGCGATGACCACATACCAACAGGGGAGCAACCGCATGAGCAGCATCACCGAAACATCGTCCAGCAGCTGGAGCAGCGCCGACCTGGACTGGGACATCCCCTCGGAGGAGAGCAGCGCGCCCGCCGCCGAGGCCGAGCCCGCCCACGAATCCGCAGACGTCGACGCCGGCACGACGGAGCCCTCCGGCGATCCCTTCGGTCTGCCCGAACACGGCGAGGCGCGTACTCACGCGCTGGCCGCGGCCCCGGCCGACTTCCTCGACGACGGCTTTTCCTGCCGCCGAGACCCCGACACGCAACCCGATGACGGCCCCATCCGGGGCGGCGTCACGGTCAGGGACGGCCAGGGCATCTTGTCAGCGCTGCAATCGGCAGGCGTCCCCAAGGACAACCTTCGCGCGGCCTACGGCTCGCTGGTCAGCAGCGGCCAGCTGACGGGCAAGGACTTCGAGGACGGCAAGCCGGTCGTCCTGCCCGGACGCACCTTTCAGCTCGACAGCGCCGAGTTCACCGAGGCGAATGCCCGACTGGGTGGACAACTGATCGGCAACGAAAATGCACAGCGTGTGGCCGAGGAAGCCGAGGCACGGCGTGCCCAGGCGCCCCGGCCGGCCCCGATTGCCCAGGCAGCCGTGACGGAGCGACCGGCCGTCGAACAACCCGCCCATGCGCCGCTCGAACGCCTGCGCCAACAGGTGGCATCCTCCACCCTGATCCTTGCCGAGCCCCTCGTGCACGGCGCCGCGAAGGTGGCCTCCTGGTTGGGCGCGGACGTCAACCCGGAGGAAGTCAGCGACAACATGTTCGGCGCGGCGCAGGAAATGATCGTCGGTGAGCCGTTGCCGGCGGGATCCAACAAGGTCTCCTACAGCGAGGCCATGGCCCTCCCGGTCTCACCCATCGGCATCTCGAAGTACGACCGCAACAACATCACGTACCACGACTACCGGATGGACACGACGCTGTGCAAGCGCTCCGAATCGTTCTGCACCATTCCGAACCTGGCTCCGCTGGTCGACTACAGCTCGGCGCCGAAGGCCGACTGGAGCGGTTTCCACCCGATGGAGAACGGTCCCCAGAAGCTGATCTTCGGCCATCCGATCATCCACAGCTCCGACTACGAGGCCGGTCACTTCGCCAACCGCACCCAGTCCGACCATGTGTTCCACTCCGGCACGGTCGAAAGCCAGCTGTACTGGAAGGGCGACGAGCTGCACCTCCAGACCGTGGGCTACGGTTACGGCGCCACGCCGATGCACACGGTGGCAAACTATGCCGTAGGCAAGTATTTTTCCCTGTGGCAGACCGCCGTGAAGCTCGATGTGGAGGCCATCCGCAGGTTCCAACCCCATTGAGGTGACATGCCCTTGCACCGCCCCGCCTTGGCCGCTTTGATCGCTTCGACGCTGGCCCTGGCGACAGCGGGCTGCTCACGAAGCGGTCCCGACCTGAACTCCATCCCGGCCACCTTCAGGGGCACCTTGAAGGTCGAACCGACAGGGCGTTCCACCAAGGACCTTTATGACGGGGCCGTTCGCCTCGGCCGGGCCTACGGCCTGCGTGCCGACGGCGACGGGGCCACCGGCGGCCGCGAATGGCAAGTGCAGTTCCATTGCACGAGCAACTACGCGGGCGATGCCGTCACCGTCGCTGGAGGCGACCTGGTCCTGTTCCAGGCCTCACCCTATGCATTCGCTCGCGCCGGCGACTACGAGCGGTTCAAGACCGAGCTGGTGGCACTGATGCGGCAGTACGGCCAAGTCACGAATCTGCAGGAGCAGCCGCCGCTCGACACGGACGCGCTGATTGCGCGGGGCAAGCACATGGGCATGGACGTCATGTCCCGTTGCAGCAACGGCCAGGGTGCGCCCTAGGGCACGAGGCCGCGGCCTCTCTCTGCTGCCGGCGCTGGACGATGCTTCCAGTCAGTCTAGGGAGCACCCGAGCTAGGACACGCCCGAGCTTTGCAGCGCGACCTGCAGGCGGTGCAATGGCGTTGTTTGCAATACCGAATCCAGGGCAAACGTCAAAACGTCAACAGGGGAAGCGACACATGTACGCGATCAGCAACGCCAGCGCAGTTACCACGGCATCCGGGAGCAGCATCGATCCCAGCAACCCGACCAACGCCAGCACGAGCATGCAGGGCGGCCAGGCGGTGTTCGAGAACAACAACTACCGCATCACGGCCGACGACAACAACACCGTCACCATCACCAACAAGCACACGGGTGAGACGTACCAGGCCTGGGGCGACCCGCACATGAAGATCGACGGCGAACAGGCCTTCGACTTCTGGGGCACCACCACCTTCAAGCTCGAAGACGGCACGAAGGTCACCATCGAAACCACGCCGTTCGCCTCCAACCCGGAGATGACGCTGTCGTCCAAGGTGACCATCACCAACGGCGACTATGGCGTGAAGATCAGCGGCGTCGACTCCAACCAGACCGGCGACCTGAAGATCGATGAAGCCAAGGGCTACGGCCGTGTGCTCGACGCGGTGGTGAGCGACGGCAACGTGCTCAACGAAAACCCGGCCGGCAAGGGATTCGTCGCCATCGACCGCGACGGCAACGTGCGCTCGGTGGACCAGAACTACATCAACCAGACGGACCTGAAGAAGACCGGCGCACTGCAAGACAAGTTCAAGGAGGCGTTCTCCAAACTGTCGTCGCTGTTCCAGATCGCCTTCCAGGGCACGTTCCTCGGCAATCTGCAGTCCACCACGGGGAACGAAGAGACGCGCCCCGGCACTCCGCTGCCTGTGTCGACCACCCCGCAGTTCGACGGGCGCATGTGGCTCGGCGGCACGCCGCCGTGGGTGTTCGACGAACGCATTGGCGGCCCGAACCCGGCCCTCGCTCCGCTCGACCGCCAGTTGAGCCTGACGCTCGCGCGCGTCCAGTAAGCCGAGTCGCCCTCTTCGCTGTTTCACCCGACGCACCGCGGGCCTGCCAACGCAGCCCGCGGTGCGTTGCCGTTGGCGCCGCGCTCCCAGGGATGCATTTCCTTACCACGAACACCTATCGGGGGGAAGCCGTCTTGAATAGACGCCCCCAGAATGCCAAACCCTGTGAATCCGTGATTTTTTAACAGGGACGAAAGTAATGAAAGTCACCGCGTTTGGCGGCTGGCGCGGGATGCGTCACCAGATTTTCCGTGGTTTGGCCGGGTTGTGCGTGGGCATGATGCTCGTCGCGTGCGGCGGCGGTGGAGGCGGCTCCGACACGGCCAGCAATGGCGACGGCACCAGCGGTGGCGGTGGTGGTGGTGGCAGCGGCGGTGCTCGGGCCAAGTGGACCTACCTCGTCTACATGGCGGCCGAGAACAATCTCAGCGACATGGCGACCTTCAACGTCAACCAAATGAAGGCCGCCCAGAGCAGCAACGATGTGCGTGTCGTGGTGCAGCTTGACCAGAGCACGAGCGAGACGCCTGGGGCCAGTGCGACCACGCTGCGAGGCTCGGTCTCCAACCATGAGACCCACTTCGCCACCCTTGGCAAGAACGTCGACATGAGCGACAAACAGACGCTGTCGGACTTCATCAAGTGGGGCAAGCAGAACTATCCGGCCGACCACTACGCCGTGGTGCTGTGGTCGCACGGCGGCGGCTGGAGGGCCGACAAGGTCACACGCGGGGCACTGCAGGACTCGTCCGCGAACGGCAAGATCATGTCGATCAAGGACATCGCGTGGGCGCTGCAGGATGCCGGCGGTGTCGACCTCGTCAACTTCGACGCCTGCCTCATGGCGATGTATGAAGTGGCGTACGAATTGCGGGGCGCTGCCAAGGTGATGGTGGCCTCCGAGGAAAACATCCCCGGCACCGGCAACCCGTACGACAAGGTCATCAATCGGCTCGTCGCCGACCCCGCGCAAGACGCCGTCACGCTGGGCAAGGGCATCGCAAAGGACTACATCGACTTCTACACCGCCGACAACCGAAGCAGCGTGACGATCTCGGCGATCGACCTGAGCAAAATCGACGCCCTGCACACCAGCATCAAGGCGTTGGCCAAAACGATGATCCAGAACCTCGCCGACGAGCGTGTGCACATTCAGCCGGCCCGGGATGCCTCCACGTCCTACGGCTATCCGGCGAACCACGACCTGATCGGCTTCGTCAAAGGCCTGGCCCAAAGCGCTGGAGTGCAAGCGTTGCGTGACCAGGCGAACGGCGTCGCCACCGCCGCGCAGGCCGCCGTGCTGGCCAATCACGTGTTGAAGGTCAACGGTGACCTGCCCGTGACGGGCTCGTCCGGCCTGGCGATCTACCTGCCATCCATCAACAACGTGACTCAGTCGGAACTGACACAGTACAAGACCTTCGCTTCCAGCAACACTGTGCCGGCCGGCGAACAATCGTGGAGCGATTTCGTCAATGCGCTGATCACGGGCGGCGGCGGTTCGACTCAGGACACCACGACGGGAACCTTTGCCTACAGCATTGAATGGGACAACCCTGACGTCGATCTGGACCTGCGGGTCAACGAACCGCAAGGCAACTGGGCAGGCCCTGTCTACGGCCCCACCTCGATCAATGGCTTCTCGTCGCCCGATTCCTGGGAGTCCGGCGAGACAAGGGAAACGTACACGGCCAACGCGCAGCTTGAAAAAGGCGCCTATGACGTCTTCGTCCGCTTCGCCGGCTGCAGCAAAGACCGCACCACCTGCGGCAGCACCAACGTGCGGGTGTACCGCTATGACCCGACCAACGGCGACACAGCCCCCCAATTGATCGCCACCCGCGCCATGTCGGCCACACCCGCGCTGCAGCTTCCGCAGTCCGCGACGTTCAACGACTTCATCGCCGCCATCAAGACCAACGCGTACGGCAACTGGTTGTACGCTCAACGCACCATGCGTGCGCTGGTGGAAAGCTCGAAGCCGCAGTTGTCGTTTCCGAAGCCACGCGACAAGGCCCTGCCGCAGCAGGTCGACAAGTGAGCAAGGACCGCAAGGAACCGCTGCGGTCCCTCGCAGCGGCGCTCGGCGCCGCGGGCCTCGCCCTGTCTTGCGTGGCGTGCAGCGCCGGCGCGCCGACGGCGCCGGCCGGGCACATGACCGTCACCGACGTGCTCGATGGTGCCGCCGGCCGCACGGTGACTGTGACGGGCCGCTACGCCGGATGGACGGGTGGATGCAAAGGGGGCCCGCCGAACACTCGCTCCGATTGGATGCTGGTGGACGACACCTCCTGCATCTATGTCAGCGGTCCGGTACCGGCGGGGCTGGTCCCGCCGCCAGACACTGCGTCCAACGGCACGCCGGTGGAGATCCGGGCGCAGGTGGAGCGCGCCGCGGACGGGCGACTTTTCCTTCGCCTGCCACGCAGGTGACGCGCATGGCCGTGGTACGGGTGAACCACTCACGCGCACCACGGCCCACCATCGGGCGGTTTGAAGCGTTTTGTTTCAGACGAACAATGGGCAGAAGCTGATTTTTCTCGCACATCGCGGGAGTGGGCGAGGTTTACAAGGGGTGGGGGAATCGGCGATCATGGGTCGATCCCCCATTTCATCTTGTGATATCAAACCGTGCCCGTGGATTCCATCGCCGAAGCCCCTCAGTCGTCGCTGTCCGGTGTGGCACGGGTCCTGGTCCATGCCGGCAAGCTCAATGCCAAGACCGCTGAGGACCTCGTCAAGTCCGCCAAGGAACGCAAGGCCTCCTTCATCTCCGCGGTGATCGCAGGCGGCGCCATCACGCCGGCAGATCTGGCGCACACACTGTCGCACGCGCTGGCGCTGCCCGTGATGGACATCAATGCGGTGGACCTCCAGCGCCTGCCGCGCAACGTGATCGATGCCAAACTCGCCACGCAGTACCAGGTGCTGGTGCTGGGCAAGCGGGGCAATCGCCTGTTCGTCGGCGGCGCGGACCCCACCGACCAGGAAGCCATCGAGCGCATCAAGTTCGCCACCCAGCTGTCGCCCGAATGGGTCATTCTCGAGCACGACAAGCTCGCCAAAGTGCTCGAGAGCTCCGGCGTCAGCGCATCCGAATCGCTCGAGAACATTGTTGGCGGTGACTTCGAATTCGACGTCAGCGAAGAGGAAGCTGCGGCGCCGGAAACCCAGGAGGTCGCAGCAGACGTCGAAGACGCACCGGTGGTGCGCTTCCTGCAGAAAATGCTGATCGACGCCATCAACGCCCGCGCGTCCGACCTCCACTTCGAGCCTTACGAATTCCATTACCGCGTGCGCTTTCGCGTCGACGGCGAGTTGCGCGAAATCACACAACCGCCCATCGCGATCAAGGACAAGCTGGCGTCGCGCATCAAGGTCATCTCGCGGATGGACATCGCTGAAAAGCGCGTTCCGCAAGACGGCCGCATGAAGCTGAAGTTCGGCAACAAGTCCATTGATTTCCGGGTCAGCACCTTGCCCACGCTGTTCGGCGAGAAGATCGTGATCCGGATTCTCGACTCGTCCAGCGCCAAGCTCGGCATCGATGCCCTCGGCTATGAAAAGATCGAGAAGGAGCGCCTGCTCAAATGCATTGCGCGCCCCTACGGCATGGTGCTCGTGACCGGGCCCACCGGCAGCGGCAAGACCGTGTCGCTGTACACCTGCCTGAACATCCTGAACCAGCCAGGCGTCAACATCTCCACGGTGGAAGACCCGGCTGAAATCAACTTGCCGGGCATCAACCAGGTCAACGTGAACGACAAGGCGGGGCTCACGTTTTCCGCAGCGTTGAAATCGTTCCTCCGGCAAGATCCGGACGTCATCATGGTCGGTGAAATCCGGGACCTGGAGACGGCCGACATTGCCATCAAGGCCGCCCAGACCGGCCACATGGTGATGTCCACGCTGCACACCAACGACGCACCGACCACCCTGACCCGGCTGTTGAACATGGGCGTGGCCCCGTTCAACATCGCCTCGAGCGTGCTGTTGATCACTGCGCAGCGCCTGGCCCGACGACTGTGCGAAGCATGCAAGGCACCGGCCGACTACCCACGCGAGGCGATGCTGAAAGCCGGCTACAAGGAAGCCGATCTGGACGGCTCCTGGAAACCCTATCGCGCCGTAGGCTGTTCGGCCTGCACGAACGGCTACAAAGGCCGGGTCGGCATTTACCAGGTGATGCCCGTCAGCGAAGAGATCCAGCGCATCATCCTGGCCGAGGGAACAGCAATGGACATCGCCGACCAGGCCGAGCGCGAAGGCGTCCGCGATTTGCGCCAGTCGGGGCTCGTGAAGGTCCGTGGCGGGTTCACCACGCTCGAAGAGGTGATCGCCGCCACCAACGAATGACGGGCCGCCATGCGCCCACTTCCGACAGCACAATACCGAACGACAACCTAAACGGGGCGGGAACCCTCCATTCCCGGAGAGACCATGGCAACTGCAGCAGCCGTCAGAGAAAAAGAGTTCGTTTTCGAATGGGAAGGCAAGGACAAGAACGGGAAGGTTGTCCGCGGTGAAATGCGCGCGGGCGGTGAAGCCATGGTCAGTGCCACGCTGCGCCGCCAGGGCATCCTGATCAAGAAGGTGAAGAAGCGCCGCACCAGCGGCGGCCGCTCCATCAAGCCCAAGGACATTGCCGTCTTCACCCGGCAGCTTGCCACCATGATGCGCGCCGGCGTGCCGCTGCTGCAGTCGTTCGACATCGTCGCCCGCGGCAGCTCCAACCCCCGACTGACCAAGCTGCTGACCGACATTCGCACGGATGTCGAAACGGGCACCAGCCTCTCCTCGGCCTTCCGCAAGCACCCGCTGTACTTCGACTCCCTGTACTGCAACCTGGTGGAGGCCGGTGAAGCTGCCGGTATCCTCGATGCCTTGCTCGACCGCCTTGCCATCTACCAGGAAAAGACGATGGCGCTGAAGGGCAAGATCAAGTCTGCGCTGATCTATCCGGTGGCCGTGCTCGTGGTCGCGTTCGTCGTGGTCGTCATGATCATGCTGTTCGTGATTCCGGTGTTCGAGAACGTCTTCAAGTCGTTCGGTGCCGACCTGCCGGCCCCCACGCTGTTCGTCATGGGCATGTCCAAGGTGTTCACGCAGTACTGGTGGGCCATCTTCGGCTTCCTGGGAGGCGGCATCTACTTCTTCCTCGAATCGTGGAAGCGCTCCGAAAACATGCAGCGAACGATGGACCGCTTGCTGCTCAAGATGCCGGTGTTCGGCCCGCTCGTGAACAAGGCGTCCGTCGCCCGCTGGACGCGCACCCTGTCCACCATGTTCGCCGCGGGCGTGCCGCTGGTGGAAGCGCTTGATTCGGTCGGCGGGGCCTCGGGGAATGCCGTCTTCAAGGACGCCACAGAGCAGATCCAGCGGGACGTCTCCACCGGCGCGAGCCTCACTTCCTCGATGGAAACGAGCGGTGTATTTCCCAACATGGTGCTTCAGATGACCGCCATCGGCGAGGAATCGGGTGCGTTGGACGGCATGCTCGGCAAAGCGGCCGAGTTCTATGAACAAGAGGTTGACGAGGCGGTGGCCGGGCTGTCGAGCCTCATGGAGCCGTTCATCATCGTGATCCTCGGCTCCATCATCGGGGGCATCGTCGTCTCCATGTACCTGCCGATCTTCAAGCTCGGCGCCGTCGTCTGATCCGCCGTGATGGAATGGCTTTTGTCGTGGCCCGGTGACCTCCATGCCAGCGCCTGGTTGCTGGCCCTGGTGGGCCTGTGCATCGGCAGTTTCCTCAATGTCGTGATCTATCGGCTTCCGCTTCGGCTCGAGCGCGAATGGAAGGGAGAATGCGCCGAATGCCTCGAGGTGAAGGTCGACCTGCCCGAGCCGGTGACCTTGTCCCGGCCCCGGTCCCGGTGCCCGTCCTGCGGGCACGCCATCACCTGGTACGAGAACATCCCCGTGCTCAGCTACCTCGCCCTGGGCGGGCGCTGCTCGGCGTGCAAGACGCGCATTTCGCCGCGCTACCCACTGATTGAACTTGCCACCGGCGCGCTGTTCGCCGCGGTCGCCTGGCGCTTCGGCGAACAACCGGTGGCCTGGTTGTGGTGCGGGTTCGTCGCGATGCTGATCGCCATGGCCGGCATCGACTGGGACACCACGCTGCTGCCCGACGACCTGACCCTGCCTCTGCTGTGGGCAGGCCTGATCGCAAGCGCCCTGGGCTGGACGATTCCGCTGCCTCAGGCGGTGTGGGGAGCGGTGGCCGGGTACCTGTCGCTGTGGATGGTCGCCACGGTCCATGCCCGCCTGCGCGGTGAAATGGGCATGGGGGCGGGTGATTTCAAGCTGCTGGCCGCGCTTGGCGCTTGGCTCGGGATCAAGATGCTGCTGCCGGTGGTGCTCGGGGCGTCGATGGTGGGCGCCGCGGTGGGCATCGTCATGAAGCTCACCAGCGGGCTGCGCGAGGGCAAGTACGTGCCGTTCGGCCCGTTCCTGGCCGGTGGCGGGCTCGTGGTGTTGCTCGCAGGCCCGGAACGCGTGGCTGGCTGGCTCGGCTGGCGCTGAGCGGCGGAGCCGGCATGGCGACACGCCCGCTCGAGATCGGCCTGACCGGGGGCATTGGCAGCGGCAAGAGCACGGTGGCGTCCCTGCTGGTGGTCCACGGTGCCGTGCTGATCGACACCGATGCCATCTCAAGGCGGTTGACGCTCCCCGGCGGAGCCGCCATCGAACCGCTGCGCAAGGCCTTCGGCGACGACGTGATCGGCCCCGATGGGGCGATGGACCGCGCCAGCGTGCGCGCCCGCGTGTTCGCCGATTCCGCCGCCAAGGCGCGCCTGGAGGGCATCCTGCATCCGTTGATCGGCATGGAATGCCAGCGGCAGGCCGACGCGGCCGGCGACGCAGTGCGCGTCTTCGACGTGCCGCTGCTGGTGGAATCCGCGCGCTGGCGTGCCCGCGTGGACCGGGTGCTGGTGGTCGATTGCCGTGAGGAGGTGCAGGTGGAACGGGTGATGGCCCGCTCGGGCTGGGACCGTGACACCGTGCTGGCCGTGATCCGGCAGCAGGCGGGCCGCGCCGCCCGGCGCGCAGCCGCCGACGCCGTGATTTTCAACGACGGCATCGGGCCGGAAGAGCTTGCCGCCGAGGTGGCTTCGGTGTGGCATCGCTGGTGCCCTGTGGAACAATGATGTGGCAGCGATCCGTGTTGATCGTGCAGAAAGCCACACCTTGGTCCTCTACGAATACCCTTTCAACGAAAGCATCCGCACCATGCTTCGGCTCGAACATCTGTTCGACCGGCTGGGCCGGCTGCTGCCGCGCGACGACGCAGTCGACCACCACTACGCCCTTGCCACGCTGTTCGAGATCATGGATGTCTCGTCGCGGGCGGACCTCAAATCCGACGTCCTGAAGGACCTCGAACGCCAGCGCACCCAGTTCAACAGCTACCGCGGCAACCCATCCATCTCCGAAGAGGCCCTCGATGGCGTCATCCGCCGCATCGACCATGCCTTCGACGGCCTGAACACGCTGGCCGGCAAGGCCGGCCAATCGCTCAACAGCAACGAATGGCTGATGAGCATCCGCAGCCGCATCAGCATCCCCGGCGGCACCTGCGAATTCGATCTGCCGGCCTACTATGCATGGCAGCAACTCGCGCCGGCGCGCCGCCGCGCCGACCTCAACGGCTGGGTCAGCACGCTCATGCCCCTGGCCGAGGCCCTCAAGCTCGTGCTGGCGCTGCTGCGCGATTCGGGCGTACCTCACAAGGTGATGAGCCAGGGCGGCCAGTACCAGCAAAGCCTGCCGGCCGGCCGGGTGTACCACCTGCTGCGGCTGCGCATCGATCCGGCGCTGCAGCTCATTCCTGAAATCAGCGGCCATCGTCTCATGGTGCTCGTCCGCCTGATGCGCCAAGACGCCGAAGGCCGCCTGCGCCCTGCCGGCACCGATGCAAGTTTCGAACTGACGTTGTGCACATGACCACGCCGCCCGTCAGCCGCATCGTCACATGCCCGCGCTGCCGCGGGGAAAGCGTCTACGGGCCGGACAATCCGTTCCGGCCGTTCTGCAGCGAACGCTGCAAGAACAATGATTTCGGCGCCTGGGCCAGCGAAAGCTACCGGCTCGCCGCCAAGCCCCCCGCTCCCGAAGACGACGACCCCGACGCCCCCTACCGAACCGACCGCTGACCGCGGTCTCCGACAGGAGCCTGGATGGCCTACGACTACAGCTCAGAATCCAAACTGCTCGAGCTGCCGAACCCCTATCGCCTGCAGAACCAGCTGCTGTGGCTGTGCGCTGCCGTTCTGGTCGCAGCCGGCGTCACCGCGCTGTGGTGGGCGCGCGGCGCCGTTCAGGACCAGGCCTGGCAGCTCGCCGTGGCGCCCTTGTTGACCGGCATCACCATGCTGGTGGCCGGGATCGGCTGCGCGGCCACCGCGGCGCGCCGGCTGCGTTTTTTCTTCGGCCGCGGCCGGCCTGCGCCGCTCGCCCCGGAAATCCCTCCCGGGGCGGTGGGTGGTTCAGCCGCAGCGAACCACGTCAAGGAAATGCTGCGCCAGGGCGGCATCACGTATCCGGAACCCCAGGGCGCCGTGGAAGGCATGCTGTACCACTGGGCACCCACGCTGATCACCGCGCCCCAGGAGGTGCAGGCCCTCGCGCGCCGCCATGTCTTCAACCTCGCGGCCATCGGTGCCACGCTGCTGAGTTTCCTGACATCGTGGGCCCTGTTCGGCACCGACAGCACGCGGCCCTGGATCGGCTTCCTCTACTTCGCCTTCGGCCTCTTTTTCCTGGCCAGGCCGGTGCTGTCCCAGCAGCGTGCGCGGCTGAGCACTCCCTCGCTCGTGGGCCTCGTGGTGGCCGCCATCCTCGGCCCGGTGCTGGTGGCGTGGTTCGCGCCCCGCCTGCCATCGACCGGTGGCTTTTCGCTCAACACCCAGACCTTCGTGATGCTCGGCACCGCGCTGGCCGCAAGTGCACTGGCGATGGCCGCGGTGCTCTCCCAGGTGGATCCCGCTCCGCAGACGCGCACGAGCGTCGAACAGGGGCGCCTGTCGATGAACGCGCCCCCTGCCCTGCTGATGGACGAACTCGACCGGCACCTGCAATCGGAGTGGACCGAACGCATCCCGAACCGGCGCTATGCCCGCATCGACCCGACCACCCCCGCCGCGACCCCATCCGGCATGTTCGCGGGCGAATTGTTCGAGGAAACCCAGCCTTTGCCGGTCTCGGGCACCAAGGCCCCCACGTTCGGCGTGGCGCTGGCGTCCCGGCAGCACCGATTCGTGCTGATGCTCGACCTGTTCGCCGTGCTGCTCGTGTGCCTCGCGGTGGGCACTGCGCTGCAATTTGTGCGCGGCTTCGACGTGCAGGCCGCCTGGCGCGACAACCAACTGTCACTGGCAGGCAGCGCGAGCATCCTGGCGTTCGTGGCAGCGTTCTGCTTTCAGGCGGCATCGCAGCTTTGGGGCCGATTCAATTTCGAATCGGTGCTCGTGTGGGTCGAGATGGCCGGCAACTGGCAGACCTCACGCGTGGGCACCGGCAACAGCCTGACCAGCCGCCTCAACACCCAGAACGACGTGGTGCGCACCGAAGCGATGACACTGCGGGTCTGGCGGGCACGCATCGAATCGGTCGTGTTCGGCAAGGATGCAACGCGCCAGGTGACCGCGATGTTCTCCACCGAACGTGAGGCCAAGGCCCTGGCGTCGCACCTGGCCCAGTTCGCGCAGGCGCAAAGCGTGCTGGTCACCCCAGGCTCCACCGAGGACCAGGCCCGTTTCGCCACCCTGCGGGCCGGCGAGGACCTGCTCGGGCAACCGACCGCAGCCCAACTCGCCCACGAGCAACACGTGGCCACGGCGCTCACCGCGATGCCGACGAAACATTGCACCGCGTGCGGTACGCCGGCTGTGTCGCCCGAAGCCAGGTTCTGCGCCCGCTGCGGCACCGCCTTGGCAGCGTGAGGCCGTTGCTCACTCTGCTTGCTCGCGTTTCGGAAGGCAGTGCCGGTTGGGGCGGTGGGCCCCGGCGTTCGCCGGGGTGACATGATTTGTGCTGGGGTGACATGCCCGGCCTCCCCCGTGTCATACCGGCGAACGCCGGTACCCACTGGCCGCAGTGGCCCCGGCTTTCCCGAGGATTGCGCCAGGACCGATGCGAAGCGAGCTGAGACGGGCCGGCACGGCGGTGTCTCGTACGGTCACTACTTCTTGACCCCAGCCTTCTTCTCCGGATCATCGTCCGGATTGGCATAGGTGATGCCAAAGGGCCCCGCCCCTTGGACTTCGATCTCCGCCGGCCCTTTCACCAGCCAGTAGTGGTTCGTCTTGGCCGGCAGGTAGTGAAACGACCCCGCCTTGAGCGCATGAACCGCCTTGGCATCGAGCTTGTCACCAAGGCCGACAGAGGGCGTACCCGAGAGGACCGTCACGGTGTAACTCGTTGGATGCGTATGCGGCGCGATCGTGTAGTTGGCCGGCAACCTGATTCGAAACACAAAGGTTCCTTCCTTGGCAGGATCTCCCAGCAGCACGGCGAGCTTCGCACCTTTGGGCAGTGAAGGCGGTGCGTCGCCCCATTTCAACTGGTCCGGTGTGATCATCGTCGCGCCGCCCATCGGGGCGGCTTGCGCGAATACGCTGCCCGGCAAGACGCCCAGTGACGCTGCCAGCAGGAAGGTCGAACTCAATATGCGATGCTTCATCATGCTGTCCTCGCTCGGCGCGGTTCCAAGTGACTGCCGGCAGGCTCCGCGCGGGCCCGCTGGCCTCCGGCTGTTGCCGGCGCAACTTCATGGCTCACGCTGAACACTACGCCGGCATCGCGCCCTTGTCATGGTGAAGCCCCTGAAAGCGGGGGCGCCGAACTCAGTGTGCCCAAGGACGAGTCGGTCTTTTCCCTCGCCAACAGCATGGCATTTGCAATGATCAGTTCATCCCTGCTCTCCATCCACGTACCTGATGCCGGCGAGGTGTCAGCACTCGCCCTCACCCCCGATCGTCCCCGCTTCGGCTACGTGTTCGCCCACGGCGCCGGTGCCGGCATGACCCATGCCCACATGGAGGCGATGGCGCAGGCGCTGGCGCGGCGTGACGTCGCGACACTCCGGTTCCAGTTTCCTTTCATGGAACAAGGGAAGAAGCGGACGGATCCGCCAGCCGTCGCCCAAGCCGCCGTTCGCGCCGCGGTGATGGCGGCCGGGCTCCGATGGCCCAGGCTTGCGCTCTTCGCAGGAGGCAAGTCCTTCGGCGGCCGAATGACCTCTCAGGCTCAGGCCGATCAGCCGCTGGCCGGTGTGCTGGGGCTGGCTTTCATCGGCTTTCCGTTGCATCCGGCGGGCAAGCCGAGCACGGCACGGGCGGCCCACCTGGCCCACGTGCGCTGCCCCTTGCTGTTCCTGCAAGGCACACGGGACGAACTGGCCGATCTCGAACTGCTCCGGCAAGCGCTCGCGCCGCTGGGTGCGGGCGCCACGCTGCACCTGGAGCACGACGCGGATCACGCCTTCCACACGCGCAAGTCCAGCGGCCGCAACGACGGCCAAGTGATCGAATCCATGTGCGATGCCATGGCGACATGGTTTGCCGATGTGCACAGCCGCGCCCAAAAAGATGGAGCCTGACCTGCCCGAGCAACAATAGCGAAGCAAAAGACAGGCAAGCACAGCGAAGCCGCACATCAAGCCACCCGCGAGGCCGGCTTTGCCGGCCGACCCGGGGTCGCCCCTTGGGGGCAGGAGGCGCCAGCCGACTGGGGGGCCTTATCCCCTCGGGCTGAAGGTGCGAGGAAACACCACCGGCCCGGTCCGACGCTTGAGCCGATAGCCCATCGGGGGACGCTTGCTGCCCCGATCGATCTGCCCTGTCTCCACAAGGAAGTCGGCCGACAGCATGCGGGTGCGAAAGCCGCTCTTGTCGACCGGGCGGCCGAGTACGACCTCGTAGGCCTGCTGCAGTTCGGGCAAGGTGAATGGCTCGGTGAGCAAGAATGCGGGCAGCGAGGTGTATTCCGCCTTGCCGCGCAGGCGTTCGACCGCAGCACGGAGGATCTCGGCATGGTCGAACGCAAGGCGCGGCCGTCGCAGCAGCGCGTCCACCTCGAACCAGCCGACGTCGGCGGCGTTCGCGCCTTTGGACAGCAGCACATCGCAGCCGTCGATCAGGGCGAAGTGAACGTGGGTGGCCGACCAGCCCCGCGGGTCGCGCGTGGCGCTGCCCCAGCTGCCGAGCTGCTCGAGGTAGGGGCTCGTCACGCCGGTCTTCTCATGCAGCTTGCGGCGCGCGCAGGCGGCAAGATCAGCATCGAGCGCGACATCGACGTAGCCCCCGGGCAGGGCCCACAGCTTGGCGAAGGGCTCGTCCGGGCCGTCGGGCCGCTGCACGAGCAGCACGTGGAGCGCACCTTCGCGCACCGCGAAGATGGCGAGATCCACGGTGGTGAACGGCTTCGGAAATTCGGTGGTCGCAGGGGGCATTGTTTCAGCGGGCGGTGAGACCGAGGAAGTGATCGAGCATGTGGAAGTGATCGTCGTGGAAGCGGTCTTCGAGCGCGGTGAGCTCGGAGACGGGAATCCATTCGGCTGTCAGCGCATCGTCGGCGCCGGCCACTTCGGGCAAGTCACGGTCGCCCAGGTCGAAGCAGTGGGCGTGCGTGATCGTGCGGCCGCGCTGGCTGCGGTCGGGATGGTCGAACACGGCCACGGCCGTCAGCGCGTGGCGCATGGTCGATTCGAGCAGGTCCAGGCCCGTCTCTTCCTTGAGTTCACGCACGGCGGACTGGTACACCGTCTCGCGTGGATCGACGAACCCACCCGGCACCGCCCAGAGGCCTTTGCCCGGTGCATGGGCGCGGCGCACCAGCAGCACCCGCCCCCGACAACGCACCACCGCGTCGACGGTGACGAACACTGGCGGATAAGGGGCGCACGCCCATGCCTCCTTGTACAGCTGCATCACGCGCCATTCCTCGGCGAGTTCGGCAAAGTGCGGAAGCGCGACCCACGCACGCAGGAAATCGAGCGTGCTGACCGGGGCGTGCTCGATGAGGGCAGCCAGCGTGGCCTCGATCGAGCGCGGCGCGGCGCCAAAGAGCGCGTCCCGCAACGCGGTGCCGTCGGCATCGGTGAATCGTGCCATCGGCACCACGGACCAGCCGGCGAAGGCTTTCAGGTAGTCGCTCGTTGCGTCCTTGAAGTGGCCCACCAGCGCGACCGAGGCGGACGGGCCGGCGAGGGCCTTCACCCCGGCCTGCACGGCAGCGACCCAGCGCGCCTGGTCGTAATGGTCGCGCATCGGGAGGAAATCGATGCGTGCCCGGTCCGCTTCATCCAACGCCAGCCGCACCATTTCCGCCCGCTCCCGCCAGGTGAACGGATTCTTCGGCGAACGCGCCTGGTGCGCGGACCCGATCACCAGCACCACCCGCGGCGCCACCGAGAGCGCGTGTTTCAGCAACGCGAGGTGACCCAGGTGGAACGGCTGGAAGCGGCCGACATACACGACCACATCGGCGGAGAAATCAGTCTTCGTCATGAGGTGCCTCAGGCATGAAAGGCAGAGATGGGCATCTGCCGGCCGCTGCCAAAGGCACGCGACCTCACCCGGATGATGGGAGGTGCTTGTCGGCGCTTGTATTCGCTCTTCGCGATCAGCCCTCGGACACGCCTGACCAGCCCGGCCCCTTCAGGCGTGGCCACCAGTCGCTGGACGAAGGATTCGGCCTCGGTTCGCTCCCATGCCGCGAGCCGCCCGCCTTCGATCTCCAGTTTCAGGATTTCGTCGAGCACCTCGTAGGGCGGCAGGCTGTCGGTGTCCTTCTGTCCGGGCGCGAGTTCGGCCGACGGGGGCTTCTCGATGACCGCCACCGGGATCAGCTCGCGGCCGGCCGCTTCGTTCAGGTGACGGGACAAGGAGAACACCTCGGTCTTGAACAGGTCACCGAGCAGGCCGAGGCCGCCGTTGGTGTCGCCATACAAGGTGCAGTAGCCCACCGACAGCTCTGATTTGTTGCCCGTGGTCAGCAGCATGTGGCCGAAGCGGTTCGAGTGTTCCATCAGGATCGTGCCGCGGATGCGGGCCTGCAGGTTCTCGAGCGGCAGCCCAGAGAGCGGGGCTCCGAAGCTGGCCTCGAACTGGCGGGCGTACCCGGCCACCAGATCGGCGATGGGGTGCACGTGCAGGCGCACCCCAAGGTTCTTGCACAGCTCGATCGAATCGTCCACGGACCCTTGGGAAGAGAACGACGAAGGCATTGTGATGGCCTCGACGTTGTGCGCGCCGAGCGCGTCCACCGCGAGTGCCAGCGTGAGCGCGCTGTCGATGCCGCCCGACGAGCCGACCACCACCTGCTTGAAGCCGCAGCGCCGCGTGTAGTCGCGCAGGCCGAGCACGATCTGGGCTCGGTAGAACGCCATCGTGGAAAGCCCCTGGGGGGGAACCGGCGGCAGCGCGTCACCCCCACGGCTCTGGAAGCGCCCGTTGTCGAACCGCAGCGTCACGATGTCCTCGGCGAAGCGCCGCGCCTCGAATGTCACGCCGCGGTCGGGCTCGATGGCGAAGGATGCGCCGTCGAACACGATCTGGTCCTGTCCGCCCACCTGATTCACGAACAGCAGCGGGAGCCGATGGCGGGTGCACGCCTGCCCGATCACCCGGTAGCGCTGCTCGCGCTTGCCCACGTTGGACGGGCTCGCATTGATGGACACCACGAGGTCCGGCGCGGCATCGCCGAGGCGGGTGAACGGGTTCACGAGGTAATCGTCGCCGCCGTCGTTCCAGCCATCCTCACAGATCATCAGGCCCACCTGCATGGCGCCGATGCGCAGCACGCGCGCCACGTCAGGCCCCGGAGCGAAATGGCGGTGCTCATCGAAGACGTCGTACGTGGGCAGCAGTTGTTTCGCATACTGCTTGACCAGCTCGCCGCCCGCGAAGACAAGCAAGGCGTTGTGCAGCTTCTTGCCCGGCCCCTCGCGGCGCACCGGTGCCCCCACCACCCAGTGCAGTCCGGGCAGCTGGCGCGACGCATCCTTGAGCGCCTGCAGGCCGGTCTCCACGCGGCGCAGAAAGCCAGGCTCGTCGAGCAGATCGCCCGGGTAGTAGCCGGTGAGTGACAACTCGGAAAAGACGACGAGGTCCGCGCCGTCGACCGCGGCGCGGCGCGCCGCCTCGATCATCTTGCGCGTGTTGCCCTCGACGTCGCCGACGAAATAGTTGAGCTGGGCGATCGTGATGTGCAGCATGCCGTCTCCTTTCATGCAGTGATACCGAAGACCTGGCGCAGATAGGCGAGGAAGGTTTCGTCCTCGCACAGCGTCTTGCCGGGGCTGTCGGACAGCTTGGCCACCGGCTGGCCATTGCAGCGTGTGAGCTTCATGACGATGTTCAGCGGGGTGTGCCCCACGTCGTTGCTCAGGTTGGTGCCGATGCCAAAGCCCAGTTGCACCCGGTCGGCGAAATGGCGGTACAGGCGAAACGCTTCTGGCAGGTCGAGCCCGTCGGAGAACACGAGGCGCTTGGTGTGCGCATCGATGCGCAGCGACGTGTAGTGGGCGAGCGCCTTCTCGCCCCACACGACCGGGTCGCCGGAATCATGCCGCAGGCCGTCGAAGAGCTTGGCGAAGTACAGGTCGAAGTCCGCAAGGAAGGCATCCATGCCGACCACGTCGGTGAGCGCGACCCCCAGGTCGCCGCGGTACTCCTGCACCCAATCCTCCAGCGCGGCGCGCTGGAAGTGACGCAGGCGCACGTCGAACGCCTGATACGACTGCAGGTACTCATGCGCCATCGTGCCGATGGGCACGAGGTCCAGCTGCCTGGCCAGTCGCACGTTGGACGTGCCCTTGAAGTACTGTGGAACCCGGCGCTTGAGGGTCTCGACCACGTCTTCCTGCCAGGCCCGCGAGAAACGGCGACGGACGCCGAAGTCGAAGAATTCGAACGGATGGCGTTGCGCGGGCCCGTCGCCGAACCGCTCCAGCAGTTCGACCTTGGCATCGAGCCGGCGCCGGCCTTCGCCGAGTGCCTGGGCCGCGTCCATGCGGCGGAAGTACAGCTCGTTGACGATGGCGAGCACGTAGATCTCGAACGCCATCACATGCACCTGCGGCCCTTCGGCAACGATGCGCAGCGTGGGGCCCTCGGCCCGGGCGCTGATGAAGCGGCGCTGGAAGCGAAAGATGCGCAGGAAGTCGACGAAGTCCGACTTGATATAGCGCAGCCCACCGAGGAAGGCCAGTTCGTCTTCCGAAAATGAGAGGCCGCACAAATGATCGAGTTGCTCGTTCACCTCCGGCAGAAGGTCCGCCAGTGCGAAGGCCGGGGCGTTGCGACAAACGAAGCGGTATTCCGCCTGGGCCTGCGGATGCCGGTGCAGCATCGTCTGCCACATCGTGAATTTGTAGAGGTCCGTGTCGAGCAGGCTCTGGATGATGGGAAGCATGCGATGTCCGTTCAGCGGTTGAGTTCGCGCAGCAATTCGGTCGATGTGGTGAGCCTCGCGCCGCGCTCGGCCATGCCGCGCAGGAAGGCATCCTGTTGCGCAGCAAAGCCGGTCACGGCGCTCATGCAGTCCGTCAGCAGCACGAGGCGCTGGAGGCCGCCGCCGGGCAGGTTGTCGGCAACGTCTTCAGTGGTCGCCTTCACGCAGTGGCTGCCGGCCTCGCCGGCAATGATCAGGCGGTCCGCCGTGTCGAGCGCGGCGAGCAAGGCCTGGTTGAGCCGGGTGTGCGGATCGGCAGCATCCGGCACTTCGGCCTGGAGGGCGCTGTAGTGCTCGGTCCACAGGTTCGAGCCCTTGTTCACCTTGCGGACCACTTTCAGGCGGTCCACCTCCCAGGCGTTGTAGGCCGCACGCACGTCGGCATGGACGCCATGGCCCCAGGTGCCGATCTCGCAATGCACCGGCCACACCATCAATGTGTACCGGCCACGGGCCTCCAGGGCATCGAGGTAGGCGAGCGCCCGTTCATCCGCCGATGGATCGCGAGGGCGGAAGGCCCCGGCCAGCACCTGGCGTGCGGTGATCTGCGTGAAGGGAGCCACCGGACCGCCCTCGCCCGTCCGCCAGAACGTGGGGTGAGCGATGTGCAGGCGGTTGTGGCTGTCGAGCGTGACGGTGATCTCGTCGAGCACGGCCGCCGCACCGCGAATGAAGGCGGCGAGCCGCCCCATGTCGGCGTGCGCACCGGCCACCGGCAGGGCCGGCGCGATGCGTTCACCAGAAACGGGATCGACCGGGCACCAGCTTGCAGGCAGGTCGCAGAAATCGTTCTGCGGGTCGATGATCAGCAACTGGGTCGAGGATCTCATGCGGTGTTCTCCTGGTGGATGAGCCCACTTTACACCAAAAGATGTACAGAACAACTTATTGCGGCGTGCAAGAGAAAATTTTTACATGTGCCATCCGTGCCCGTCCGCACGCAGTCTCTGTATTCGATCACGCCCTGGGTACAGTCGGGCGTTTGAACATGCAAGCTGCGCGCCCATGACCGAGATCGAACTGAAATTCCAGATACCGCCCGACGCGCAGGCCGCCGTGGCGAAAGCAATGGCCTCCGGACGGGCCGGCCGGACGCGTCTGCAGGCCGTGTACTTCGACACACCGGACCGGCGCCTGGCCGCGGCGGGCATCGCCGTGCGGCTTCGCCTGGAGGGAGCGCAATGGGTCCAGACGGCCAAGGCCGGTGATCCCCATGCCATGCAGCGGCATGAGCACAACGTGCCGGTGGAAGGTGCGGCCGACGGTCCGCCGCCAACACTGGAACTCGCCCGCCACGATGGCACCCCGGCTGGCGCACTGATGGCCCGCGCGCTTTGCGGTGCGGTGCCGGTGCCCCTGTACCGCACCGATGTCGTTCGCGCACACCGCACAGTGCATGCAGGCCGCGGCACGATCGAGTTGGCCCTCGACGTGGGCGAGATCGTGGCAGAGGACCGGCGCTGGCCGTTGCATGAGCTTGAGATTGAACTGGTGGACGGCGACGTGGTGGCCGTGCTGGACGCCGCCGCTTGCTGGGTGCGTCGCCATGGCTTGTGGCTCGACGTGCGCACCAAGGCCGAACGGGGCGACCGGCTCGCGCGAGGCGTGACTCGTGGCGAACCCGTGACCGGCCGGCCGTTTCCACCGGGCGCGTCGATGAAAGCGATCGCCTCTGCCGGCCTGGCGCACCTGCTGCCCAATGCGAGTGAAGTGGCATCGGGCGATTTCACCGCCGGCCACCTGCACCAGATGCGCCTGGCGATGCGCCGGCTCTCGGCGGGCCTGCGTCCTCACGGCATCGATGCCGCCTGGGACACAGTGCTTGTTGAAACCTGCCGCACCACCCGGGACGCCGCTCGGGCCGGCGCTGCAGTGCGCGCCCCCGCATTCACCCAGATGCTGCTCGGTCTGCAGGCGCTTGCCGTGCTTCCGGACGGTCAGGTGATCGACATGACTTGTGCCGACAACGCCAGCCTGATGGGCTCGTGTGGGTGACGACGGTGGCTCAGGTCGCGCAACCGATCGAACGCAGCACGCGGCGCAGCAACGACGCCCGCGTGGGCAGCACCGTGGGCATGCCGGCGGCGGACAAGCCCATGTCCTTGGACGCAGCGGCAAGGCGGTGGTAAGTGGCACTGCGCATTCGGCGGCGGCGCGGGTGCATGGACGTCGGCAGCGTGAACGAAACCGGGGGCATGGCCATCTCCTGGAACGGTGCCGTGTCCCGCACGATGCGGCACCGGCGCCGAAATTGTGGACCGCCGTCGATGTCAGCTTGATGAAAGCGGAGCCGGGCTTTCCTGGTGCTCGCCTTCAGACAACGCCACGGGCCGCGCGGGCGTCCGCGAGCCACTGCCCGAGGGAGGCGACCACCGCCGTCGCATCCATCGGCTTGGTCAGGTGGCGATCGAAACCGGCCGCAAGTGCGCGCCGCCGGTCTTCCTCCTGCCCCCAGCCGGTCGATGCGATCAGCAGCATGCCCTGGCCCCATGAAGTCTCGCGAATGCGGCTTGCCACCTGGTACCCGGTGGCACCCGGCATGCCGATGTCGAGAATGGCAATCTGCGGACGCACCCGTTCCGCGGCCGCCAACGCCGCCTGACCGTCGTGGGCAACCACGACCCGATGCCCCTCGAACTCGAGCAACATCGCAAGGCTTTCGACCGCATCTTCACTGTCGTCCGCGACAAGAATGGTGAACGCGCGCAATCCCGATTCCATCTGCACCTTCCGCAATACCGTTGCGAACGTCCGTCGTCCGGCACGGTGCATTGTTCAAACTGCTGCACCGGGTGACATTGTCGGTCAGTGCAACGGTGCCCAAGGCGGTGCACGCACCGCAAGTGTGATGGATGCCCTGCATCACCTCTGACCAGAAAGGTGGAAGACCACCGCAGGCCAGCGCACGGCGGATTTCGTCGACCATCTGGCGGCGAGCTGCCTCGCCACCGTGCCGCCCGATGCGAACATGCACTCCCGACCCGCTGAAGCCGCCGGGTGGCAGCCCTTGATGAGCCACCAGGTTCCAGCAAGCTTTTCCGTCATCAGTCGGTTTTGCACCTTCTATGGAATTGAAGAACCGGCTCCTGTGCCCTGGCCGCAAGGCCCCCTGGAGCGAGCTTGTCGGCGCCGGTCTTGACGGGAACATCGGTTGCCGCGTCAGCGACTCATCCCGACCGGAGAACCGCCATGCAAGCCACCACACTGGGACCCAATCTCACCGGCGCCGCCGTCTCGCCCTCGGCGGTCGACGCCATGAACGATGCGGCCGACGCGTTGACACCCGCCATGGGCATCGACCGCAGCGAGATGAAGGCGCAAAAAATGCGCTTCATCGCTGAGGCCGAAGCGATCGGCTCGGTCCCCAGGCCACCGAGCCTCAAGGGCATGATCACGGCCGGCGCTGCCTTGCTGCAAGGCAGCGAGCCCACCCTCTTCCTCGACAAGCTGGGCGAGCGCCTGGCCTATGAGCGCACCGGCGTGCGTCTCTACGAAGCCTTGATCCTCAAATACCGCGCCGTGGAGGAAGCGATGGGCGAGCCCCTGCCGGACGCCGTGCCTGCACAAGTGAGCGGCACCGCCCACGAAGCTCCCGAGGAAACGCTGGAACGCATCAGATCGGAGGAACTCGCGCACTTCAGCCTGTTGTGTGCGGCAATGGAAAAGCTCGGCGGCGACCCCACCGCCCAGACCCCCTGTGCCGACGTGGCCGCCGTGGCGGCGAGCGGCTTCATGCAGGTGCTCAACGACCCCCGCACCACGCTCGCGCAATGCTTGAATGCGATGCTGGCCGTGGAGCTTGCCGACAACGCCGGCTGGGAGCTCCTCGCGGATCTGGCCGAAGACGCCGGGCAGGACGACATGGCCCGCCAGTTCCTCGCTGCATTGGCGCAAGAGCAGGAACACCTCGTGATCGTCAAAGGGTGGCTCAAGGCCATCATGCACGACGATCCCAAGCCCGCACTCGTTTGACTAACCTGGAGTGAGACATCATGGCCATCAACCTCCTCACCGACCGCGGCGTGGCGCTGGACCAGCAGAAATTCACCTGGAAAGACCTGGTTCAGAACCCGATCAGCAAACTCGACGACGACGCATTCACACGCGTTCGCATCATCCTGATGAACGGCGTGGAACTGGACTCGCTGCGGGTCAAACAGATGATGCTCCGGCTGAACGGCCCGCTGCGCGAGCCGCTGGCGCAGCTCATGCGCGCAGAGCAGCATCAAGCAACGCTCGTGAACTGGCTCATCGGCGCCGACCATTCGCCGCTGGAGACAACCATCGGCTACGAACAGACCGCCATCGAAGTGACCGCATCGGTGGCCAAGCTGGAAGCCAACCCGTATCTGGCACAGGCCTACCGGTTTGCGTTGCTGGAAGACTTCGATCACCTCTATCGCTACAGCGCACTGCTGGACCGACTCGAGGGCAAGGACGCGAACAACATCACCCAGGGCCACACCGACATCGTGCCCGCGCGGCCCACGCTCGTGCACCACCGGGCCCCGGAACACGATGTCCTGCGGCCCTATGCACGCGAAGCCGAGCTGGCCACGAAGCTGCATGCCATCACACTGACCGGCGGGGAATACCAGACGCACGACTACTACATGACCATCGGGCCACTGTTCACCGACCCCCTTGCCCGTCAGCTGTACGCCGAGATCGCCTCGGTCGAGTCCCAGCACATCACGCACTACGGCAGCATGATCAACCCCGATGAATCGCTGTTCGAAAAACTGTTGCTCCAGGAGGCCTGCGAAGTCTGGAACTACAGCGCCTGTGCAGAACAGGAGACCAATCCCCGCATCAGGGCGATCTGGGAGCGCTTTGTCGACTACGAACTTGGCCATCTGCAAGCCGTCATCGAACTGTTCAAGCAGCATGAGCGACGCGACCCCGCGGAGATCCTCGGCGAAGGCAAGATCCCCGCACCGATCGTCTTCAAGAGCCACCGCGAGTACGTGCGCGAAGTGATCGAGAAAGAGACCGGCCTGCGCAAGATGGGCACGGAGTTCGTCAGCGAAGCTGAGGAGGGCGAAAGCTCCCTGGCCTACCGCCAACAGCTCAATGCCGACGGATCACCATCGGACACGGTGTCGCGGACCTATCGTTGGTCGCCTGGCACCGAACTGGCTCGGCCCGAAGCGCTCGAGGCGGCTTGAAAGGCCCTTCGTCACCGGAACGGAGTGCACTGCCACCGGTGGGTACCGACTTTCGTCGGTATGACGTTGTTGTGGCGCGCCCCTTTGTCACCCCGGCGAACGCCGGGGCCCACTGCGGCCACTGGGCACTGGCGTCCGCCCACACGGCATTCACAGCCGGACCTGAACGGTCTCGCGGACCCGAGCCCGCCCGCCGACGAACAGACGAGCAATTCGCCGGCCTTCGAGTTCCAGCCGGACGGTCAGCACGCTCGGAGATGGCGCCGCCATGCATTGCCCTTGCTCGATGTGCAAGGTGGTCATCGAGGCCCCGGCCCGATCGACGAGGTAGCAGGCCAGCGGCCCGGCTGCCGTGCCGGTGGCCGCCTCTTCGCGGATCCCGTAGCGGGGCGCGAACATGCGCGTCCGCGCCTGCCTTGCCGCGGCCGGCGGCAGTTGGACAAAGGGGTAGACGCCCACCAGGTCGAGCGTTTCGCTCATCCGCTCAATGGCCTCGAAATCCGGCTTCAAGCTGGCAAGCCATTCCCCATCGCCCAGGGGAACGAGCAAGAACGAATTGCCGGTGTTCACGATGCACGGTGACAGCCCGGCTGCCAGCCCCTCGGGGCCGACGCCCAACGCCGCGAGTGCGCTGCGCTCCTGTTCCGCCGACAGCGCCGTGTACTGGGGCGCCCGCTGTTCCATGAACACCAGATCGCCCTGGAGATCGATTCGCCTGACGCCATCGATCGTCTCTTTCGATGAAGGCCCCTCGCCGATCGATCCACGCTCACGCAGCAGCGAAAACGTGGCGATGGTCGCGTGACCGCAATGAGCGATCTGGCGGGCCGGCGTGAAGAATTCCAGCTTGATGTCGGCCACGTCCGATGCGGAGACGAACGCCGTTTCGGACAAGCCCACCTGCCTGGCGATCGCGAGCTTCTGTTCGGACGTGAATGCATCGGCCTTCAAGACGACGCCGGCGGGATTGCCGCCTTCGTCACCGTCGACGAAGGCATTCACGATGGTCACGGAGACGGCATTGGACATGGCGGATCGGAAAAGACTTGGGATCTGCGCATCTTGCCAAAGTTGGGCGCCACCGGCCTCTTCATCGATTCAACCGGCGTTTTGCATCAGCACATCCCTCAAGCCGGTCAACCTGGACCGCAGTGCATCGAGTTCCCGCACCGAGCACGCCATCGCCGCGGCCACACATTCGGGGATTGCCTTCGCCCGCGCCTGCAGGCGCCGGCCGGCCGGGCTGAGTGCCACGATGACCTGGCGCTCGTCACTGGCAGACCGCTGGCGCGTCACCAGGCCGTTGGCCTCGAGCCGCTTGAGCAGCGGCGTCAGCGTGGGCGAATCGAGGAACAGCCGGCCGCCGATCTCTGACACCGTCAATTCGTCGCGCTCCCAGAGCACGAGCATCACCAGGTACTGCGGGTAGGTCAGCCCCACGGCCTTGAGCAAAGGACGGTAGACCTTGTTGATGCCCAGCATGGTCGAGTACACGGCAAAGCAGAGTTGCTGGTCGAGCGCCTGGGGCGCAACCGTGGCGGGCGACGAATGAAGCGGCTTGTTCATGCCCGGATGTTACGTAGCGCGCTATCTACTTGCAAGCGACCATGCTACGGTGATTGCTGAGCTCAAGTCCGCATGGTCCGTGCCGAAATGCCGTCAGAAGGTGCCCGCGCACCGTCTTTGGACGCTGGTTTCGGCGCCCAGCAAGGAAATTCGATGAACTCTCCAAAAATACGGGCGATGTTGGCCCGCATGGCGGTCGCCTGGGTCGCGGCGGCAGCAGCCGCACCGGCATGGGCGCAGCAGCCCACCGATGCGCAGCGGACGGCATTCCGCCGACCGGACACCATCCCCTTCCCCAAGGACAACCCCTACACCCCGGAGAAGGCTGCCCTCGGCAAGATGCTGTTCTTCGACTCACGCCTGTCGCGGGACAAGAACCTCAGCTGCGCCAGTTGCCACAACCCGTCTTTCGGCTGGGAAGTTCCGTTTGCCAAGGCCATCGGCGCGGGCGGCAAACCACTGGGCCGGCACGCTCCCACGGCGTTGAACCAGGCCTGGAGCAAAAACCTTTTCTGGGACGGACGTGCGCCCACGCTCGAGGCGCAAGCCCGAGGCCCGATCGAGGCGGGGGTGGAGATGGACCTGCCCATGGCCACCGCCGTGAGCCGGCTCAAGGAAGTTCAGGGCTATGTGACCGCCTTCAACAAGGCGTTCGGCCAGGAAGGCTTGACCGAAGCGACGATCCTGAAGGCCATCGCCACCTTCGAGCGCACGATCGTCACGGGTGACACGCCGTTCGACCGCTGGCTGCGCGGCGATGCGAAGGCCATGCCCGAGAGCGCCCAGCGCGGCTTCGCTCTCTTCACCGGCAAGGGCAACTGCGCGAGCTGCCACACCGGATGGAACTTCACGGACGACAAGTTCCACGACATCGGCTTGCCGACGGAAGACAAGGGCCGCATGAACATCACGGCCTCGGATGCAGACATTCACCATTTCAAGACACCGAGCCTGAGGGAAATCGCTGCACGGGCACCTTACATGCACAACGGCGAGGTGCCGAACCTGGAAGCGGTGATCGCCCACTACATCAGCGGCGGTCAACCCCGGCCCTCGCGGTCGCCCTTGATGAAACCCGTTCCGCTCGGGGCGCAGGAGGTGCAGGACCTCATCGCCTTCATGCGCTCCCTGTCGAGCCCGCAGACCACGCTGGCCATGCCGAACCTGCCGTCGCACTGATCGGGGAAGCACGTCATGAACCGCGTCAAGAGAAGTCTTTACCTGTGCATCGGCGTCCTGCTGCTGCTCGTCGGCATCCAGGGCGTGCAGTCGCTGTGGCAGGTGTCGCGTCTGTCGAGCGCGGCCGACGACATCGTGAGCACCGGCAAGCTGTCCGATGATTCAAGAGCCATGTGGAACCGGTTCCTCGAGGTGGAAGAGGCGTTCCGGCAGACCATTGCCTTCGTCGACGCCGAAAATGCCGACCCGTTGCGCAAGACCTTCAATGCGAAGGCTGCGGCGCTGCGCGACGACACCCGCAGATTGAGTCAAGATGCCTCCGGCGATCTCAAGGCTCCGGCCGAGGCGCTGGTTTCCAAGGTCGACGCCTGGCTGGCGCTGGCCGCCAGGCACGTCGGCACGGAAGGTGTCACAGAACTGCCGTCATACCATGTGCTCGATGCTGCGCGCGCGGATCTCGATGCGGGCCTGCGCGCCCTCATCGACCGCAGCGAAGAAGTGTCCACGGCCACGGTGGCAGCCAGTCACGCCCTGGCGCGCAACGTGGGCGCCTTGACGATCGCCGAAATGGTCGCGGCCATCGGGCTCGGCTTGCTCCTGGGCTGGCATGCGCTCAAGAGCCTGCATCGCCAGCTCGGCGCCGATGCCAGTGAAGTGGCGCGGGTCACCAATGCCGTGGCCGACGGCGATCTGAGCATCCGCATCCCCGCCGAGGGCGTTCCCGAGGCCAGCGTGATGGCGGCCACCGCACGCATGCAGCAGGCACTGCTTCACACGGTGGATCGGGTGCGCGGCATCAGCCACCACCTGGCCGGCGGCGCCCAGGAAATTGCCACCGGCAACAACGATCTGAGCCAGCGCACCGAGCATCAGGCAGCGGTGCTCGCACGCGCCGCCTCGACGATGGTGGAACTGGACGCCACGGTGAGGCGCAACGCCGACAGCGCCACCCAGGTGAGCGAGCTCGCCGAACAGGCCAGCAGCGTGGCCGCCCGCGGTGGCGAGGTGGTGGGCCGTGCCGTCGATACCATGCGCGGCATCAATGAGAGTTCGCGCAAGATCGTGGACATCATCGGCGTCATCGACAGCATCGCCTTCCAGACCAACATCCTGGCGTTGAATGCCGCGGTAGAAGCCGCCCGCGCCGGCGAACAGGGCCGCGGGTTTGCCGTCGTGGCGTCGGAGGTGCGCAGCCTGGCACAACGCTCGGCCAATGCCGCCAAGGAAATCAAGGGCCTCATCAACGCGAGCGTCGAGCGGGTGGATGCCGGTGGCGTTCTGATCGACGAGGCGGGCGTGACCATGCAGGACGTGGTGCAATCCATTCGCCGTGTGACCGACGTGATGGCCGAGATCCGGGCGGCCAGCGGCGAGCAGAGCACGGGGGTGGCGCAAGTGGGTCGCACCGTCGCCGAACTCGACCAGGCCACGCAACAGAACGCCGCACTGGCCGAGCAGACGGCCGCCGCGGCGGAGAACCTGAAGACGCAAGGGCGCCAACTCGTCGAAGCGATGGCCTTCTTCAAGCTGGACGAGCAGGATCCCGAACGGTCCGCTGGAAACGAATGAAGCGCGGGAAGACTTTTTGACGCCCGGCGGCCGCCCCTCGTGCAGTGCGCAGCCAGGTTCTATAGTCCGTTCAGCGTGCGCAGCGCCCGTGCTGCCGCCTTCACGTGATTGGATACCGACATGACTGCACGAGCGGCTTTCCATTGGGACGACCCCCTCCTCCTCGACCAGCAACTCACGGATGATGAACGCCAGATCCGTGAGGCCGCGCGCGCGTACTGCCAGGGCAGCCTTGCACCCCGCGTGCTGGAGGCGTTCCGCCACGAAAAGACCGATCCGTCCATCTTCCGGGAGATGGGCTCGCTCGGGCTGCTGGGCCCCACGCTTCCGGAGACGTACGGCGGGGCAGGGTTGAACCAGGTGGCCTACGGCCTGATCGCCCGTGAGGTGGAACGCGTCGATTCGGGCTACCGCTCGATGATGAGCGTGCAGTCGTCACTCGTGATGCTGCCCATCCATGAATTCGGCACGGATGCGATGAAGCAGAAGTATCTGCCCAAGCTCGCCTCGGGCGAATGGATCGGCTGCTTCGGCCTGACCGAGCCGGACCACGGCTCCGACCCCGGCAGCATGGTGACCCGCGCCAGGAAAGTGGTCGGAGGTTACCGCCTCACCGGCGCGAAGATGTGGATCAGCAACAGCCCGATCGCCGATGTGTTCGTCATCTGGGCGAAGGACGACGAAGGTGAGATCCGCGGCTTCGTGCTCGACAGGGATGCCCAGGGCTTGTCGGCTCCCGCCATCCACGGCAAGGTGGGGCTGCGGGCCTCCATCACTGGAGAGATCGTGCTCGAGCAGGTGTTTTGCCCTGAGGAAAACGCTTTTCCGGACGTGCGCGGCCTGAAGGGCCCCTTCACCTGCCTGAACAGCGCGCGCTACGGCATCGCCTGGGGCGCCCTCGGCGCGGCGGAAGATTGCTGGTTCCGCGCCCGCCAGTACGTGCTCGACCGCAAGCAGTTCGGCCGCCCGCTCGCGGCCAATCAGCTCATCCAGAAGAAGCTCGTCGACATGCAGACCGAGATCACGCTCGGCCTGCAGGGCTGCCTTCGCCTGGGGCGCATGAAGGACGAGGGTTCGGCCGCGGTCGAGATCACCTCGATCATGAAGCGCAACTCATGCGGCAAGGCGCTCGAGATCGCACGCATGGCACGCGACATGATGGGCGGCAACGGCATCAGCGACGAATTCGGTGTGGCCCGGCACCTCGTCAACCTCGAAGTGGTGAACACCTACGAAGGCACGCACGACGTGCACGCGCTCATCCTCGGCCGCGCGCAGACGGGCATTGCGGCGTTC
>Ga0070659_100000399_pt1 | contig 32898 bp, 35 predicted proteins | sample KBSC23metaG_FD_64666 | JGI IMG/M metagenome (GOLD analysis project Ga0070659, IMG submission 64666) | Corn rhizosphere microbial communities from Kellogg Biological Station, Michigan, USA - KBS C2-3 metaG | ecosystem: Host-associated > Plants > Roots > Rhizosphere > Soil ... | reverse complement strand
TCACCACCGAACTTCTTCACGCCGAGGCGCTGACCGGCGGAATCGCGCCCGTTGCGCGAGGAGCCGCCTGATTTCTTGTGAGCCATTGCGCTCTCCTAAACCTTTAGAGCCGGCCTTACTTGGCCGACTTATCCTTCTTCGGAGCTGCGGCGGCCTTCTTCGGCGCAGCAACCTTCTTATCGTCCTTCGCAGCGGCGGCCTTGGCCGGCGCGGCCTTCTTGGCTGCGGCCGGCGTGGGCTTGGCGTCCGCCTTGGCCGCCGGCTTCGCAGCCGCCTTCTTGGCAGGCGCGGCCTTGGCTCCGGCTTCCACCGGGGCGTTAGTCTCGACCGTCTTCGCCGCCGCGATCACCGCGGGATCGGCAACCACCTCGTCGGCGGCCTCGACCTTGCGGGCCTTGGCCGGCGCGGCCTTGGCGGCGGGCTTCGCGGCCACGGCCTTCGGCGTTTGAACCTTCGCGGCCGCGGCGGCCTCGAGCTGGGCCTGCGGGCTGACGAAGACCAGGCCGCGGGCGCGCGCGTCGAGCTCGCCCTTGGTGGTCAGGTCGACCTTGCCGTCCCACTTGGCTTCCTTGCCGTCGGCGCCGGCGATCGCGGTCACCCGCAGCACGGTCTCGCTCTGGCGGTGGCCTCGTGTCCGGCGGTAGCCCTGGCGGCGGATCTTCTTGAAGATCTTCACCTTCTCACCCTTGCGGGTTTCGATCAGGGTCGCCGACACGCTCGCGCCAGCCACGGTCGGCGCACCGACCACGACCGCGTCGCCTTCGCCGACCATCAGCACGTCGCCGAAGGCCACATTGGCGCCCGGCTCACCCGCCAGCTTCTCCACGACCATCAGGTCACCCGGAGAAACCCGGTACTGCTTGCCGCCGGTCTTGATCACCGCGTACATCGTTCGCGCCTTCGAAATCACTGTGTATGTGCAAAACGGAATGCGCCCGCGAGATGGCCCGCGGGCGAGAGCGGCGGACTTATACGCATGGCGGCCGAGGTGTCAACGCGAGAGGACGCGCTTCAGCCGCCCAAGGGCAAGCTCAATTCGGCCTGCAGGCCCTGCGGCCTCCACACATAGACGATTTCGCCGCCGACCTGCCGCGCGAGCTGTGAGATCAGCCGCGAGCCGAAGCCCTCCCGCGATGGCGGCGTGACCGCCGGGCCATCCTCTTCCGACCAGACCAGGTCCAGCTTTCCGGCCGGCGTCGTCGCCCAGGCGATCTCGAGCCGGCCGCCCTCCGTCGAGAACGCGCCGTACTTGCTCGCGTTGGTGGCGAGTTCGTGGATCATCATGCTCATCGCCTGCACATGCTCGGCCTGTAAGAGGACTTGCTGGCCGGTCAGGCTATATTTTCCCGGCTGCGACAAGGATGCGAGTTCCGCGTCGATCACCTCGCGCAGGGACGCGCCCTCCCAGCGACGCGCGGCGAGCGAGGTCTGGGCGCGCGCCAAAGCCTCGACGCGGCCGTCCACCACGCGGCGAAAGTCCTCGAGATTGTCCGCCGTGGTCAGGCGGACGAAGGACTGCACCACGGCAAGGGCGTTGCGGGCCCGATGGTCGACCTCACGCATCAGGAGCTTACGGGCTTCTTCGCTGCGGCGTTCCAGGATCTCGCCCGTGACGTCCTGCACGGCGCTGACGATATGCGTCACCTCTCCGCGAGGGCCGATGACGGGCGAATTTATCGCCGACCAGTAGCGCTCCTCCGAGCCGCCGTCGGGGATCTGGACAGCGTAGGGGCGGGCGGCCATCCGATCCCACGCCTTGCTCGCGATCACAGCTTCCAAGGAGGTGCGGATCGCGTCCACGAATTCCGCGACGGCCGGCGGCGCGTCAGTCGGAAAGACTTCCAGCACGCCCCAACCCTCAAGCGCCTCAGGCGTCGTCCCGAAGGCAAATGCGTGCGCGGCGTTCACCGCCAGCATGGTGAACTTCGGCGGATCGGCCGCGATCAGAAGCAACGGCCGCGGCGAGGCGTCGAACACCGCACGGAAGTCCGTGTCCGTTCCCCATCTGGCGGAGGCGCCGGGCTTCGGCGTGATCAGATCGTCGGACACGCGGATCGGAGCTCCGGCTTCGCAGGAACCTCAAAGGCTCGCGATACGGCCACGGCTGTCAACAAACTCTAGCGAAGCGAAGGGTCTTAGGCCCTCGCCGCCCTGCGCCGGCGGACCGCCACGCCCACGCCGAAGAAGCCGATGATCATCATCGCCCAGGTCGCCGGCTCAGGAATCCCGCCGGGGGGCGTCACAGGCGGTTGGCCGGGCGGCTGCACAGGCGGCGGCGGGAACACCGGCGGGATGACCGGCGGAGGTTGATCGGGGGGAATTACCGGCGGTTGGTCAGGCGGAACGACGGGCGGCTGGTCGGGCGGCTGCGTCGGCGGGCCGACCGGTGGGGGTTGGCCCGGACCGCCCGGACCACCGGGGCCACCGCCGGGGAAGACGAAGCCACCCACAGGGGTCACGCCCGGGCTGCCGCCAGGGACAAAGTCGCCAGGCGTGAAGGTGTCTCCAACGACCGGAGGCATGGTCGTAAGCATCGGGCCCACATCGGCCACGTCGACGCCCGGCGTTTCCGGAGGACCGGCGAGCGCCGCCAGCATCGCCTCCGGCGCGTCCGCAACCGGGGCGCCTGGAAGCGGAGTGGCCATTGCCTCATGGGTTCCGCAGGCCTTGGGCCGCAGGATGTAGCGCGTCCGGTGGTCGTAGGCCTTCATGCGTTGCGCCACGGCGACCTTCCGCACCTTGTGCCGCCACTTGGGAACCACGTGACGAACCTTGTGCGCGGCGCGGTGCGGCCTGGCGCGATGGGGATGCGGGACGTGATGCGCCGCGACGGCGATACGCTCGAAGCAGTCGGTGACGGGATTTGCGGAAGCCGGCGAGGCGTCAAGTCCGATGACGGCCGCCAGGGCGAACAGCGCGACAAGGCGTAGGCCACGCACGCTCGGTATAAATCTACGCGTCACTGTCAGGCCGCCCACTTCGCGACCAAAAGCCCGTCCATCTGGATCGATCCCCAGCCACCAGAGCACCCCTGGCGCTTGTTTAACGAAGTATAAACCAGCTTTCGCAACCTTAACGGAATATGAATGGCCGCGCTTCGCGGAAAGTTCCAGCGCTTGAACCTCACAGGCGAAAAACTGTGGAAGCTCCGAGGGAGAACCCCTTGAATTGTGCGTCGTAACCGCGCCAATCGGCCGCAGCCGCGCATCCAGGTCGGACGCCGCCAGCCGCGTGGCGAGCTTCCGAGATCCTGCAGGACTTCGAGGCCGGATGGGCGAACCGCATCCCCTGACCTGTGCGGCTTGATCGGGCCTGCCGCGACATCTGATCTCTAGGCGCGCGACCTCGGTCGGCGTAGCTTGATCGCGAGGGACGGCTAAGGAGCTGTCACAATGCGACGTCTGGGGGCGCCTTTAGTCACCCTGGCCATGGCGGCGGTTGCGGGACCGTCGGCCGCGGCGAGCCTGGAAGCCTCGGTGTGGGCGATCACGCCCGACGAGGCCCAGTGCCACACCGACCTGGAACTGGTCGCGCCCTCCGGCGCGCTGGCGCCGGTGAGCCTGATCTCCGATGGCGAGCACGTGACCTTGCGGTTCACCAGGGAAGGCGTGCCCAGCCAGGCCTTCCTGCCGATCCGCGTCGACCGGAAACCCTACGCCAACCTCGTGCAGCGCACCGGCGAAGAGGGTCTCGCGGTCATGGGCCTCAGCGACGAGACGATCTCGGCGATGCGTCACGGAAAGATCCTGCAGATCGCGTGGCTGGCCGACGAAGCTGTGAGCGCGTCCCTGGCCGGCGCGGCGCAGGGCATCGCCGACCTCAAGGTCTGTGGCGCGCAGGTGGCCGGCCAGCACAAGGCCCGGGAGGCGGAGTTGGAGGCGCGCCGCGCCCGGACGGCTGCCGAGGCGCAGACCAAGGCGCTGGCCGACGAGCAGCTTGCCGCCGCGCGCGCCCAGACCGCCGCCGCGGAGGCTGTGCGCCAGCGCGCCGCCGCCGAGGCCGAGGAACTGGCGGCCCAGGCCGAGCAGCAGCGCGCCATGGCCGACGGCGAGCGGCAACGCCAGTTGGCCGAGCAGAACCGCCAGCGTGCGATCGCCGCCCAGCAGCAGTACTACGCATCCTACTACGGCGATGGTCAGCCGGCTTACTACGGCGATCGTCGGCCTGCGCCGCGGGAACCGGCGCCGTGGGACTACGACCGGCCCTACTATCCCCGCTGACCGCAACGCTTGCGTCAGCGGCGCGCTACGGCGAAGGTCCGGCGCCTTCAGTTCCGGAGTTCCCCGTGCGCCGCCTCCCGTTTCTCGCCGCCGTCACCCTGACCCTGGTCGCCACCTCCGTCCAAGCCCAGCCGCAACCGACCGAGCACGCGCTGCTCCACCAGATCGCCGCCGAGGTCTCTGCGGAGCGACAGCACGCCATCATCGCCAAGCTGGTGTCGTTCGGCACGCGCCACACCCTTTCCGACACCAAGTCCGACACCCGTGGCATCGGCGCAGCCCGACGCTGGGTCGCGGGGCAGTTCGCCGCCATGTCCAAGGACTGCGGCGGTTGCCTGACCGTCGAGACGCCTTCGCAGGTGTTCACCGGCCGGCGCATCCCGCAGCCCACCGAGGTGATGGACGTGCTGGCGATCCAGCGCGGGACCACCGATCCCGACCGCGTGATCGTGATCTCCGGCCATCTGGACAGCCGCGTCACCGACGTCATGAACGTCACAGCCGATGCGCCCGGCGCCAACGACGACGCCTCGGGCGTAGCGGCGGTGATGGAGGCTGCGCGCGTGCTCTCCAGGCACAGGTTCCCCGCAACCCTGGTGTTCGCAGCCCTCTCCGGAGAGGAGCAAGGCCTGTACGGCGGCAAGGTGCTGGCCGACTACGCCAAGGCCAAGGGTTGGCGCGTCGAGGCCGACCTCAACAATGACATCGTCGGCAATTCCGAGGGCGGCAATGGCGTGCGCGAGACCACTCGCGTGCGGGTGTTCTCCGAAGGGACCAAGACCGTCGAGACGCCGGCCGAGGCGGCCAAGCGGCGCTACAACGGTGGCGAGGTGGACAGCCCCTCACGGCAACTCGCGCGCTTCATGGACGGCCTGGCCGACCGCTATCTGGGCAACTTCAAGGTCACCATGGTCTATCGCACCGACCGCTTCAGCCGGGGCGGCGACCAGGTCGAGATGCTGAAGGCGGGCTTTCCGTCCGTGCGTGTCACCGAAGCCAACGAGAACTACACCCGCCAGCACCAGGACCTGCGGACCGAAGGCGGCATCCAGTACGGCGACGTGATCGAAGGCGTCGACTTCGCCTACCTGGCCAACGTTACGCGCCTCGACGCCATTTCAATGGCCGCGCTCGCCGCGGCCCCGGCCCCGCCGACCCACGTCGAGATCGCCGGCGCCCTCTCGGCCGACACGACCGTCAGCTGGGCTCCGGCTGCGGACGCCGCGCGGCATCGTGTCTGGTGGCGATCCACGACCGACCCGCAATGGCGCTACAGCCGCGAGGCGCCGTCCGCCGGAAAGGCGGTGCTGCGGGACGTCAATATCGACGACTGGTTCTTCGGCGTGAGTGCGGTCAGCGCCGATGGCTGGGAGAGCCCGGTCGTGTTCCCCGGCGGCCCCGGGAGCTGGACCCACGAAGAGCCGCCGGCGACAGCGCCCTAGCCGACGGCCGCGCCGGCGGTAACCTCGGCTTGACGGGTCATGGCCTAGCTTTCCGCGGCAAGCGGGACGTGAACTGACATGGCTTCTCATGCGCGCGCACGACGGGTCCTGATCGCCGCCGGCCTTGGGTTGCTTGCCGCCTCGGGCGCGCGCGCGGCGATCTATGCGCTCATCCCGTCGGGCCCCGACACGGTGACGGTGATCGACCCCAGCACAGTCGAGCGCGTGGAGGGCCAGCCGCTCGTGCGGCGCGCCTGGAACGTCAACGTCAAGCGCAGCCTGGTGGCCGACGGGCCGCCGCAGCCCGGCTATGTTCGCATGCAAAGCGATTACGACTGCGCCCAGCAGCGTGTCCGCTGGCGGACCTTCTCGGTCTATTCGCGCTTCGGGGCGCTGGTGATGCAGAAGGACAACGACGACGAGGCCTGGACCCCGGCGCTGGAGGGCAGCGAGGGCGCGGCAAGCCTGCGCGTTGTCTGCCACGATGATCCGGGCCGGTCGGCGATCGCCGCGAAATCGATCGGCCAGGTGGTGATCGGACTGATGCAGGCCTGGGACGCCGAAGCGCCCCTGCCGCCGCTGCAGACCGCCGAGCCCCGGCCGAAGGCCAAGCCGACGCACCGGGACAAGCGCGCGGAGCGGCGATAGACCTGCTGCGTCGCGAGCCACACCCGGGACGCCGCAGTGAAGATCTCGATTGTCGCCATCGCAAGGCTGCCGCGTTCGCCGGAGAGCGAGCTTGTGAAAACCTATGTCGATCGGGCCAGCGCCACGGGCCGCGCGCTGGGACTCGGGCCTGTCGAGGTCGTCGAGGTCGAGAGCCGCAAGCCCGGCAAGGCGGCGGAAGCCGAAGCGCTGCGGGCTCACCTGACGGACGCCCACGTCGTGGCCTGCGACGAGCATGGGCAGCCACGAACGAGCCGCGCCTTCGCCGAGGAGATCGCGACCCTGCGTGACCGCGGCGTGCGCCGGCTCGTCTTCCTCATTGGCGGCGCGGACGGGCTCGACGCGCAGCTGCTGGAGCGCGCCAATGGCAGGCTGGCGTTCGGGCCCCAGACCTGGCCGCACGCGCTTGCACGCGTCATGTTGTCCGAACAGGTCTATCGGGCGGTCACAATCCTGGCCGGTTCGCCCTATCATCGGGACTGAATGAAGCGAGCACTTATCCTTCCAGTGAGCCTGATGGCCCTCACCGTGGGCGCGGTGGCGGTCGCGGCGACCGGCCAGCGCCTGGCGCGGCTGAACATCGAGGAGACCGAGCTCTCCGCCGAGAAGGCCCACAACATGAGCCAGCTCGCCCGCCTGCTGACGGTGCTGGAGGAGCTGCGCCGCGATCCGCCGCCGGCCTTGCTGGTGTCCTCGAAGGACGCCAAGGACGCCGTGCGCGCGGCGATCCTCGTCAAGGCGATCACGCCGGAGCTGCAGGCCCGCGCCATGGGCTATGCGCAGGAAGCCGGCGAGATGATGCGTCAACGCCGCCTCGCCGCGGTCGAGAGCGAAGCCCTGTTCACCAACGAGAGCGAGCGGGCCGACGCAAACCCGCCGCCGGCCCTGCGCGGCCCGGCCGCGCCGGCGCTCACCTACACGGCCATCAGCCCGCCGCAAACCCTGACTAATCCGACGTCCGGCCCAATCGTGAAGCGTTTCGGCGAGGCGCTCTCCAGCGGCGGCCACTCCAATGGCCTGACCTTCGCCGCTCCCGGCGGAGCCAAGGTCGCCAGCCCCGGCGCGGGGTCCGTTCAATATGTAGGCCCCGTAAAGGGATGGGGCGTCATCTTGATATTAAGACTGGCGGGCGGATACCATCTGGTGCTTGCTGGCCTGGACAGGGCATCGGTCTCGGTCGGGCAATCTGTCGCGGCGGGCCAGGCTGTCGGATGGATGCCAGATCGTCGACAGTCGCCCGGTGGCGGGGACGGTGAAAAAGCTTCCAGGGAACTCTACCTGGAGGTCCGGGAAGAAGGCGCGCCAGTCGACCCGGGGCGCTGGCTGAACAAAGCGGGCTGAGCGCGCCTTAGCGTTCGAGAGGGGCTCGTTTCACTAAGCGGCGTCCAGGCTGGGCCCCGCAGAGGAGCCTACGGCAGGCGATGAAGAAGTACCTTCTGATCGGCGTTTCAGCTTTCGTGCTCGGCGCCGGCTCCATGGCCTACGTCAGCCAGCACGCGATGGCCGCGGCCACGCCCAAGGCCAACACCTATCGCATGCTCGGCCTGTTCGGCGATGTGCTCGACACGGTCGAGCGACAGTATGTGGCGCCGGTCGATGACACCAAGCTGATCCACGCCGCCCTCGACGGCATGCTCACGTCGCTCGACCCGCATTCGGGCTATCTAGACCCAGAGGGCTTCGACGACATGCGCGACCAGACGCGCGGCGAATACGGCGGCCTGGGCCTCGAGGTCACCAGCGAGGACGGCGTGGTCAAGGTGATCTCGCCGATCGACGACACCCCGGCCGCCAAGGCCGGCATCAAGCCCGGCGACTACATCACCGCCGTCAACGGCGACAGCGTGCTTGGCCTGTCCGTGAGCGACGCGGTCAAGCAGATGCGTGGCAAGCCCGGCGAGACGGTGACCCTGACCATCGCCCGCGAGAAGTCCGATCCCTTTGATGTGAAGATCGTCCGCGAGATCATCAAGCAGAAGACCGCCACCGCTCGCCTTGAAGGCGACTACGGCGTCCTGCGCATTTCCGGCTTCGACGAGAAAACCACTGACGAGGCGCAGGCCGCCTTCGCCGAGATCCACGCCAAGAACCCCAAGATGAAGGGCCTGATCCTCGACCTGCGCCGCAACCCCGGCGGCCTGCTCGACCAGGCGGTCGGCGTCTCCGACCTGTTCCTCGAAGGCGGCGAGATCGTCAGCCAGCGCGGCCGCGATCCACGCGACGTGGAGCGCTACAACGCCCGGCCGGGCGACATGACCAACGGCCTGCCGATGGTGGTGCTGATCGACTCAGGCACGGCTTCGGCCGCTGAGATCGTCGCCGGCGCCTTGCAGGACCGCAAGCGAGCCGAGATCGTCGGCCTGACCAGCTTCGGCAAGGGCTCGGTGCAGACCGTGATCCCGCTGCGCGGCGGCATGGACGGCGCGCTGAAGCTGACCACGGCGCGCTACTACACGCCCTCCGGCCGCTCGATCCAGAGGACCGGCATCGAGCCGGACCTGGAGGTCGCGGCCACCAAGGAAGAGGCCCAGACCATCGCCAACCACGCCTTCCAGTTCTCGGAAGCTTCGTTCAAGAACGCCCTGAACGCCGAAGAGGGCAAGGTCCGCAAGGCGCCGCACGCCCCGGCCGAGGCGCCGCCCGACAGCTTCGATCCCAAGAAGGACTTCCAGTTGGCCCGCGCCGAGGACGTCCTGCACTACGGCTCCGTCGCGCAGACCCCCAAGCTGCCCAAGCCCACGGCGAAGCTCGCGGAGATCTATTCCAAGGCCAAGGTCGCCGAGGCCAAGGTCGCCGCGCCGGCCCCGAAGTAGCTTTCCAAGGCGGCGGCAAATCCGCGCAGCGGGCGCCGCCGCGTGAAAAACGCGCGCTACGTGGCCCGGTGGGAAGTCCTCGTTAACCCTGTTTTGGGAGTCTGCGCTTCGAGGAGCACCCAAAGCCGTGGCCACGATCGCCCTTCCGCGCATTTCCGTCCCGGGCTTCGACCTCGGGCGAGCCCGGAGGCTGCTTTCCAGCCGGTACGCCGGCGCGGGCGCGGCGGCCACAGTGCTCGTTGTGGCGATCATCGTCCTGCTGAAGCTGCTGGCGCCCGCCAACCACGATCCAAACCGCGTTCGGCTTTCCCTCCACTCCGCCTTGGCGCATGCCCCCCAGGGCTGGCGCGAGACGCTGGGCTCGTTCAAGGACCCCGTGCAGGTGAGCCAGGACGTGATCCGCCTCTCCGAGCGCCCGTTGCCGCCGATGGGCAGCGCAAGCTGGCGTCGAGGCGTCGCACTCGCGCCGCCGGCCCCCGGAGCACCGCTCCCTGCCGCGCCCATCGCCGGCTTCTTCGCGCCAGGTCCCGCCGGGCCGCTCCCGATCATCGCGCAGGACGGACGCACGCCGTTCGAAGCCTATCGCCGTCCCTTCCTGGGCAACGGACGGCCCAAGATCGCCCTGATCGTCGGCGGCCTGGGCCTGAACGAACGGGCGACGACGGCAGCGATCGAGACATTGCCGCCGGAGATCACCCTCTCCTTCACGCCCTATGCGGAGGGGCTGCAGGGCTGGATCGACATGGCCCGCGCGCACGGCCATGAGGTGTTGCTCGAGACGCCGATGGAGCCGATCGACTATCCGGACAACGATCCCGGCCCCTACACCCTGATGTCAGGCGCCCAGGGGCCCGAGACGGTGCGGAAGCTGGAGTGGATCCTGTCGCGGGCCACCGGCTATTGCGGCGTCACCAACTACCTCGGGTCGCGCTTCCTCGCCTCGGACGCAGCCTACCGCACCTTCGCCAATGCGGTGCGGGGCCGCGGTCTGGCCTTCATCGACGACGGCTCCGCCGCGCGGCGTTCCGGAGGCGGACTGGTCCGCGGCTCCGCCGAGCGGGTCATCGACGACCAGCTCAACCAGACCGCCATCGACCAGCAACTCCTCGCGCTGGAGGCCGGCGCCCTGCAGCACGGCCAGGCGCTGGGGTCCGGCTTCGCCTATCCGGTGACCCTGGAGAAGGTGGCGCAATGGGCGCGCTCGCTCGACCAGCGCGGATTCCAGCTCGCGCCGGCCTCGGCTCTGACGCGCCAATAGGCTAGAAGCTGGGCTTATGACCCAGGACCTGGCGCTTTATCGGCCGAACGTCGGCGTGGTCCTGTTTCATCCGGACGGCCGCGTCTGGCTGGGCCGCCGCGTCAGAACCCCCGGGCCGCACAATTGGCAATTCCCGCAAGGCGGGATCGACCCGGGCGAAGATCTGGAAACCGCGGCCCGTCGGGAGCTGGCCGAGGAGACCGGCGCGACGCGCGCCACCCACCTCGGACGCACGGAAGGCTGGGTCGCCTACGACTTCCCGCCCGGGCACAAGAGCGCCAAGGCGTTGCGCGGCTGGAAAGGCCAGAAGCAGGTCTGGTTCGCCTTCCGCTTCGACGGCGGCGACGAGGATTTCGACCTCGACGCCCATCCGCCCGCGGAGTTCGACGCCTGGCGCTGGGCTTTCCTGGCCGAGGCCGCCGAATTGATCGTGCCCTTTAAGCGCGCCGCCTACGAGCGCGTGGTCGACGCGTTCGGGAGCTTCGCAACCAGTCCCAGCCGCATGCCACGGACCTCCGAATGACCGCCATCGTAATGGTGCACGGCGCCTTTTGCGGCGGCTGGGCCTTTGAACGTTTCCGCGCGCCGTTCGAAGCTTCCGGCGTTGACGTGATCACCCCCGACCTGCGCGGCCACGGCGCGGGCGAGCCCGATTCGAGCGTCATCGGGGTTTCCATGGCCGACTACGCCGCGGACGTTGCGGGCCTCTGCGCAGAGCTTCCGGAACCACCCGTGTTGCTGGGCCACTCCATGGGAGGCCTCGTAGCCCAGCTGGCGGCGCGCAGGACGAAGCTGAAGGCGCTGGTGCTGCTGGCGCCCTCGCCGCCGTGGGGCGTGGGCGTGGCGAGCCTCGAGGAGGCCGTGACGGCGTTCGGGGTGCAGATGCTCGGACCGTTTTCCTCCGGCGCCCTGCAGCCCGAGCGCAGCCTGATGCGCGCCTACAGCCTCGACCGGATGGTCGAGGCCGAGCGCGAAGCCCTGGTCGCGCGCCTTCGGCCCGAAAGCGCGCTGGCGGTGCGTGAAACCCTGAACTGGTGGCTGGACCCATTCATGACCACGAGCATCGGCCCAGGCGCTCTTGGGGTTCCGGCGCTGGTGATCAGCGGCGAAAACGACATGGTGCATTCGTCCGGCACCGCCCGGGCCGTCGCCGATCGGCTGGGAGGCGCGTTCAAGGCCATGCCCGGCATGAGCCATTGGCTGGTCGGCGAACCTGGCTGGGCGCGCGTGGCCAGCACGGCGCTGCGCTGGCTTGAAGAAAGGGTCAGCCTCGCCGTTTGAACGCGAGCCGCACCAGGCCCACGAAGGCGACGAACGCCCACGAGCCTTCCATGACCGTCGATGAGAGGTTGAAGTCGGCGACCAGCAACGAAACCAGGATCAGGCCCGCGCCGACCAGGTTGGCGAGCAGCGACCAGACGCCCTTCGGGTCCAGTCGTCCGAGCGCTGCGCCGGCGTAGGCCACCAGGATCATCAGGACGCCCGCGAGGCCCGCGGCGTCCGTCCAGCTCATCCGAGCTTGCGCTCTTGGTAGTAGAGCTCACCCGTCGCGAACTTGGAGTTCAGCGGCGTGTCGTCTGGCTTGGTGGCGGTGGTGAAGTTCACCGCGGTCGACGAGGTCGAGTCGAGATGCTCCCAGGACTTCTGCACGCGCTTCACGCCGTCGGCGTTCACCGAGACGTAGTTGGCCTGAAGGATCAGCTCAGGCTGATGCAGGAAGGACCAGACATTGAGCGCGCTGACGATGGGTTTCTCGCCGCCGATCGCATAATGGACCTCGCCACGGCAGACGTCCTTGTTGATGCCCACCGGGAACATGGTGACGTTGTAGTTCCTGTCTCCGCCGAGCGGCTTGACCCAGGTGCCCTCACGGCGGTTCAGCTTGAAGCCGTTGGCCTTTGCCAGGTCCTCAAGCTTGCCGCCGCGCACCAGCGGCACGCAGACCTTTTCGATGATGTTCAGGATCACCGCGCCGTCGCCCGTCGTGGGCAGGGTCGGCGGGGGCTCGGCGGGGGCGGCCGGAGCGGCGGCTTCGGGCGTCGCCGCGGGCGGAGCCGCCGTGGTCGGAGCGGCGGGAGCCGGTGCGGCCTCAGCCGGAGGCGTGGCGGCGGGCGCGCCGGGCGTAGCGGGAGCCGTGACCGGCGCTGCGGGCGGCGTGGCGGCGGGTGCGGCGGAAGGCGTGGTGGCCGGCGCGGGCGGCTGCGTGGCCGGCGCGGCGGGAGTCTGCGCCTCGGCCGCAGGAACGATAGCCGCGGCTAGGATCAAGCTGGCGAGGGCAATGCGCATCTAGATAATCCCTGACTTAACAGCGGGCCATAAAACGAAACCATGACGGCAGACGCAAGGCCTCGCGATGGCGAAATTACAAATATAATTTAGCTGGCTTCAACTGCATGTTCCGCAAGAACGGTGAATCCGTCCGGCGTGACGTCGGCAAAGCCGCCGCGGACCTCGAAGACCGTGAGGTGGCCGTCGTTGTGTACGGTGACCGGGCCTTCCTTCAGCGCGGTCATGAATGGCGCGTGGCCGGCCAGGACGCCGAAATCGCCCTCCGACCCTGGCGCGTCCACCTGGTCGACGAGACCCGAGAAGAGCTCACGCTCGGGCGAGACCAACGAGAAATGCAGTTTGGCGGCCATCGGTCCTTACGCTTCCGCCGCCAGCTGTTCGGCCTTGCGCACCGCGTCCTCGATGGTGCCGACATTGTAGAAGGCGGCTTCCGGCAAATGGTCATATTCGCCGTCCACCACCGCCTTGAACGAACGGATGGTGTCTTCCAGGCTGACCAGCACGCCCGGCGTGTTGGTGAACTGCTCGGCCACGTGGAAGGGCTGCGACAGGAAGCGCTGGATCTTCCGCGCGCGGGCCACGGTCAGCTTGTCCTCTTCGGACAGCTCGTCCATGCCCAGAATGGCGATGATGTCCTTCAGCGCCTTGTAGGCCTGGAGCGTCTCCTGCACGCGGCGCGCGACGCTGTAGTGCTCCTCGCCGATCACCAGCGGGTCCATGATCCGGCTGGTGGAGTCCAGCGGGTCCACGGCCGGGAAGATGGCCTGGGCGGCGATGTCGCGGGAAAGCACCGTCGTCGCGTCCAGGTGGGCGAAGGAGGTGGCCGGCGCGGGGTCGGTCATGTCGTCGGCAGGCACGTAGATGGCCTGCACCGAGGTGATCGAACCCTTGTTGGTCGAGGTGATGCGTTCCTGCAGGTTACCCATCTCCGTGGCCAGCGTCGGCTGGTAGCCCACGGCCGAGGGGATGCGGCCCAGCAGCGCCGACACCTCGGCGCCGGCTTGCGTGAAGCGGAAGATGTTGTCCACGAACAGCAGCACGTCCTTGCCTTCCTGGTCGCGGAAGTATTCCGCCTGCGCCAGGCCGGTCAGGGCCACGCGGGCGCGGGCGCCCGGCGGTTCGTTCATCTGGCCGTAGACCAGGGCGCACTTGGAGCCCTCGGTCGAGCCGTTGTTCTCCTTCGGGTCGATGTTGACCTTGGACTCGATCATCTCGTGGTAGAGGTCGTTGCCCTCACGGGTCCGCTCGCCCACGCCCGCCAGCACGGAGTAGCCGCCGTAGGCCTTGGCGATGTTGTTGATCAACTCCTGCATGGTCACGGTCTTGCCGACGCCGGCCCCGCCGAACAGGCCGATCTTGCCGCCCTTGGTGTAGGGGCAGAGCAGGTCGATGACCTTGATGCCGGTGACCAGCACCTCGGCCGCCGTCGACTGCTCGGCGAACGACGGCGCCTCGCGGTGGATCGAGGAGGTGAAGGTCTGGGCGATCGGGCCGGCCTCGTCGATCGGGTCGCCGATGACGTTCATGATCCGGCCAAGCGTGGCGGGGCCCACCGGCACGGTGATCGGGCGTCCGGTGTCGACGACGGGCTGGCCGCGGGTCAGGCCCTCGGTGGTGTCCATGGCGATGGCGCGCACGGTGTTCTCGCCCAGGTGCTGGGCGACTTCGAACACCAGGCGGAACGGCGCGCCGGTCCGCTGGTCGGTGTTGGTGGTTTCCAGCGCGCTCTGGATCGCCGGCAGATGGCCGTCGAACTCGACGTCGACGACGGCGCCGATGATCTGCACCAGGCGACCGGTGGCAATGCCCTTCGCGGCGATCGCGGGCGTCTTGGCGGCGGCCTTTGCGGGGGTCTTGGCCGGAGCCTTCGCGGCGGGCTTCTTCGCGGCGGGCTTTTTGGCGGCGGTGGTCGTAGCCATGGGGTCCAGTTCTTTCGGTCTAGAGCGCTTCGGCGCCGGAGATGATCTCGATCAGCTCCTTGGTGATCTGCGCCTGGCGTGAGCGGTTGTATTGCAGGGTGAGCGCCGAGATCATGTCCCCGGCGTTGCGGGTGGCGTTGTCCATCGCGGTCATTTGCGCCGCGTAGAAGCCGGCCTGATTCTCCAGGGTGGCGGAGAAGATCTGGGTGGTGATGTTTCGCGGCAGCAGGGTCTCGAGGATGGTCTCCTCGTCCGGCTCGTATTCGTAGATCGCGCCCTTCAGGTCGACCGGCTGGGCGCTGGACTGCACTTCCGCCGGGATCAGTTGCAGCGCTGTGGGCGTCTGGGTGACCACCGATTTGAACTTCGAAAAGAACAGGGTGACCACGTCGACGTCACCCGCCTCGAACAGTTCGCGGATCTTGGCGGAGACGTCTTCGGCCACCGCCAGCGACGGGTTGCCGCCCGCCTCGAACGCGCCGACCGATCGGTCGAGCCGCTTCAGCTGGTCGCGCGCCTTGCGGCCCACGGTCAGGATCCGGACGTCCTTGCCTTCGGACAGCAGCCGGTTGATCCGCTCGCGCGCCGCGCGGACGATGGACGAGTTGAAGCCGCCCGCCAGCCCGCGATCCGACGTCGCCACGACGATCAGGTGGCGTTGGTCCGAACCCGTGCCGACCAGGAGCCTCGGCGCGCCCCCGCCGGCAACCCCGGCCGCCAGGTTGGCGATCACCGCGGCCATGCGCTCGGCGTAGGGCCGCGCGTTCTGGGCGGCGTCCTGAGAGCGGCGCAATTTCGCCGCCGCCACCATCTGCAGCGCCTTCGTGATCTTCTGCGTGGCCTTCACGCTTCCGATCCGATTACGCATCTCCTTGAGGCTGGCCATCGCCTGGATCCTGCTCCTTAAGCCAGCGTCTTAGGCGAAGGTTTCGGCGAAGGCGGCCAGGACGGACTTCAGATCGTCTTCGACGTTCTTGATGTCCTTTTCGGTGCGGACCCTGTCGAGCATGGCCTGGTGCTTGCTGTGCAGGTGCGCGAGCAGCTCGCTTTCGAAGCGGCGCACCTGGTTCACCGGCACGCGATCGAGGTAGCCGCGGGTGCCCGCATAGACCACCGCGACCTGCTCCTCGACGGCGAGCGGCGAATACTGGGGCTGCTTGAGGAGCTCGGTCAGGCGCTCGCCGCGCGCCAGCTGGCGCTGGGTGGTGGCGTCGAGGTCGGAGCCGAATTTCGCGAAGGCGGCCATTTCCCGGTACTGGGCGAGCTCGCCCTTGATCGGGCCGGCCGCCGTCTTCATCGCCTTGATCTGGGCGGACGAACCCACGCGGCTGACGCTGATGCCGACGTTGACGGCCGGTCGGATGCCCTGGAAGAAGAGGTCGGTTTCCAGGAAGATCTGGCCGTCGGTGATGGAGATCACGTTGGTCGGGATATAGGCCGACACGTCGTTGGCCTGGGTCTCGATCAGCGGCAGGGCGGTCAGCGAGCCCGCACCGTTGTCCTCGTTCAGCTTCGCCGCGCGCTCCAGCAGGCGGCTGTGCAGGTAGAAGACGTCGCCCGGATAGGCTTCGCGGCCCGGCGGGCGACGCAGCAGCAGGGACATCTGGCGATAGGCGACGGCCTGCTTGGAAAGGTCGTCATAGATGATGACGGCGTGCATGCCGTTGTCGCGGAACCACTCGCCCATGGCGCAACCCGAGAAGGGAGCCAGGAACTGCAGCGGGGCCGGCTCGGAGGCGGTGGCCGAGACGACGATGGTGTAGTCCAGGGCCCCGCGCTCCTCGAGCGTCTTGACGATCTGGGCCACGGTGGAGCGCTTCTGCCCGATGGCGACATAGATGCAATAGAGCTTGGCGCTCTCGTCGTTGCCGGCGTTGATCGACTTCTGGTTCAGGATGGTGTCGATCGCCACGGCGGTCTTGCCGGTCTGGCGGTCGCCGATGATCAGTTCGCGCTGGCCGCGGCCGACGGGGATCAGGGTGTCGATGGCCTTCAGGCCGGTCTGCACCGGCTCATGCACCGACTTGCGCGGAATGATGCCCGGCGCCTTCACGTCCACCCGACGGCGCTCGGCCACATTGGCGATCGGACCCTTGCCGTCGATCGGTTCGCCCAGCGGGTTGACCACCCGCCCCAGCAGGCCCTTGCCCACCGGCACGTCCACGATCTCGCCCAGGCGGCGGACTTCATCGCCTTCCGAGATGGCGCGGTCTTCGCCGAAGATCACGACGCCGACGTTGTCCCGCTCCAGGTTCAGGGCCATGCCCTTCACCCCGGCCTTGGGGAATTCGACCATCTCGCCGGCCTGGACATTATCGAGGCCGAACACGCGGGCGATGCCGTCGCCGACCGACAGCACCTTGCCGACGTCGGAGACGTCGGCCTCTTCGCCGAAGTTGGCGATCTGCGACTTGAGGATGGCCGAGATTTCGGCGGCGCGGATATCCATGGATCTTACGCTCTCTTGAGGGCGAATTTCAGGGAGTCGAGCTTCGACTTGAGCGAAGCGTCGAACAGACGTGAGCCGACCTGCACCTTGATCCCGCCCAGGATCGCGGGATCGACGCGGGTTTCGATTTCGGGGTCCTTGCCAAGCGCCTGACGCAGCGCCGCGGCGACGCCCTTGGACTGGGCTGCGGTGAGCGGCACGGCCGTGGTCACCTCTGCGGAGACCGCGCCGCGGGCCTTGGCCGAAAGCGCCTCGTAGCCGGAGATCACCGCCGGCAGAGCCGACGCCCGCCCGTTGGCGGCCAACAGGCCCAGGAATTTCTTGGTGGTGGCGTTGAACTTCGCCTTGTCGGCGATGGCCGCGAGACCCCGGCCCTTCTCCTCGGCGCCAAACGCCGGCGAGCCCACCAGGACCCGCAGGTCGCGGCTTTCGGCCAGGGCCACCTTCAACGACTTCAGGTCGGCCTCGACGGCCGCGACCCGCTTCTCATCGCTCGCAAGATCGAAGAGGGCCTGCGCGTAGCGGTCGCCCACATTCGATGCCTTTGAATCGTCCGCCACTTAAGTGTCCGCCCGGTGCGTCTAGGGAGCCGCCGCGGTGTTCTCCGCTGCAGCCTTAAAGGCTTGAAAGCGCTTGGAAAAAGCACATCGAGCGCAAAGGCCTCAAAGACCCCTGGCCCAAAGCCGCGCGCCTGATAGCACGCGACCTCCCGCGCCGCAACACGGCCAGGGCCGCCGAGACCCGACGAATAGTCACGAGGTCCGTGCCTCGTTCGCCGCCGACCGCTGCGCCAAAAGAAAGGGCGCCGATCCGAAGATCGGCGCCCTCAAGTTCAGAAGCTCGACAACAGAGCTGCTGGGAGATCGAAGGCGAAGCCTATTGCTTGGCCAGTTGGGAGCCGGCGGTGCGGGCGACCGCGACGCTGTTGCAGGCGCTCAGGCGCGCGTCATCCATGGGCTTCAGGCCGGTGAAGGACGTGACCGGCCCGACCTTGGCGGCGACGGCCTTGCAGGCGCCGCTCGAGAAGGTCTCGGAGGTGGCCGCTTGGGCGACGCAGGCATCGCCTTCGCATTTGAACATCGCACCGCCGGCGATGAACTTCACCGGCTGGGTGACGGCGGTCTGAAGCTTGGCGACTACCGGCTCGGCGGCGAAGGCCGGGGCGGCGGAGAGGGTGGCGGCAGCCGCACAGGCGACCGCAAGGGTAAGGAGCTTCATGTGAGGCTCTCCAACAGTTCGGGGAGTGGCGGCGCCTCTGCTCAAGACACCGGCCCCGTCCGCCGCGTGGGCTCGCGTCGGGTATCCCCACCCTAGGCGCGCTGCGAACTGAGCAACGCTAAGATAACAGTGTTAAGATCGACCGCAACCGCTATTTTCGCACAATGGGTATGCACGAATGTCGTGGAAGCGGCGCGCGTGACCCCGTCCCCTGTGCGTGGGCCACACAGCTCAAAGGGCTCCGCCTGGCAGGAAGGCTGGCTCTGTGGCCGCGCGCCTATCCGCGGAGTGTTAGCCGCCCGCCGCCTTGATGGCCGCGTCGATTTCGTCGAGCGAATGGAAGCCCGGCTCCATCGCCTTGCCGTTGATGACGAAGGTGGGCGTCGAGTTGACGTGGTCGTCGCGGACGTGGCGCTCGACGCGGTCGTTCAGCGCCTGGATCGCCTTTTCGTCGTTGATGCACTTGTTGAAGCCGTCCTCGGTCATGCCGACGGACTTGGCGATGTCGACCAGGGTTTCGCGCGGAGCCTGGAAGGCCTGCTCCTGGTTCTTGAAGATCGCGTCGTTGACCGCGAAGTACTTGTCCTTGCCGGCGCAGCGGGCGACCAGGAAGCCGGAGGCGGCCACCGCGACCTCGGGTCCCGCGCCCACCAGCATCTCGCGGAACACATAGTGGATCTTGTTGGTGTCGATGTATTTTGCCTTGAAGGCCGGAAAGACTTCCTTCTGCCACTTGGCGCAGACCGGGCACCCGACCGAGGCGTATTCCACGACGGTGATCTTGGACTGCGCATTGCCCAGATCCATGTCGTCCGGCAGGGCGCCCGCCGCGCCGCCGGCCTTGGGCGAGCAGGCCGCGAGGCTCATCACCATGAGCGCCGACAACAGCGCAACCTTGATCCGCAACATCTTGAACCTACCCCTCCAGGGACGACCGCCCGAGCCTCGAAAGCTCGGCGGGGAATGTGACCGAAGCTTGGCCTCGAAGGAAGCCTTCGGACGCCGCTTCGGGCTCCTCAAAGCCCGCCGTTCACATCTCGTCAATCTTGTCGCGTGCTTGTCTGCCTTCAGTTATGGGTCGCCCCGGGTGAGGGCGACCTCAAAGACCTAGGACGACGAACAGATGGCGAAGGCGCAGCCGCCGGGCGGCGGAGCGGCCAATGGACCAGGCGGTCCCCGACCGGGCCGCTCGCCCCTTCAGGCGCTGATCTACTGGACCCTGGTGTTGGGGGTTTGGGGCCTGATCTTCGTGGTGGCCTTCTTCGCGGTCTTTTCGGTCGACCTGCCCGACACCTCCAAGCTCTACGACGTCAAGCGCCAGCCGTCGGTCTCCTATCTCGACCGTTCGGGCGCCCTGGTGGCGGTGCGCGGCAGCCAGTACGCGCCGCCGGTCGATCTCGACAAGCTTCCCCCGTACGTGCCCAAGGCCTTCATCGCCATCGAGGACCGCTGGTTCTACTGGCACTTCGGCTTCAATCCATGGGGCATCGTCCGCAGCCAGATCTACGACTGGACGCACCACGGCCAGGGGCCCCTGCGCGGCGGCTCGACGATTACCCAGCAACTCGCGCGCAATCTCTTCCTGACGCCTAACCAGACCTATCGGCGCAAGGCGCAGGAGCTGATCCTGGCGATCTGGCTGGAAGCCAAATTCTCGAAGAAGCAGATCCTCGAGCTCTATCTGAACCGGGTCTATTTCGGGGCCGGCGCCTACGGCATCGAGGCGGCGTCGCAGCGCTATTTCGGCAAGCCCGCCTCGCAGCTGACGCTCGCCGAGAGCGCACTGCTGGCAGGCCTGATGAAAGGGCCGTCGCGCTATTCGCCGGTGGCTGCGACCGACCGCTCCGCCCGACGCGCCACCATCGTGCTCGACGAGATGGTCCGCAGCCACGCCATCACCGAGCAACAGGCCGAGGCGGCGATCGCGGCCGGGCCGATCCGCGTCAATCCGGTCCTGGCCAACCAGCGGGCGCAGTACTTCACGGACTGGGTGGACGACCAGGTCCGCCAGCTGGTCGGCGAGCCCACCGAAGACCTGGTCGTCGAGACGACGCTAGACCTGCCGCTGCAGGCCTCGGCCGAGCAGGCGGTGCAGAAGGGTGTCGCCGGCGCCAAGGCCCAGGGTGTGCAGCAGGCGGCGCTGATCTCGCTGGACGGCGAAGGCCGCATCCGCGCCTACGTCGGCGGCGTGAACTATCTGCAGAGCCAGTTCGATCGCGTCACCAGCGCGCGCCGCCAGGCCGGCTCGTCCTGGAAGCCCTTCGTCTACCTGACCGCCATGGAGGCCGGGCGCACGCCTGACACTCCCGTAGTCGACGAGCCGATCACCATCGGCAACTGGACTCCCCGCAACTACACGGGCCGCTATCTGGGCCCGATCACCCTGGAAATCGCGCTCAAGGAATCCATCAATACCGTGGCCGCGCGGCTCGCCAACGAGGTGGGGACCACCAATGTGGCGGCCACGGCGCACCGGCTCGGTATCACCTCGCCGATCCAGGTCGGCCCTTCCATGGCGCTGGGCGCCGTCGAGGTGAGCCCTCTTGAGATGGCCCAGGCCTATGCTCCGTTCTCCAACGGCGGGGTGTTCGCCAAGGGCTACGCCATCGAGAGGATCCGCACCGCCACCGGGCGGGTGCTCTACGACCACGGAGTCGGCGCCCAACCGCGGCGCGCGGTGATCGGCCAGCCGGCGCTCTCCTACATGATCCGCATGATGCGCGGGGTGGTCGCCTCGGGGACCGGTACGCGCGCCGCCGTGAAGGGCTATGACCTCGCCGGCAAGACCGGCACCACCAGCGACTACCGCGACGCCTGGTTCATCGGCTACACGGGCGGCTTCGTCACCGCCGTCTGGGTCGGCAAGGACGACAACACCCCCATGCGCAGGGTGACCGGCGGCGGCGCGCCGGCCGGGATCTGGCATGACTACATGACCCAGGCGTTGCCGCGCCTGAACGTGCAGCCGATTCCGGGCGGAGACTTCGCCCCGCCGCCGGTGGAGCAACCCAGTCCGCTGGACGCTCTGATGGACGGGGTGAACGACCTGCTGCACGGCGACCACGAGGCCGACGAACCGCCGCCGCCCCAGCCGCAGCGCTACCCTGACGAAGCGCCGCACTGAGCCCCGTCAGGGGAGGGAAGGCTCACCGTCCGAAGGCGTGCAGCCTCGCGCCCTCGGCGCGCAGCCAGTCGCGATGGGGTTTGGCCTCGCCGACCAGCGCGCGGACATGGGCCCAGAAGCGCGGGCCGTGGTTCAGTTCCAGCAGGTGCGCGCACTCGTGGGCGGCGACGTAGTCGGCGACTTCGAAGGGGGCGAGCGCGAGACGCCAGGAGTAGCGGATCGCCGCCGGTCCGCCGCGGATGCCCGGCCGGCACGAGCCCCAGCGCCCCTTGGCGTCGGCGACCGTCACCTTGGGCGTAGGTGCGCCCAACATGGCCGCATAGACCTCGGTCCGCTCACCGAGCACCGCGAGGGCGCGCTTCCTGAGGATCAGGATCACGGCGCGCGCATAGCCCTCGCTCTCCCCCATGGCCGTGATCCGGGCAGGCGCGTCGCCGGCGGCAGGAATCCATTTCGCCCGGCCGCTTCCGGCCTCCAGGCGCACAGGCTCACCGAACACCTCCAGCATCAGGCCGGGATGCAGCGGCGTTGCCGTGGGCAATTCGGCGATGCGCTGGGCGATCCAGCCAGCGCGCTCGCGGGCGAAGGCGGCCGCCTCGGGCAGCCGTCGCTGGGAGGGCGCCGTGGCGACGATCTCGCGGCGCGTGCGGTCGAGGCGCAGAGACACGCGGCGCGCGCGGCGGTTCACCTTCAGCGTGACAGGCGTACCGGCCACCTCCAGCCGGTCGCCATCGGCGGGGGCGCGGCCGAAGAGACTCATGGGCGAAAATCTAGGCGGCTTTGATCCGCTTCGGTAGGGCGCCGTTGGCCGCGGCGCGGGTGAGCGCGACTTCCGCTTCCCAGATCACGCTGCGCACACGCGGATAGATCTCGGCGCGGAACCGCGCGCCGTTGAAGACCCCGTAGTGGCCGACGTGAGGCTGCACATAGTCCTGCTTCAGTTCGGACGGCAGGCCGGAGCAAAGGGCGTGCGCGGCCTGGGTCTGGCCGATGCCGGAGATGTCGTCGTTCTCGCCTTCGACGGTGAGCAGCGAGATGTCGGCGATCAGGTCGGGACGCACCAACCGGCCGCGGTGCGTCAGCTCGCCCTTGGGCAGCAGGTAGCGCTGGAACACTACATCGACGGTCTGGAGATAGAACTCTTCCGTCAGGTCGAGCACGGCCAGGTACTCATCGTAGAACTCCAGGTGCCGCTCGGCGGAATCTCCGTCGCCGTCCATCAGCTGGCGCAGGTAGCGCAGGTGCGCCTCCTGATGCTTCTCGAGGTTCATAGACATGAAGCTGGCGAGCTGGACGAAGCCCGGATAGACCCGCCGGCCCATGCCGGGATAGGGCGCCGGAACCGTGTCGATCATGTGCGACTGGAACCAGGTGAAGGGCTTTTCCTCGGCGAGCTTGTTGGTGACCGTCGGGGAAAGTCGCGCGTCGATCGGCGAGCCCATGAAGGTCATCGAGCCCGGCCGGCTCTCGTCGCCGTCCTCGGCCATCAGGGCGGCCGCGGCCAGAACCGGCGGCCCCGGCTGGCAGACCGCGACGACGTGAGGGCGCGGCCCCAGGGCCTGCAGCATGGTGCGGATGTGGTCGATGTAGTCGTGGAAGTCGAAGCGGCCGTCGAGCACCGGCACGTCACGGGCGTTCGACCACTCGGTAATGTAGACCTCGTGGTCCTGCAGGAAGGCCTGCACGGTGCCTCGCAGCAATGTCGCGTAGTGGCCCGACAGCGGCGCCGCGATCAGCACGGCCGGTTCGCGGGTGCGGCGCCCGGCGCGGCGCATGTCGGCGATGTCGCGGGCGAAGTGGGTGAGTTTGCACCACGGGCTCGACCAGACCTCTGTCGGGCGCACCCGCACCGCCTGGCCGTCGATCTCCACCGTCTCTATGCCCCAGGCGGGCTTGCCATAGCGGCGCGTCAGGTTGGCGAACAGGTCGGCGTTGGCGTAGAGGCGGCGGCCGATCTCGCTGTCGCGCGCCGGATTGAGTGGCGAGGACCAGAAGTCGCGCGTCAGCAGGGCCGCGGCCCGGAGCGGCGTCGAGGCGTAGAAGCCGGCTTCATAGAGGGAATACAGCATGCCCCATCCTTTGTGCGCCGCAACATAACACCTGAACCGTTAACCGGGTCCATACCCAACTTCCCTTCCCAACCTTGGAAAGGGGGACCATCCGCCGCAGAGCGGATGGTGGAAAGGGCAAGCTGCTCGCTCGGCGCTTGAGGCCTTCCGTCTCCACCACGCCCGCTCCGAGGCGCGGTTCCCCTCTCCCGCTTTGCGGGAAAGGAAGGGCTCAACAGGATTGGGCGTGCGGGCCGCGGCTCATGGCCGCTTCGATCTTGGACGCCATCGCCTGGGGGCTGTCGCCGTAGGGGATCACGCAGACGAAGTCGCCGGTCGGGCTCATCAGATAGGTGATGGTGGAGTGGTTCACCTGGTAGTCCGGCCCGTCGCCGGCCTTCTGGTAGAAGACGTGATAGGCGCCGGCCGCGCCGGCGACCTGCTGCGGCGTGCCCGTCAGGCCGATGGCGTGACGCGGGAATGAGGTGTTCGACAGGTAGTTGGCCATCACCTTGGGCGTATCGCGCTGCGGGTCGACCGAAATGAACACTGTCTGGAACTTGTCCGCCTTGGGCCCCAGCAACTTCTCCGTCTGGCCAAGCGCCAGCAGCGTCGTGGGACAGGCTTCCGGGCAGTAGGTGAAGCCGAAGAACACCGCGCTCCATTTGCGCTTGAGGATGTCGGCGTCGACCTTGCGTCCGGTCTGGTCGACCAGTTCGAACGGCCCGCCGATCGCCGCGGCCGGCTTCTGCGCCCCCAGAATTCCTCCCCTCACGGCAAGCCCGGTGACCGCCGCGAAGGCCAGGGCCAACAGGGCGAGGACGGCCCAGACAGTGCGGCTCATGACGTGCTCCACTCCAAATCGCCGCTTTAGGGCTCGTCAGGGCGCGGCGAGCGCGCGATCCTGCGCCTGCCATGGCCAAACCAGCGACGCCCACCGCGCCTGCGATGCAGCCTCGTGTCGATAGGACCGGGGCCGGCGCCATGCAAGGCGACGTGATGCGCGCGGTGGCCGCCCCGGACGGAATTGGCAGCGGCGACAACTGGTCCGAGGGCGCGGTCCATCGCGGCCGCCTGCGGGTCCGCACGCTGGTGACCCTGCGCTGGCTGGTCGCGGCGGGCGAGGTGGCCCTGCTGCTGCTGGTCATGGCCATGGGGTTCCACGCGCCCTTCGTGCTGTGCTTCGTCATCGTGGGGGCGGCGGCCTGGCTGAACCTGCTCACCGCCGTGGCCACGCCGGGCCAGCGGGTGTTCGGCGATCGCGAAGCCGCGGTGCAGTTGGGCGTCGATATCCTGCAGGTCAGCCTGCTGATCTTTCTGACAGGCGGCACGTCGAACCCCTTCGTGCTGATGCTGATCGCGCCGGTCACGCTTGCCGCGGCGACCCTGCCTCTTCGGCACGTGGTCGCGCTGGGCGTCGTGGCGGCCGCAGCGTCAGTCGCGCTGGCGTTCTTCGCCCTGCCCCTGCCGCAGGCGGCGGGCATGGCGGTGCAGATCCCCCAGAGCTTCCGGATCGGCGCGGCGCTGGCCAACATCGCAGGCGTCGCGCTGACCGCGGGCTATGTGCGCCAGGCGGCCGTCGAGTCCGCCCGCATGGCGCTGGCGCTGGACGTCACCCAGGCGGTGCTGGCCCGCGAGCAGCGGCTTTCGGCCCTGGGCGCATTGGCCGCCGCTGCCGCCCACGAACTCGGCACGCCGCTCGCAACCATCTCCATCGTCGCCAAGGAGTTGGGCCGCGAAGCCCCGACCGACGCGGTGCGGGACGATGCCGAGTTGCTGGTGTCGCAGGCCGAGCGGTGCCGCGAAATCCTGCGCCGCCTCACCGAAACCCCCGACGCCGCCGCCGACCAGGTCCATGAGCGCCTGTCGCTGCGCCAGCTCGTCCAGGAGGTCATCGAGCCGCACGCCGCCGTCAAAGGCGTCCGGGTCGAGGCGATCGTCACCGGCGCCAAGGGCATGAAGACTCCGGATATCCGCCGGATGCCGGAGATCACCCACGCCTTCACCTCCTTCGTGGAGAACGCGGTGGACTTCGCCGCCTCCGAAATCCTGGTCTCCGCGCGTTTCGACGCCGACACCGTCTCGATGGAGGTGCGCGACGACGGACCGGGGTTCTCCGCCGACGTCCTGGCGAAGCTCGGCGAGCCCTACGTGACCACGCGCCCCGGCGCCGAGGGTTCGCGCACCGGTCATATCGGCATGGGCCTCGGCTTCTTCATCGCCAAGACGCTTTTGGAACGAACCGGGGCGGTTGTGACCTTTCAGAACGGTCGGCCGCGCGGCGCCGTCGTCGCGGCGCGTTGGCCTCGCTCGAAAATCGAAGCGGGCGCGTTGTGAGTTCCGGCTTGCCCCGAAGGGGTCGCGTGCGACAGGATGACGCACACGTCAGAGTTTAGGGAGCCCTCCAGTTTGGGGATCACCGCATGAACGACCTTTCCACCGACGTCGCCGCCCTTTCCGACAAGTCGCTCCTGGTCCTCGACGACGATGCGCCACTGCGCACGCGCCTGGGCCGCGCCCTCGAGCAGCGGGGGTTCGAGACGACCCTGGTGGGGAGCGTTTCCGAAGCCCTTGCCTCGGTGCGCAGTCGCGCACCGGCCTTCGCGGTGCTGGATATGCGACTGGAGGACGGCACGGGGCTGAAGGTGGTGGAGGCCGTGCGTGACGCCCGCCCCGACGCCAAGATCATCATGCTGACCGGCTACGGAAACATCGCCACCGCCGTGCAGGCGGTGAAGGCGGGAGCCGTGGACTACCTCTCCAAGCCCGCCGACGCCGACGACGTGGTGCGCGCGCTGCTGGCCCGCGGGGACGCCGCCCCGGCGCCGCCGGAAAACCCGATGAGCGCCGACCGGGTTCGCTGGGAGCACATCCAGCGCATCTACGAGCTCTGCAACCACAACGTCTCGGAAACCGCGCGCCGCCTCAACATGCACCGGCGCACCCTGCAACGGATCCTGGCGAAGCGCGCCCCTCGCTAAGCCGCCCGCGTCGCAGGCGCGGGGGCGATCGTCACCGACTGGCGGATGATCGCATCCAGGCGGTCGCGCAGCTCGCGACCCTGGGCGCTGAGCTGGATCACGTGGCTGCGCCCGTCATCGGGGTTGAGGTAGGCCTCGAGCAGCCCGAGCGCCGGCGCCTGCGCCCATTCCGAACCCTTTGGGCCCAGCGCGCGCAAGCTACGCGAGGCGGTGGACTGGGTCAGCCGGGCGACGTTGGCGACCTCCTGCACGGTCAAGCCCTCGTTCTCGGCAGCGTAGAGGAAGGCGATCACCTCGTTGACGCTGACCCGCGCGTCGAGCGACTTGAAGAGATGAAGGGCCTGCAGCAGGGCGTTGCGGGCGCGCATGGCGTTCAGCCTTCGCCGTAGCGGGCGAGCGCAGCGCCGGGCCCGTGCGAGGGCGCACGCGCAAGGGCCAGCGCCTTGCGTTGCCTGCGCTCACGCATGGCCAGCGTGGCGTCGGGATAGCTGTCCCGGATCAGCCTAAGGAGGCCCTCAAGGCGCTTCTGGTGGTCCGCCGCCTCGACGAAATCATCGACGTTGAGCTCGATGGAGATCTGTCCGCAAAGCTTCATGGGCCCCTCCGGATTGCTTGTCGGAAGCATCCGGCCGCTCACGCGGTCGATCACGCCGTATTCGACCAAGGCTGCAAATCGTGAGGCCAAGTGCAGTCAGTGCTGCAAGCGGCGCATTTGCCACGACGAGCGGCGTCGCCGCCCGACGCATCTTGGCCTAGTCTGTAGCCGATGAGGTGACGCGGAGGGCGTTTTTTGGATAGCGCTGTCGGCCAGACCGACGCTCGCCCTGGCGCGACGGGACGGCCGCTTCTCGACCGCTACCTCGGCGCCAATATCGCGCTCTGGGTCCTCACCTACCTGCTGATCACGGCGCGCGTCGTGGTCGGCATGGAAACGCCGCTGTGGCGCATTCTCGACATGTGCCTGCGGCGCGCCTGCGTCTGCGCGGCGGCCGTGCTGTTCTGCATCCTGATCCGATGGGCCCTGCAAAGGACCCGCGACTGGCCGTTGGCCCGCCGCGTTGCATTGGCCGCCCTGCTGTCCGTCGCGGGCTGCTGCTACTGGACCGTCTGCAACCACATCGCCTTCTACGTCGTCGCGCCCTACGAGCCCTGGACGGGGAGCTTCCAGAAATGGCTGCTGGCGGCGATCCTGTCCTTTTCGGTGTTGATCTGGTCGTTCATCGCCTGGTGCGCGATCGTCTTCGCCATGGACTACGACCAGCAGGCCCGCGAGCAGAGCCTGCGGCTGGTGGAGGCGCAGGCGCTGGCGGCAGAGAGCCAGAACCAGATGCTGCGCTACCAGATCAATCCGCACTTCCTGTTCAACACCCTGAATGCGTTGTCCTCCCTTATCCTGCAGAAGGACTTCACCCGGGCCGAAAGGATGGTGCTGTCGCTCTCCAACTTCCTGCGCGCGTCGCTGGAGAAGACGCCGGGCGACAAGATCACGCTGGCCGACGAACTCGAGGCCCAGCGGCAGTACCTGGCCATCGAGCAGGAGCGGTTCGGCGATCGGTTGCGGCTGACCGAAACCTTGCCCGCGGACGTTGCGGACGCCCTCGTGCCGGGCCTGATCCTGCAGCCGCTGATCGAGAACGCCGTGAAGTATGGCGTCGCGCGCACCACCCGCCCCGTCGCGGTGGGGATCACCGCGCAGGTGCGCGGCTCACAACTCCTGGTCAGCGTGCAGGACGACGCCGTGCCCGACATCGCCCCCAAGGGCGCCGCCCCGCCCGCCACGCTGGGCGTCGGCCTGGCCAACGTGCGGCGGCGCCTGGCGGTGCTCTACGGCGAGGCGGGCGTGCTGACCTGCGGCCCGCGCGCCGGCGGCGGCTATGCGGCCACGGTCGAGCTGCCCCTGGAGCGGCGGCGATGAGCGGGCTTCGGGTGCTGGTCGTCGATGACGAACCCCTGGCCCGCCGGCGCCTGGAAATCCTTTTGCGCGACCATGCCGACGTCGAACTGGCAGGCGCGGCCGCGGACGGGGTGGCGGCTCGGCGGATGATCGGCGAGCTCAAGCCGCAGGTCGTGCTGCTGGACATCAAGATGCCGGGGCTCAGCGGCCTGGAACTTCTCGATGCGCTCGGCGAGGAGGCGCCGATCGTGATTTTCGTCACCGCCTTCGACCGTTTCGCGCTCGACGCCTTCGAGCGGGCTGCCTTCGATTACCTGCTGAAACCCGTGGAGCTCGCACGGCTGGCGGCCTCGCTCGTGCGCGCCCGCGAGGCGCTGGCCGAACGAGGCGCCGCCGAGCGGGTGCAGGAACTGGAAGAGGTGCTGCGGAACCTTCGCAGCGACACGGCGCCCGCCACCGCCAGCGCCTTCGACCGCGACATCTGGATCCAGGAGCGCGGCGGGCGCATCAGCCTGCCCGTGGCGGCGATCGATTGGGTGGCGGCGGAGCGCGACTACGTCCGCATCCACGCCGGGGCGCGCAGCTTCCTGGTTCGCCAGTCGATCAGCGCCCTGGCCGCGCGCCTGGACCCCAAGGCCTTCGTGCGGGTCCATCGCTCGTCCCTGGTTCGCGCCGACCGCATCGTGCGGGTGCGCCATGCCGCCGGCCGCGGGGCGGTGGTGCTCTCGACCGGCGCCGAGGTCGCGGTTTCCCGCCGCCACATGGGCGTGTTGAAGGCGCTGACCCGCAACCCGCCCGCCTATTCCAGCGCCAGCGCCTGAACCCCCGCCGCGCGCAGCGCCGCCAGCCGCCCGAACGCCAGCGTCAGCGCCTTGCGCCGCGCACCGGCCAGCGGCGTGGCCGGCGCCTCGCGCAGCACCGCGCCGCCGAAGCCGTCGGCCACGATCAGGCCAGGCTCGTCCGGCAGGATCTCCCGCGGGAATTCCGGCGCAACCGCAAAGGCGAAGGCGTCGCAGTAGGGCTGGTACTCGTGCCACTTCTGGTCGGTGCGGAAGTCCTCGAGGCTGGACTTCACCTCAACGATGAAGATCTCGCCGCGCCGGCCGAGCGCCATCAGGTCCGCGCGGCGGCCATTGGGCAGGGTCACCTCGGCCAGGGGCGCATAGCCCAGCGCGGTCAACAGCCGGCCGGCCCCACGGGTGACCGCAGCGGTGGTCTCCGGCCGGGAGACGGTGACAACGGTGACGGTGGTGTTCACCCAGACAGATTGTTCCGGCTTCGTTCGCGACGCAAGAGCCGGGCGCCGCCCCTGACACGGGAAACTTCGCGGGCCATGTCGGGTGAGCGGTGGACACCCTTTGAACCGTCGCTATGGTTACAGGCGGTGGAACGGTTCCGGGCGCGGCGTTTTCTCCATTCCCTGCGCCCGGAACAACTTCTCCCGGTCTCGACCAGGACCGGGGCGCCGATCTCAACCCCTCAGCCCCTGCCCATCCGCTAGCCAGGACGATCCTTTGCGAGCGCTTCGAGTTCGTCGATCCGCTGCTCGTAGATGCTGTGCAGGGCCTGTGGCGAGCGGCGGGCGGCGTCCTCCCGCAGCCTCAGCCAATCGCCCTGCTCGTCGCGAAGCTCGTCCTGCGGGACGCCGGCCGCGAGCGCCCCGGCATAGGCCCGGGTCATCCGGCGATCCTGCGCGGCGAGATCCGGATCGTCGCAGATCACGCGCTGGGCGTAAGAGCGCGCGTAGCGGCAATCGAACGACGGTTGCGCACTGCGCGACGGCGACCTCGCCGCGGCGACGATCGCGCGGTCGGTTGCGGAAGGCGCGGGCGCCAGCGCCGCGGGGGCTTGAGGAGGCTCGGAGGGCAGGTCGCGCAGAATCCTCTCCAGCATGTCATCACGCTGGTCAGGCGTTGCCTTGCGCGGCCTCGCGGCCGGCGCCGCGGGGATCGCTGACGCGGTAACCAGGCTTTCGGACTTAGCCGGCGGCGCCTGAGGCGGACGCGGCGGCGCGATGTCCGTCCGGACTACCGCAGCGGAGGGAGCCGGGCCGACGTCCGCCGGCGCAACCCCCTCAGCGTTTGTCGCGAGTGCTGCCGAGGCGGTCGGCCGCGACGGCGCGTCGAAGCTTCCACGGACCAAGGGCACGCCGGCGCCGACGGCCAGCGCCAGGATCGCAAGTCCGATCGCCAGTGGCCGGCCACGGTGGCGACGCCGCGGCGGATCTCCATGCCATTCGTCGTGACGCCATTCGCCATCGCGGTTGTCCGGCGCGTCCAGGCTGAAGTCGTCATAGGCCGGATAGCTGGCGCCCACGGGCTGCGCCGCGTCCTCGGACATCCTGGGCGTGTCGTCTGCGAAGCTTCGAAAGCCCAGGAACGTGTCACGCGCTCCGGGCTCACCCGGATCAGCTGCCGCCATAGCCGATGCTCGCTTGTCAGATCCCTCGTCTGACTAAGTCCGCAGGCAAGCTGTTGGTTGCGACGGCCTAGCCGCGGGCGGGCAGCGGAAATTCCAGGCGCCCGACATCGAAGCCGAGCTGCTTGATGCGGGCGAGCGCCTGGGCGCGGACGGCGGCCGGCAAGGTGGGCCGCTGCGACATCAGCCACAGATACTTGCCGTCGTGGGTGGCGAGGATCAGCCAGCCGTCGTCCGGCCGCTGGTCGAGCACCCAGTATTCCTGGGACACTAGGCCCCCGAAGAAGCTCATCTTGAATTTTGCGTTGGAAATCGGGTCGGCGACCCTGGCCCTGGCCTTCCACTCCGAGAGCGGCCCGTCCGGCGAGCCCTTATGGCAGGCCTGCACGACCGCGAAGCCTTCGCCGGCGCGCGTCCAGTCGGAGGTGCCGGCCTGGCAGCCCCGCTGGGTCATGTTCGGCAGGCGGGCGACCTCGTACCAACGGCCGACGATCTTGGTCAGTTCGACGTGCCTCGCCGGCGGCGGCATCGCCTCGGCCACGGCGGGAAACGCGAATCCAAGGGTGGCCGCGGCGGCCAGGATCACGGTCAGGCGATTCAGCATGGGCCGCTGCATAACTTCGTGCTGTGACAATTGAAACGCCCGCGATGGGGTCGCGGGCGCCGCATATAGACGCAAGACAACCATGCCTTTTTCGAGGCGCCTCGTTACGATCGCCCGTCGGCGGCGTCACTCAGCGGCGATCGATACCGCCTTTCCACGATCCTTGAAATTGATCGCCTGCAGGTAGCGGATGCCGTCCTCGGCGATGTCGTCGCCCACCGTGCGCTCGCCCTCTGCGGCCAGCTCGTCCATGTCGACGTACATCGCGTAGAACCCGCGGGTGCGCTCGGTAATCAGGCTGGCCTGCAGCAGCGTCTTGATCAGGACACGGAAGACGTTGGTCTCACCCTTGAACTTGCGGGTCGGATCGCGCTCCTTGCGGCGCTGCACGATGTCGGCGATCACCCGCTCGGGATCCAGGTCGAACATGCCGTAGATCTCGGCCATCTGGCGCGGGTCGCCGCGGTCGAACAGCAGCGACTGGGCGCAATGGGCGGTCCAGTCCTCGACCATGTTGCGCTCGGCCTGGGTGAGCTTGGGGATCGTGCGGTCGGCCCAGATCTTCCCGAACTTGTGGTGGAAGGCCTCGTCGGTCATCACCAGCTGGAACAGCTTCTTGGCCACCGGGTCGCGGTTGTTGCGGTAGCCGTTGGCAAAGGCGCCCATCGCCAGGCCCTCGACCAGCATCTGCATGCCGACTATCTTCTTGTAGACCTCCGGCGCCTCGATGATCTCGACCAGCAGGCTCTTCAACGCCGCCCCGCACTCGGTCGGCCGGCCCCAGCGGGTCTTGATGTACTTGGCGAAGGCGGTGACGTGGCGCGCCTCCTCCCGCGTCTGGTTCGCCGCATATTCCTGCGCACCCTGGTCGTAGAGCACGTGGCACAGGCTGGCCGACAGGTTCAGCGCGCCCTGCTCGCCATGCAGGATCGAGGAGAAGCCGCGCAGCTGCATGTAGTTGATGAAGGCGACCTTCTGCTTCGGATCGGTCAGGGTCGCGGCCACGTAGGGCAGGCGCAGGACCGGGTTCTGGTCCTCCGGCGTCATCGCCTCGTTCTCGAGGTCGAAGGGCTCGTCGAAGTCGATGTATTTCTTGTCGAGCGGATCCCAGAAATGGTCGTGGGTCGCGCTGATGATCTTGTCGAAGGCCGTCGAGCGCTCACCGTAGCGGTCGAGCGTCAGCATGGACTCGAAGTCGTCCGGCGCGACCGCGCCGTACATGGCGTCCTTGGTGATGTTGCCGTCGGCCATGGTTCGCTCCCTTGGGCTCGTTCCTGAACCTCGTTCAGGAGAGGATCGCCCCACGAGTGGCCGCCGTCAAAGAAAAGCGTCCGGCAGGCCCCCCGCACTCGCGGGGGCTTGGGACTCGAAACACCCGCCGAAGATCCCTTCGGCGCGCGCTCGGGCCGTGAACCGGAGAGGCCTATTCCGCGGCCAGCAGGATCTTCTTGGCGCGGTCCTTGAAGTTGATTTCCTGGAGGTACTGGATGCCCTCCTCGGCGATGTCGTCGCCGACCATCTTGTCGCCCTCGGCCTTCAGTTCCTCCATGTCGAC
>Ga0070659_100000396_pt1 | contig 33083 bp, 28 predicted proteins | sample KBSC23metaG_FD_64666 | JGI IMG/M metagenome (GOLD analysis project Ga0070659, IMG submission 64666) | Corn rhizosphere microbial communities from Kellogg Biological Station, Michigan, USA - KBS C2-3 metaG | ecosystem: Host-associated > Plants > Roots > Rhizosphere > Soil ... | reverse complement strand
CCGCAAGATCAGCGAGCGGATCAGCCAGGACGGCGGCGTCGCCGACATCTCCGGCTACACCGACTACGGCCGCGTCTGGCTCGAGTTCCTCGAGGAGATCTCCGCCGACCTCGATCCGCGCTCGACCGTGATCGTCCTCGGCGACGCCCGCACGAACGGCCGCGATCCCCACGCAGCCGCGTTCGCGCGGCTCACCGAGCGCGCCGGCCGGACCTTCTGGCTCAATCCGGAGCCACGCCTCTACTGGAACTACGGCGACTCGGTGATGGCCGCCTACGAGCCACACACGACCGAGGCGTTCGAGTGCTGGACGACCAAGCACCTGGAGCACTTCGTCGATGTGGTGGCGAGGCCCTGACGGCCGCACTCGGCCGCGGGCTATGATCGATCGGGTCAAGGGGTGCTCGCGGGCAGCGGGCTGAGATAGCGTCTCCGGGACCCCCGCCCGGCGCTGACCCTCCGAACCTGTGCGGTAATTCGCGCGAAGGGAAGATCGTCATCGCCGAGAGGCCCTCAGCCGTGGCAGCGGCCGCCGAGAAGGATCGATCCGGAGCCCCGGCGCCGACGGCGATCCGCGTCAGCCGGCTCAGCCACCGCTTCGGCGCGACCGAGGTGCTCGCCGGGATCGATCTCGAGGTCGCGCCGGGCGAGACGCTGGCGCTCGTCGGCCCCTCCGGCTGCGGGAAGTCGACGCTGCTCGAGCTCGTCGCCGGCCTGCAGCCGCTGCAGGCCGGCAGGATCGAAATCGACGGCGATCCGGCGCCGGCGGCGCGGACCGCGCTCTCGGCCTGGATGCCGCAGCGCGACATGCTGCTGCCCTGGAAGCGAGCTGCCGACAACGCCGCCGTCGCGTTGCGGCTGGCCGGGGGCGATCGCCGCGAGAGCAGGCGGCTGGCCGCTGCGATGCTGGACCGCCTCGGCCTCTCCGGCTTCGCCGACGCCCTGCCCGGCGAGCTCTCGGGCGGGATGCGCCAGCGGGTCGCGGTCGCGCGGACCCTGCTCGCCGGAACCCCGGTCCTGCTCCTCGACGAGCCGTTCGCGGCGCTCGACGCGATCACCCGCGGCGAGCTGCAGACCTGGCTGCGGGCGACGCTCGCATCCGAGCACCGGAGCACGCTGCTGGTCACCCATGACGTCGAGGAGGCCCTCTACGTGGCCGACCGGGCAGCGATCCTGACGCCGCGCCCGGCAGCCGTCGCGGCCGTGATCGAGGCCCCGACGACCCCGGCCGCGGCGCGGGCGGACGCGATCAGCGCTCCGGCGTTCGTCGCCGCCAGGGCCGCTGCCCTGAAGTCACTGGGAGCGGCAGCGTGAACGGCCGGCTCGCTTCCGTCCTGCGCCTCTGGCCGACCGCTCTCGCCGTCCTCGCGCTGCTCGGCGCCTGGCAGCTCGCCGCATCGACCGGCGCCCTCGCCGACGCGCTCGGCCTCGACTCGTTCCTCGTGCCGTCCCCGGCGGAGATCGGCGACTCGCTGTGGACCGATCGCGGCCTGCTCGCCGACAACGCCTGGGTGACGCTGCAGGAAGTCGTCGCCGGATTCGCCGCCGCGCTCGCCCTCGGGATCGCGACGGCGGTCGTGCTCCACCTCTCGCCGCTCGCGCGGCGGATCTCCTACCCGCTCGTCATCGCCTCGCAGACGATCCCGGTGATCGTCATCGCCCCGGTCCTCGTCGTCTGGTTCGGGTTCGGGATCGGCCCGAAGGTCGCGATCATCGCGCTGATCTGCTTCTTCCCGATCGCCGTCAACGCGCTCGACGGCCTCGGGACCGTCCCCGCCGAGCAGCGGAAGCTGATGCGCTCGCTCGGCGCCGGCCGGCTCCGGGTGCTGACGATGCTCGAAGCGCCGACCGCGCTGCCGTTCGTGCTGAGCGGGGCGAAGATCGCCGCCGCGGTCGCCGTGATCGGAGCCGTCTTCGGCGAGTGGGCGGGCGCCAACGACGGCCTCGGGCATCTGATGCTCGTCGACAACGCCCAGCTCGAGGTGCCGCGGCTGTTCGCAGCGATGGTCTGGCTGTCGGCGATGGCGATCGCCCTGTTCGCGCTGCTGAGCATGCTCGAGCGGCGGATCGCCTGGTGGGGCGCAGCCGAACGCCGCCCGCCAGGGGCAGGCGGCGACCGATGAGAACGCGGGTGCCGATCGTGATCGCGGCGCTGCTCGCCGCCCTGACGGTCGCCGGTTGCGGCGGCGGCGGAGGCAGCGGAGGAACCGAGCGCTTCGACCTCGCGCTCGACTTCTACGTGAACCCCGACCACGCCGGGATCTACACGGCGCTCGATCGCGGCTACTTCGCCGACGCCGGCCTCGACGTCCAGCCGCAGGTTCCGTCCGATCCCTCGGCGCCGATCAAGCAGGTCGCCGCCGGCCGCGTCGACCTCGCGATCTCCTACGAGCCCGAGGTGGCGCTGGCGCGCGATCAGGGCCTCGACGTCGTCGCCGTCGCGGCGCTCGTCAACGGCCCGCTGACGTCGCTGATCTCGCTCCCGGAGTCCGGGATCCGCTCGCCGGCCGACCTCGCCGGCAAGACCGTCGTCACCGCCGGGATCCCCTACCAGGCCGCTTACCTGCAGACGATCCTCGAGCGCGCCGGCGTCGATCCCGGCTCGGTCGACCAGGTCGACGTCGGCTTCAACCTGATGCAGCCGCTCATCTCCGGCCGCGCCGACGCGATGTTCGGCGGCTTCCTCAACGTCGAGGGAGTCGATCTCGCCGAGCGCGGCCTGGATCCGCGGGTGGTGCCGGTCGATCGGCTCGGCGTCCCGACCTACGACGAGCTCGTGCTCGTCGCCGACGGCGAGCGGCTCGCATCCGACCCGGAGCCGATCCGCGAGTTCATCGCCGCGCTCGAGCGCGGCACCTACGCGGCCGCCCGCGATCCGCAGGCGGCAACCGACGCGATCGTCGCCGCAGGCAACGGCCTCGACCCGGACCTGACCAGGGCCGAGGTCGACAAGACCCTGCCGCGCCTGCTCCCGCCCGGCGACATGCCGTACGGATGGACGGACCGGAAGCGCTGGCAGCGCTTCGCCGACTACCTCTACGACGCCGGCCAGCTCGACTCGAGGCCCCACGCATCGGAGCTGTCGACGAACGACCTGCTGCCAAAGGCGCGCGCGGGCGGCGGTTAGGCCGAGCGTCGCCATCAGAAAGGAGGCCGGCTGGGCTGAGAGGGGAGGGTGTGCCCGGCCATCGCTGAGGTCGATCTCATCCCGTAGACGGGACGGAACGGGGTTCAGCGCCGGCCACCGCAGCCGCTGGGGTGGATTGCGCCGGCATCCGGGACGAATACGACCCCAGCGCCGGTTGGGAGCGTCCACCTTCCGAAACGATCCCCTCACCGCCCGAGCTACGTCGGGACCGACGAGCCAGGCCGCGCCGTCGCCCTAAGCCGCCTCGTACTCGGGGTTCGGCGGGTGGTAGCGGAGCGGCGGCATCGCCACGGTCGCCCGTGACAGCCCGGCGAGGGTGAGCCGGGCCGCGAGGGCGCGGTAGGGGGCATAGGGCGCGTAGAAGTCCTCGACCTCGGCGACCGTGGCTCTGCGGCCGCGGCCGGAGAGATGGCCGACCAGCTTCAGGTAGGCGACGTCGCCGGCGGGCAGCGAGTCGAGGTCGCCGCGGCCCCTGAGGGCGAGGCACTGGATCGTCCACGGGCCGATCTCGCTGATCGCGAGCAGCCGGCGATCGTCGCCGGGATCGCCGGGGTCGCAGCGGCCGGAGGCGATCTCGCGGGCGGCCTTGACGAGAGCCAGGGCGCGCTTCGGCGCCAGTTCGCAGGCGACCAGCTCGGCCGGGGCGAGCGCGGCGACGACCTCCGGCCCGGGCACGTCGGCGAGCGGCCGGGCGCCGGCGGGACCGTTCAAGGCCGTTCCCCAGCGCTGCACGATCCGGCGCTGGATCCGCGCCGCCTCCCGCGACTCGATCAGCTGCTCGGTGACCGCCCAGGCGAACGCCTCCCAGGGGCTCGGGCAGCGGCGAACGCGGAGCCAGGGCAACCGCCGGATCAGCGGGCCCAGCAGCGGGTCGGCGCGGAAGCGGCGCTTGAAGTCGGAGAGGTCGTCGTCGACGGCGAGGGCGTGGCGGGTGCGGCCGATCGCCTCCTCGAGGTCGGCGTCGGTCGCGGTCTCCGCGCCGGCCCGCTGCAGCCAACGCGCGGGCGCGGGAAGCGCCGCGATCGCGACCCGTCGGGAGCGCGGCTGCGACCAGGCGCGGACGAGGATCGGCCGGCCGGCAACGTGCATGAACCGCTCGTAGACCCCGCTGCGATGGCGGGAGACGCGGTCGGGCACGCGGCCTCCGAACCGGTAGATCCCGAGCGGCTCGACTTCGACGAGCAGCGAGCCGCCGCGGTCGCGGACCGGCGCCCCGGCCGGCGCCGGCATCAGCGGCCGAGCAGGTGAACGTCGACCAGGAAGGAGCGGCTCGCGATGACGTCGCGGTCGCCGCGACTGCGGCGGAGCGGCCGCCGGCTGCGATTCGCGGTCATCGCCTTGGCGGCGCTGACGGCGGCGACCGTCACGGCGCCGGCGGCCAGGCCGCCGGCCGCCACCACTGCCATCGCGCGGATCTCGCTGCGCCAGGCGACCAGATCGGAAGAAGGGCGACGCTCGGGAAGCGCCCGGACGCTCTGCCCGCCGGCCTCCTCGTCGCCGCCGTCGAGCGGCTCCTCGACCGCCTCCGCGTCAACCACCTGTCCCGTGCTCATCGGTGGCCAGTCTACGCCCCGCGCAGGCGTCGCGACGGCGGCAAGTGGGACACTGCGGGGATGAGCGAACAGCTTTCCGCGCAAGGTCCGCGAATCGAGTCCGACGTCTTCGCGAAGGCCCGCAACCACGACCGGCGCGAGATCCTCGAGCTCGCCGAGAAGGCGGACATGATGCCCTACTTCCGGCTCCTCACCTCCGCCGCGGGGCCGGTCGTCGAGATGGAGGGCCGGGAGACGATCATGCTCGGCTCCAACAACTACCTCGGGCTGACCGGCGACCCGCGCGTCAAGGCCGCCGCCCGCGACGCGCTCGACACCTACGGAACGGCGCTGACCGGTTCGCGCCTCCTCAACGGCACGATTCCGCTCCACCTCGAGCTCGAGGAGGAGCTCGCCGACTGGATGGGCACCGAGGCCGCGCTCGTCTTCACGACCGGCTATCAGGCCAACGTCGGCTGCATCGGCACGATCCTGCAGCCGGGCGACACGGTGATCTGCGACTCCGGCGACCACGCCTCGATCCTCGACGGCTGCCGTCTGTCGGGGGCGAAGCTGCGGCCGTTCCGCCACAACCGGATGGACAAGCTCGAGCGGATGCTCGAGCGGGCCGCCGGCGACGGCGGCGGCGTCCTCGTCGTCGTCGACGGCGTCTTCTCGATGGAGGGGGACATCTGCCCGCTGACCGAGGTCGTCGCCCTCTGCGAGCGCTACGGGGCACGGCTGATGGTCGACGAGGCCCACGGCGTCGGCGCGCTCGGCGCCCGTGGCGCCGGAGCGTCGGAGCTGCTCGGCGTCGAGGAGTCCGTCGACCTGCGGATGGGGACGTTCTCGAAGAGCTTCGCCTCCTGCGGCGGCTTCATCGCAGGCCCCGCCGAGGTGATCGACTACCTCCGCATCGCGGCCCGCTCGTTCCTGTTCAGCGCCGCCGCCGTCCCGGCGGCGGTCGGGGCCGCGCTCGGCGCCCTGCGGATCATCCGTGAGGAGGGGCCGGAGCTGATCGGCCGCCTCCTCGACAACGCCGCCTACCTGCACGCCGGGCTGACCGGCCTCGGCCTCCGCGTCGTCGCGCCGACGATGCTGCCGGGTGGCGGCGAGGCGCTGACCCCGATCGTGCCGGTGATCGTCGGCGAGGACGTCCGGGCGGCGATGCTCTGGAAGGCGCTCTACGAGGACGGCCTCTACACGAACGTGGCCCTCCACCCCGCGGTGCCGCCGGCGGGAGCGCTGCTGCGGACGAGCCTGATGGCCACCCACGAGCGCGAGCACCTCGACCGCGCCCTCGCCAGCTTCGAGCGGGTCATCGACCACTCGCCCGAGCTCTTCACCGGCTGACCCGGCGTCGTCGAAACCGGCGATCGGTGTCGTATTAATTACCCCTGTTCGGGTAGTTTCACCTTGTCCGATTGGTCACAAGGCCGTTTCGCTGTTGTTTCGGCCTCAAAAACATGCTCTTAGCGGGTCCGGTGGACGGATATCCGAGGGGTTGGGGGGCACGTCCGGGCGACGGTCACTAGGGTGCCCCGGGCACCGAACGCTACCGGGGTAGGAGCGAGTCGGAGGGCCTTCCTCAAGCGGGCCTCCCGGATCCTCGATCCATGTGGATCGCCCTCGTTCGGCGTGAAAAACCCAACACGTCACGACGCTCTCAAGCAGGAGGAGGAGTGAGTATGGAAGCTGCCTCGACGGCTGCACCCGCCGCTGTGCCGCAACACATCCGTGCCCTCGAGCACGCCAACCGGGTTCGCCTCGCGCGCGCAGCATTGAAGCGCGCGGTCCGGGCCGGCGATCTGAGGGTGGAGCAGGTGGTTCGCTCCTGCCCGTGGGAATCGGAAACGATGACCGTCTCGGAGCTGCTTCGCAGCCAGTCGCGATGGGGCCGCACGAGGACCCGCAAGTTCCTGGTACCGCTGGCCGTCAACGAGAATCGTCAGCTCGGCCGGCTGACTCTGCGCCAGCGGGAGGCTCTCGCCGGCGCCCTCGAGGAGAAGCAGGCCTCACGCCGCTGATCTTGTCCGTCAGTCGCCGGCCCGGGTGGAGAGGCCCGGGCCGGCGGCGTAGCCCGGCAACCCTCCCTAGCGCCGGTTCCGCCGCGGCGCGGCGAGCCGGTATCGATCACCACCCGACCGCCGGCTGAACGCCCGCGTCAGCAGCAGGGCCGCTCCGACGAACACCGCCACTCCGATCGCCGCCCTGGCGAGCTGCGGCAGACCCGACGGCCCGAGATAGAAGAGCAGGCCGAGCACGATCAGCGCCGGGACGCCTGCGAGCACCGCCGTGTGCGAGCGGTAGCCGGCGAAGTGCTCGCGGATGCTCAGCTCGAGGCCGCCGATCGAGCCGAGGGCGAGTCCGGCCGCGATCAGGATCGCCCCGCGGGAGCCGCCGACGACGAAGAAGCCGAGGACGAGCATCACGATCGCCGCCAGCACGCAGAGCTCGACGAGCGGGAAGCTTCCCCACGGGGCCGGCGGCGGTTCGTCGGCGGCCGGGCGACGCGGCGGCGGTGCGGCGGGCTTCGGCGCCGCGTCGGCCCCGGCGGCCTGATCCCTGCCTGCCGCCGCGCGCGTGCGGCGCTTGCGCCGCTTACGCGACTTCGACGAGGCCATCGCCGCTCTTGTTCGGGGCGGGACGCGCGGTCAGCACGCCCCGGAGGCTAAGGGACAGCCGGAAGAGAGCTTCACCCGCCACCAGCCGAGGATCATCCCGAGCAGGCCCCAGCGCGGCCGCGAGTGCCAGTGCTTGCAGCTCCGCTCGCCGACGTCCTCGCCCCGCACCCGCACCCATCGATGGGCGGCGGGGTCGGCGATCATCCGCTCGACCTGCGCCCGGTTCGACTCCTCGGCCGCGGCGCGGCGCCCGATCTCGGCCCGTGACTCCGCGAGCCGGCCGACGAGGGCGTCGCGGACGCGCTCGAGCTCGGCGATCCCGAGGACCCTCGGGCCGCCCGCGGCCCCGACCGCCCAATCGATCCCGTGCCGCGGGAAGCTGCTCGCGAACAGCTCCGAGAGCTCCCGCTCGAGCTGCGCGATCTGGCGGCGCAGCGAGCGGCGGGCGGCACCGGTGTCGGTTTCGGCGTCGCGGCCGTACTCACGGAGCGGGGCCGCTGCAGCAGCAGGATCCCACCGGGTCTTCGATTCGTGCTCGAGAAGCTCCGTCACCCGGGCTCCCTTTCCGGATCGCGTTCGACCATGATAGCCGCGACCGGCGGAGGAACGCAGCGGTTCGTCACCCCGCCGCGATGATCTCCGTGGCCAGCCAGAGCGCTTCCTCCACGGCGATCTCGGGAACGCCGGCGACGCCGACCGCTGCGAGCGCGGTGCGTCGCGTCGCCGGGCTGACGCCGCGCCCGGTGCCGATCGCGCCGAACAGGAGCGCCACCGGGCTCTCTTCGTCGGCGATCACGAGGGTGCCGGCCGGGAGCTCTCCGGGGCGGCCCTCGAGCGCCTCCCCCGCGCTGCTCGGGCGGATCCCGAGCGGGCCCGCGAGCGCATCGGCGTCGAACGCGACCACCGGGACCCCGGATTCGATCATCGCCACGGTCAGCGCATCGTCGAGGAGGTTGCTGCTGAGGAATCCGCCCTTGAGCATCCGCTCGCGGACGATCACCTCCGGCGGCGTCAACTGCGTATCGGGATCGAGGCCGATGTGGCGGTAGAAGACCCGGTAGGCGGAGGGGATCGGCTTCGTCCTGAACGCGATCGCCTGCGGGCCGCCGAAGCGATCGGAGAGCGCGGCGAGCCGACGCTTCAGCTCCCGCGGCGTTCGCCCCGAGCCATGGTCGACCTCGAGCCAGCGGATGTAGAGGCCGGGGTGCTCCTCGCGAAGCGCCGCGTCGACCGGCCCGCGCGCGGCAAGGGGCGGATCGTGCGCTTCGCCCGTCACCGGACCTCGGCCTCGCGCCGTCGGGTCGCCGCGAGCAGGTCGTCGACGAGACCGGAGATCTCGTCGGCGTCGTAGTTGCCGGCACGGATCGCGGTGTCGTGGACGATCCCGCCCGGATAGGCGAGGACGATCGTCGGGCAGACACCGACCCGGTAGAGGTTCGAGACGGCACCGTCGCGGTCGAGGCCGACCGGGACCTTCCAGCCGTGCTCGCGGATGATGTCGGCGACCGTCCCGGGATCGTCGCGGACGTCGATGCTGAGGAAGTTGACCCGGCCGCGGTAACGACGCGCGACATCGTCGAAGGCGTCCTGGCTGGGGATGCAGTCGCCGCCGCGGGTGAACCAGAACGAGATCGCGAGCGGCTTGTCGAACAGGTCGCAGACGCGAATCGCGCCCGGCGCGGTGATCTCGCAGGCGGGCGTTCGCCGGTCGCCCTCGGGGCAGGGGTTGCGAGAGCTCTCGCAGTTGTCCTGGGCGACGTTGGCGTCCGCATCGACCGCCTCCGGGGCGAGCGCGTCGGGGACCGCGAAGCCGGCGAGCGGCAGGCCGCGACCGAGGACGATGCCGGTGTCCTCGTCCCCGAGCAGGTTGAGGAGGGCGACGACGATCAGGGCGACGAACGCGAGCCCGACGAACATCGAGTAGCGGCCGCTCGGACGCGGGCGGTCCGGGCTGGAGAGCCCGCGTGGAATCCTTCGCTTCGGCTCGTCCCGCCGGCGCTCGTCGCCGCCCTTGCCCTCGTCCTCCGGCCACCAGCCGCCGGGGTCGCGATCTCCCTGGCCGGCCATGCTCAGGCGGGTGCGTCGGCGCCGCGACCGGAGCGCCGCGAGGCGAGCGCGCGACGCAGCGACGGCAGCGGATGGAAGCCGTGCTCGGCCCAGACGAGCGCTGCCGGCAGGACCAGCATCACGCCCGCCAGCGCGACGGTCAGATCGACGACGGTGACGATCCCGAAGTCACGGAGCATCGTGATCCGGCTGAAGGCGAGGACGCCGAAGCCGGCGATCGAGGTGACTCCCGATGCGAGCACGGCGGTCCCGGTTCGGGCATAGGTCGAGCGCAGCGACTCGCCGACGCTGAGCCCGCGTCCCCGCTCCTCGTGGTAGCGGGCCGCGAGGATGACGCTGAACTCGGTGGCGACCGCGATCACGAGCGCCCCGAGCGTCGCCGACATCGGGTTCAGCGGGATGTCGATCGCCTCGAGGACGAGCGCCGACCATCCGGTAGCGAGGGCGATCGGGAGCAGCGGGACGAGCGCCCTCCCCGGCGAGCGGTAGACGGCGAGAAGGACGAGGCCGACGGCGAGCAATCCGGCGACGGCGAGCCAGTAGCGCGAGCCGGACAGCTCCGCGGCGGCGTCGGCGGTCAGCACCGGCAGGCCGGCGACCTCGGCGTGGACGCCGTCGGGAGGATCGAGCTCGGAGCGGATCTCGGAGATCAGCTGCTCCTGCTCGTCCAGCGGCATCACCGGGATCAGGAACGAGAGGGCGGCGACGTCGCCGGTGTCGGAGCGGGACAGGATCGCCTGCGAGAAGTACTCGGGCACGGCGGCGAGGACCGCGTCGATCCGTTGCTGGCCCGGCGGCTGCCCGGAGCTCAGGTCGAAGAGATCGGACAGCGCCGGCCCCGGGCAGAGCTCGGCCGACTCGGCGAGGCAGTTCGGGGTGTCCGGCCCGAACCCGTGCTCGGCCAGCACCCGCTGCTTGAAGTCGCTCATCCAGGCGATCGCCGCGGGCGTCGTGACGTCGCCGGAGACGACGACATCGAGCTCCTGGGAGACGCCGGTCGCCTGCTGAAGGCGGTCGACCGACTCGAGCGCCGGCAGATCGGACGGCACCAGCTCGCGGATGTCGCTGACCACCTTCGTACCGGTCCCCGCCACCCAACCGGTCGCGGCGAGAACCGTTGCGATCACGAGCACCCTGCCGGGTTGCTGGATCGCGGCCGCGAGCGCCCGCTCCCAGACGGCCGCCGCGTGATGCCGTACCGAGGCGGCGATCCCCGCGCCACGCCGCCCGGCGGCGGCGAGCGAGCTCCCGGCGGCACCGGCGCGGCCGCTCGCCGAGCCCGCCCAGCGGGCGATTCGGCCCGGTCCGGGCGTCGCCGGGGGCGCCATCGAGAGCGCCGCGAGCCCTGCCGTCAGCGAGATCACCAGTGCCGCCGCGATCCCGGCGACGAGCGCGATCGCGAACTCGCGGACCATCGGGATCGGCGACAGGGTCAGGGTCAGGAAGCCCACCGCGGTGGCGAGCGCAGCAGTGGCGATCACCGGACCGCCGCGGACGGCGGCGACGACCGCCGACGCCGGCGGCCTCCGGCCCGCGGCGGCGGCCTCCCGGAATCGCGCCTGGAGCTGGATCGCGTAATCGACGGCGAGGCCGATCACGACCGGCAGGACGGCAACCGATGCCATCGTCAGCGAGCCGCCGAGCAGCGAGAGGAGCCCGAAGGCGAAGCCGGCCGAGCCGATCGCGGTCAACAGCGGCAGCAGCCGCAGCGGCGGCCCGAAGACGAGCAGCAGGACGATCCCCATCACGACCAGGGCGGCGCCGAACAGGATCGCGATCTGGCCGCCGAGCTCGTCGGCGAGGCCCTGGACCACGACCGGCACCCCGGAGATCTCGTAGCTGCCGTCGCGGAGGGCGAACTGTTCGTCGGCGACCGCCATCCGGACGAGGCCGATCGCTTCGCGACGGTCCGACTCGGAGATGCCGGGACGCAGCCGGATCGAGATCAGCGCGCCACGATCGCTCGGGAACAGGTAGCCGAACTTCGACTTCGGCGGCGCGCCGGGCTTCGTCTGGTCGAAGACGATCGAGGAGACGAACTGGGTGTTGTCGATCGAGAGGCCCTGGAGGACCGTCGCCGGGCTGAGGCCGGTCGCGAGGAACTGGCGGAGCGCCTTCTGCTGCTGCTCCGGCGACGCGTTGCGGAGCGAGCGGATCTGCTGCACGATCGCCTCGTTCGAGCGGGCCGCCGCCTCGTTGATGAAGGTGGCCGGCCCGAGCACGACCCTGGTCGCCCCGAGATCGGCGATCTGCCGGCAGACGTCGGCCGCGTACTGGCCGCTCGCGTCGGGACGGCCGGCGAGGCAGGTCTCGAGCCCCAGCAGCCGGTCGATGTTCGACGTCAGCATCAGCTTCTGGAGGTCGCCCTCGACGAGGACGACGATCGCGTCGTCGCCGAAGCGGTCGTGGAACTCCTTCGTGCTCTCGAACGCCGGCGAGCCGTTGTCGACGAGCTTGTCGGTCCCCGCATCGGGCGTCAGCCGCAGCGCGCCGACGACCGCGACGATCGCGACGACCGAGACGGCCGCGGCGATCGCCGCGGCCGGATGGGTCACCGACCACTCACCTACTCGCCCGAGTACCCGCCGCACGACTCAGAGGTTAGGGCGCGAACCCGTCGCCGCGGGCCGTTAGTCCATCGCTAGAGGGCCGTCGACTTCTGCGTTCAGGAACTGGCGGACGAAGTCGTTGTCCGAGTTGAACAACTCCTCGCTCGGGCCGCTCTCGACGATCCGGCCCTTCCAGAGAACGGCGATGAAGTCGGCGATCCGGCGGGCGGTGCCGAGGTCGTGGCTGATCACCATGTAGCAGCCGCCGTTCTCCTCGTGCACCTCGCGGATCAGCTCGCAGAGCAGCGCGGTCCGGACCGGGTCGAGGCCGGAGTCGGGCTCGTCGAAGAAGACGATCGCCGGGTCGAGGACGAGGGCCCGCGCGAAGCCGGCCCGCTTCCGCATCCCGCCCGACAGCTCGTTCGGCATCTTGTAGTGCGCCTCGGCGAGGCCGACCTCGCCGAGCCTGCGGTTGACGATCTCGGAGATCTCGTCCTCGGACTTGTCGGTGTGCTGGCGCAGCGGGAAGGCGGTGTTGTCGTAGATGTTCATCGAGCCGAACAGCGCCCCGTCCTGGAACAGGAGTCCGAACTTCTTGCGCATCTCGAAGAGCTCATCGTCGGTCATGCTCGGGACCGACTCGCCGTGGACGAGGATGTCGCCGGCGTCGGGGTAGAGCAAGCCGACGATCAGCTTGATCAGGACGCTCTTGCCGGTCCCGGAGGGGCCGAGGACCATCGAGACCTCGTTGTCGGGGAGCCCGAGGTTGAGGCCGTTCTGGATCCTCGTGTTGCCGAACTGCTTGACGAGGTCGATCACCTCGATCGCGTCCTCGCCGCCGTGATCGCGCTTCTCGCCGGTGTGCCAGCGGTACGGATCCGTGTCGTCGGGTTCGACGCCGGGGATCGTGTAGTCGACGTTGAGCCTGCCGAGCTCGGGGGCGGCGGCATCGGGGTCGCCGCCGATCGGCCCGCTCGCAGGCGCCTGCGCCGGCGGCGTCGGCGCCGGCCGGCCCTCGTACATGTGCTGTTCCTGGTTCTCGTCGGCCACGCTGGTCCTCCTGCCTAGGTCATCTGGATGCTACTCAGCCGCCGATCGGGGCCCGCGGGTTCGCGCCCCAGAAGACCAGCGTTCCCATCATCCCGATGATGTGGACGAGGACGATGTTGAGCACCATCGACTTCGCCGTTGCGGTGCCCACCCCGACCGGCCCGCCCGACGCCGTGTAGCCGTAGTAGCAGCCGACGAGCACGATCGCCGTCGCCATGAACATCCCCTTGATGACGCTGAATATCAAGTCGGGTGGGTTCTGGAACATCCAGAAGATCAGCAGGTAGCCACCGCTCGAGGTGTCCCCGATCTGCTCGACGACGGCGATGTAGGAGGCGACGAAGCCGACGCCGATCGCGGCCAGGTACATGAACGGAAGCGTCATCCAGGCGGCGAGCAGGCGGGTCGCGGCCAGGAACGTCACCGGCTGGATGCCCATGACCTCGAGCGCGTCGATCTCGTCGGAGATCCGCATCGCGCCGAGCTCGGCGACGATCCCGGTCCCGACCTTGGCGCTCATCATGTAGCCGAAGGCATACGGGATCACCTCGCGCAGGTCGCACCAGGCGGCAAAGTTGCCGGCATAGGCCGGCGCGCCGACCGAGCGCGTGAAGTAGGCGCCCTCGATCCCGCACTGCAGGCCGAGGATGAAGACGAGGCCCCAGATGACGATCGTCGAGCCGAGGATCAATACGCCGGCCTGGCGCAGCGCCTCGCCGAAGAACTGAAAGACGCGGCCCGAGTAGACGAGGCCCATGACCCGCAGGCAGAACCTCGAGATCTCCCCCATCGAGGAGAGCCATTCGCGGGGCAGCGCCAGCCAGCCGGTCACTTGATCGTCGAGATCTCGGGATGGGTGGCGAGCAGCGTCTGCGTGAAGACGTAGTTGAACGCGAAGACGCCCATGAACGCGATCACGACCGCCTCGTTGACCGCGGTGCCGACGCCCTGCGCACCTCCGGACGCATTCATCCCCTTGTAGGAGCAGACGATCGCGACGATCGCCCCGAACAGCGTCGTCTTCAGGACCGAGCCCCAGAGGTCGGTGACCGACGCGTTGTTGAACAGGGTGGCGAAGAACCCGCCGAGCGGCTGCCCGTAGGTGAGCTCGGCGAAGATGCCGCCGCTGATCCCGAACAGGAGCGCGTAGATGTTGAGCAGGCCGGTGATCAGCATCAGGCTGAGGAAGCGCGGGACGACGAGGTTTTTGATCGGATCGACGCCGAGGACCATCAGCGCGTCGAGCTCCTCGCGGATCTTGCGGGCGCCGAGGTCGGCGGTGATCGCGGTGCCGGCGACGCCGGCGACGACGACCGCGGTCACGAACGGCGCGAACTCGCGCACCGAGGCGAGGATGAAGAAGCCGCCGAGGCGGTCGAGGGCGCCGAACAGGGTCAGGAAGTTCGCGGCCTGCAGGCCCGGGGCGCCGAAGCCGAACGCGACGGTGCTGATCAGCAGGGGGAACCAGCAGAGCTGGAGCGCGAACAGGAACTGGCTGACGAACTCGCCCCCGTAGGGGTAGGGCGGCTTGACGGTCGCGACGATCGTCTTGCCGGTCAGGATCATCATGTTCCCGACCTGCTCAAACAGGCTCTTCGCGGGTAGGAACGCCCTATCGGCTGCGGATCTGACCATCTCTCCAGGGAGGGAAACGCCCCTGCGCGCCACCTCCGTTCTGAAACTTAGTCCATAGCGGGGCGTTCCGCCACCCGCAAGCGGCTCTCGCATGCGCCCTGACACCACGAGGAGCGGGGAACCCCGTGGTATGTTCCCCGCGCTTTGGGGAGGAAACCCGATAAGCACGGCGGGACGGCTCGATCCGCGTCCGGGACGAGGCGGAGGCGGCGGCGGATGGCGGCGACGCTGGCGATCGCGACGCTCGCGGGCGGCCTGCTCGCGTCGTGCGGCGGCGACGACTCGACCAACCAGCAGAACGCCGACGAGCCCTCCGGCGACTTCCCGGTCAAGGTCACGAAGGCGAAGTTCCCGACCGATCAGCGCCTCGCGCTCACCACCGACCTCGTGCTCGGCGTCAAGAACATCGGCGACGAGCCCCTCCCCGAGCTGGCCTTCACGATCGAGACCGACGACGGCGACGCCGACGGCTCCTTCCAGACGCAGATCGACGATCCCGACGCGTCGAACCCGAGCCGCCCGGTCTGGATCCTCGAGAACAAGTACCCGCGGGCGACCGACGAGCCGGTCCCGAAGGGGGTCTCGGGCGGCCTGCGGGCGCAGACCAACACGTTCGCCTTCGGCCCGCTCGACGCCGGCGACGAGAAGACGATCCTCTGGAGGCTGACCGCGGTCGAAGCCGGTACCTACACTCTCCACTACCGCGTCGAGGCTGGACTCGACGGCGAGGCGAAGGCCGTCACCGCCGACGGCGGAGAGGTCAAGGGCGAATTCGTTGTCACGATCAGCGACAAGGCTCCGAAGGCGACGGTCAACGGCAAGGGTCAGGTCGTCACGCAGGGCGACTGACCTCTTCCTCGCGGTCCTGCTCGGCGGCGCGCTCCTGGTGGCCGGGGGCTGCGGCGGCGGGGGCGGTGGCGGCACGGCGACCGAGGCCCGCGGCGGAGCCGGCAAGGGCAAGGTCGGCGACGGCCGTGGCGGCGTCCGCCTCGAGGAGATCGGCAGCTTCGACGCCCCGCTGTACGTGACGCAGCCGGCCGATGACGGCCCTGACGTATACGTCGTCGAGCAGGGCGGGACCGTCGAGCGGGTCACGCCGGACGGCAGCACCTCGACCTTCCTCGACGTCTCCGACGAGATCGTGAGTGGCGGCGAGCAGGGCCTGCTCTCGATCGCCTTCGCCCCCGACTACGCCGATTCGGGCCTCTTCTACGTCGATTACACGAACCGCGACGGCGATACCCGCGTCGTCGAGTACCGCGCCGAGGACGGCGAGGTCGACCCGAGCAGCGCGCGGACGCTGCTCGCGGTGAAGCAGCCGTTCGCCAACCACAACGGCGGCCTGCTCCTGTTCGGGCCCGACGACATGCTCTACATCGGCCTCGGCGACGGCGGCGGTGGTGGCGACCCGGACAGGAACGGGCTCGATCTCGGGACGCTGCTCGGCAAGATCCTCCGCATCGACCCGGCGCCGGACGGCAAGTCTCCCTACACGATCCCCGACGACAACCCGTTCGTCGACGAGTCCGGGGCGCGGCCGGAGATCTACTCCTACGGCCTCCGCAACCCGTGGCGCTTCTCGTTCGACAGCGAGACCGGGGACCTCTCGATCGGCGACGTCGGCCAGGACGCGATCGAGGAGATCGACCTCGTCGGGCGCGGCGAGGGCTCCGGCGCGAACTTCGGATGGTCCGCCTTCGAGGGCGATCATCGCTTCAACGAGGACCAGGACCCCGCGGGGGCCATCCCGCCGGTGTTGGAGGCCCTCCACGCCGACGGCAACTGCTCGATCACCGGCGGGCTGATCGTCCGTGACAGGTCGCTGAAGTCGCTCTACGGCCGCTACGTCTGGGGCGACCTCTGCGTCGGCGAGTTGCGCAGCTTCACCCCGGTGCCGGATCGGCCGGCGAGCGACGACGTCGCGCTCGGTCCCCTCGTCGAGCGGCTCGCGAGCTTCGGCGAGGGAGCCGACGGCAGCGTCTACGCGGTCTCGATCTCGGGGCCCGTCTACCGGCTCGTTCCCACCAACTGACGCGGCCGAGTCGTCGCGACCGGCGCCGCGGACGGGACCGGCCGCTAGGCTGGCGCGATGAGCTCTTCGATTCCCCGCGGGAGGGGAATGGCAGTGGTCGTCGCCCTGATCGGGCTCGTCGCCGTGGCCGCGATCGCGGTGCTGACGTCACCGGCCAGCGGCAGCTCGGCGGGGATCCGGGCGAAGCTGATCGGCCACTTCGACCAGCCTGTCTACGTGACCGGCCCGCGCCGCTCCGGTGGGCGGCTGTTCGTCGTCGAGAAGCCGGGCCGGATCCTCTCGATCGGCCGCAACGGCAAGCCCCGCACCTTCCTGAACATCAAGGGGAGGGTCGCCGGCGGCACCGAGCAGGGGCTGCTCTCGGTCGCCTTCGACCCCAAGTACCGCAAGAACCGGCGCTTCTACGTCTATTACACCGAGAAGCGCCATGGCGACATCGTCGTCGCCGAGTTCCGCCGCTCGCGCAAGCATCCCGCTCGGGCGATCGCGAAGAGCCGCCGGACCGTGATCCGGATCCATCACCGCTGGGCCGAGAACCACAACGGCGGTCAGCTCCAGTTCGGCCCTGACGGCTACCTGTACTTCGGGACCGGCGACGGCGGTGGCGGCGGCGACCCGAAGGAGAACGCCCAGAACAAGGACTCGCTGCTCGGGAAGCTGCTGCGCATCAACCCGCGCAAGCGCCACGGCAAGCCCTACTCGGTACCCCGCTCCAACCCGTTCGTGGGCCGCGCCGGCCGCGACGAGATCTACTCCTACGGACTCCGCAACCCCTACCGATTCTCGTTCGATCGCCGCGGCGGCAAGCTGGCGATCGGCGACGTCGGCCAGGATCGCTGGGAGGAGATCGACTACCTGAAGCGGAAGGCGGCCAACGGCGCGAACTTCGGCTGGGACGCCTACGAGGGACGAGCGCCGTTCGAGCCGCAGGCGATCGGGCCGCACGTCGAGCCGATCGCCGTCTACAGCCACTCCGGCGGGAGATGCTCGATCACCGGCGGCTACGTGTACCGCGGCCCCCGAGTCCCGTCGCTGCGCGGTCGCTACGTCTACGCCGACTTCTGCGGCGGGCAGATCCGCAGCCTCGTCCCGGACGTGCCGAACGCGAGGGGCGACGAGCCGGTCGGCCTGCCGACGCAGCGCGGCATCTCGAGCTTCGGCGAGGATGCCAAGGGCAACCTCTACTTCACCAACCTCTACAGCGGCGGCGTCTACGAGATCGTCTCGGGCCGCTAGGCCGGGGGTCAGCCGAGGCGGACGTAGCCCGCGAAGGGCTCGGCGCCCTTCCGCTGGACGTCGGCGAGCGTGAAGACGTGGTCGCGGTCGCCGTCGAGGCGGGCCGGCCTCGCGCTGCCTCCCGGGACCAGGCGGCTGCCGTCGGCAAGCTCCACCGGCGCCCGTCCGCCGCCGTCGGCGGATCGGGCGGCGTTTCCCGTGACTGTCGCGTTGGGTGCCATCAGGACCGCCACATTAGCGGATGCTAACCGGAAATTTGCAATCTAAATGTCATTTTCAGCGTGATATCCGTCACGCGAGGCCCTCCGCCTCGTACTCGCGCAGGAAACCCTCGAACTCGCGCATGTGGCCCTGCTCGTCCCGGAGGATCGCCAGGATCATGTCCTCGGTGACCGGGTCGACCTCGGCCGCGAACTCGCGGATCTCGTTGTAATAGGAGATCGCCCCGGCCTCGGCCTCGATGACCCCGCGGATCACGTGCGGGATGTCGGTCTGCTCGCTGGCCGGCTGCAGGTAGTCCTGCTCGGGCGTGAAGTCCTTCGAACCCGGGACGACCCCATAGAGCTCCTTGATCCGGGCCGCGAACTGCTGGGCGTGACCGAGCTCCTCGGTGATGTCCTCGGCCAGCGACTGCTTGATCTCCTGAGCGCGGACCCCGTCCGGATTGACCGAGTTGGTGATGTAGCTCATCACCGTCTCGATCTCCATCCAGTAGGCCTTCTCGAGCATGCCGACCAGCTTCTCGCGGCCATCGCGGCTGTCGTCGGAGAGGATCCCTCGCGAAACTTCTGACACGTCTGCTCCTTGACTTGTTCGCCGGTGCCGCCGAACCCATCGGCGGCACTCGTTACAAATGCTCTCGATGGCTGCTACCCGGCCGGCCGAGGCCCTAACCGAGCGGCGCCGACGGCTCGCCGGCGTCGAGACCCGGACGCTGACCGTCGCCGGCGAGGGCCCACCGGTCCTGCTGCTCCACGGCTACGCCGACAGCGCCGACACCTGGCGGGCGATCCTGTCGCGATTCGCCGCGGCCGGGCGGCCGGCGACGGCGCTCGACCTGCGCGGGTTCGGCACCGCCGAGCCCCTCCACCCCAGCCGGCCGCTCCTGCCGCAGTGGGACGAGATGGTCGAGGCCGCGGTCGAGGAGCTCGCCGAAGAGCACGACGAGGACGCCTACGTCGTCGGCAACTCACTCGGCGGGGCGCTGAGCCTGCGCGCGGCCCAGCGCGATGGCGCGCCGGTCGCCGGGATCGTCCCGATCGCGCCCGCCGGACTCCACATGGCGGGCTGGTTCTCGGCGATCGAGCGTGAGTGGCTGGTCCGGCTCCTGCGCCTCTCGCCGGTCCCGGTCCCGGACCGGTTCGTCAGGCCGGTCGTCGGCCGCGTCTACCGGACGCTCGCCTTCGCCGATCCGGGCGCGGTCGATCCGGGGGTCGTCGACGCCTTTGCCGGCCACCTCGCCGGCTTCGCACAGAGCATGGGGGTGCTCGACACCGGCCGCCGGCTCCTGCCCGAGCTCGACGATCCCTTCGAGCTCGAGCGGATCGATTGCCCGCTGCTGCTCGTCTGGGGCGAGCGCGACCGGATGGTCTTCACGACCGGCGCCGAGCGGGTGCTTCGGACCGTCGACTACTCCGACATCGAGGTCATCCCCGGCTGCGGGCACTGCCCGCAGGTCGAGGTCCCCGACGTGCTCGCGGCCCTGCTGCTCGACTTCCCCGGCAACCTCGAGTACGCGCCCCAGCAGAGAAACGGAGACTGATCCGGGACGGGGAGGGCACGGAAGGGGCGACTCCCGCGTGCCGTTCGTGAATCTCGCCAGGCCCGGCGACTCGAGTGCCACGAAAGGGTCGGATAGCGACCCGAACGTGACATCCGCGCGCGGCTGCCAGCCGAATGACACGAACGGGAGCTGGCGGAGCATCTGCGAGAAGCGGGCCTCGCCGGAGAGGAGAAGCGTCGGCCACAGATCGCCGCTCCATCCTCCTCACTGCCAAAGCCCGCTCCACCCTCTAACGCCCCGAGGGCGCAGGCGCCGGCGGTCAGGCGGAGGCGGCGTCCGCGGCCGGCTCGTCGACCTCGGAGTCGATCGTGCCGTCGTTGCCGAGGTCGCCGTCGGGCGGCAGCTCGCCGCCGCGCTCGGTTCCCGCGATCAGCTCGTCGGGCTTCAGCTCGTCGGGCACGAAGCCGGACTTCATGCCGAAGTAGACGGCCTGCGGGTGGTGGGCGATGATCGCCACCGTCGACTGCTCGGGCTCCACCGCCCAGCCGGTCGAGAGCTTCATCCCGATCTCCTCGAGCCCGAGCAGGCGCCAGACCTTCTCGTGCTCGGACTGCTCCGGACAGGCCGGGTAGCCCCACGAATAGCGGCGCCCCTGGGCGGGTTCGATCCCGAGCTCGGCGCGGGCCCGCGCGTGCAGCCACTCGGCCATCCCCTCGGCGGACTGGACGCCGAGGCCGTGCACGAAGAGCTGCTCGGCGAACTCGCCGTCGCGCTCGAGCTGCTCGATCCGCTCGGTCACCTCGGAGCCGGCCGTGACGCCCTGCAGCACGACGACGTCGCGCTCGCCGGATTCGATCGGCCGGAAGAAGTCGCTGAGGCAGATCCGGTCGTGCTTGGGCTGGCGCGGGAAGACGAGCCGCTCGAGCTCGCGATCGGGGTCCTCGGGATCGAAGACGACCAGCTCGTTGCCGTCGGCATTGGCCGGGAAGAAGCCGATCCGCGCCTTCGGGTGGAGGTAGTCCTGCTCGGCCCACATCCGCTCGAGGCGGGCGCTGAACCCCTCCTCCTCGCCGTCGCCCTCGACGATCTTCCGCCACGCCTCCCCCTTGACGCCGCGGCCTCCCCAGTGGAGCTTGAAGAGGACGTGGCGGTCGAGGTAGGGAAAGACCTCCGCGAGGTCGACGTCGACGTCGCGGACGCCGAAGCGCTCGACGGCGGGGATCGGCGTCGTCGTCGAGACCGCCGAACGGACCGAGTCGTCGGTCGTCGGCGGGCTGTCGTCCACGACGACGGGCTTCTCCCGGAGTGCCTTCGCCTCGGCGCGGAACTTCACGACCAGCGCCTCGCGCGCCTCGTCGTCGATCAGCGAGTCGACCGTGTCGAGGCCGACGAAGGCGTCCTTGCAGTAGAAGACCCCGGGCTCGTAGATCTCGTCGGACTCGCGGCCGTGCGGATAGAGCGCCCGGCGGCCGAAGTCGCGGTTGATCGCGGCGCCGCCGATCAGGACCGGGAAGTCGAGGCCGCGCTGGTGGAGCTCCTGGATGCAGGCGGGCATCTGCTTCGAGGTCGAGACGAGCAGCGCCGAGAGCCCGATCGCGTCGGCCTCGTGGTCGACGGCGGCATCGATGATCTGCTCGATCGGGACCTGCTTGCCGAGGTCGACGACCGTGTAGCCGTTGTTGGTCAGGATCGTGTTGACGAGCGACTTGCCGATGTCGTGGACGTCGCCGAACACGGTCGCGATCACGACCGTGCCCTTCGTGTGCCCCTCGATCCGGTCGAGGTAGTTCTCGAGCTGCGCGACGGCGCGCTTCATGACCTCGGCCGACTGGAGCACGAACGGCAGGATCAGCTCGCCGGCGCCGAACTTGTCGCCGACCTCCTTCATCGCCGGCAGCAGGACCGTGTTCAGGGTCGGGACGGCGCCGATCTTCTCGACCGAGCGATCGATCCACTCCTCGACGCCCTCCTTCTTGCGGCGGAGGATCTGGTAGTGGAGCGCCTCCTCGGGCTCCATCCCCTCGGTCGGATCGCCGGCCTCGGCGGCCTCCTCCTCCGGGTCCTTGCTCTCGAAATGGGCGATGAACCGCTCGAGGGCGTCGTCGGAGCGATTGAAGACGAGGTCGTCGGCGAGCGCCCGCTCCTGCTCGGGGATCTCCCCGTACGGGGTGATGTGGTTCGGGTTGACCATCGCGAGGTCGAGCCCGGCGGCGACGCAGTGGTGCAGGAACGCCGAGTTCAGAACCGCCCGCGGCGCGGGCGAGATCCCGAACGAGACGTTCGAGACGCCGAGCGAAGTCTTCACGCCGGGCAGCTCCGCCTTGATCCGCCGGATCCCCTCGATCGTCTCGACCGCCGACGGACGCCACTCCTCGTCGCCGGTCGTCAGCGTGAACGTCAGCGCGTCGAAGATCAGCAGCTCCGGGTCGAGGCCGTGCTCCTCGCAGGCGAGGCGGGTGATCTCGCGGGCGACCTCGAGCTTGCGGTCGGCGGTCTTCGCCATGCCCTGCTGGTCGATCGTCAGCGCGATCAGCGCCGCGCCGTGGCGGATCGCCAGCGGGACGACCCGGTCGAGCTTGTCGCGACCGGCCTCGAGGTTGACCGAGTTGACGATCGCCCGGCCGGGAATCCTCTCGAGCGCAGCCTCGATCACCTCCGGCTCGGTCGAGTCGACCTGGATCGGAGCAGGCTGGCTCAGCGAGATCCGGCTCACGGTCTCGGCCATCTGGACGTCCTCGTCCTGGCGTTCGGTCAGCGCCACGCAGACGTCGAGGACGTGGGCGCCGCCTTCGACCTGGTCCTCGGCGACCTGGACGAGGCCCTCGTAGTCGTCGGCGAGCAGCAGCTCCTTGGCCTTCCGCGAGCCCTGCGAGTTGACCCGCTCGCCGATCAGCGTCGGCGCCGGCTCCTGAACGAGGTCGGCGGCCGTCATCATGCTCGCGACCCGCGGCGGGCCCGGTTCCGGACGCGGTCCCGGCTCGATGCCGCGGACGCGCTCGGCGATCGCCGCGATGTGATCCGGCGTCGTCCCGCAGCAGCCGCCGACCAGCCCGACGCCGTGGCGCTCGACGAACTCGCCGAGCACCTTCGCGATCTGCTCGGGCGTCTCCGGGAAGATCGTCTCGCCGTCCGGGCCCTGGATCGGCAGGCCGGCGTTCGGGATGCAGTGGACCGGCAGCGGCGAGGCCTCGCCGAGGTAGCGGATCGCGTCCCGCATGTCCTCCGGCCCCGTCGAGCAGTTGAGCCCGACGATGTCGACCCGCATCCCCTCGAGGATCGTGAGCACCGCCTGGATGTCGGTGCCGAGCAGCATCTTGCCGCCGTTCGGCAGCAGCGAGACCGAGACCTGGATCGGCACCGCGCGGCCGACCCGCTCGAACGCCGCCCGAGTGCCGACGATCGCCGCCCGCACCTCGAGGATGTCCTGCGCCGTCTCGATGATGATCAGGTCCGCCCCGCCCTCGACGAGCGCCCCCGCCTGCTCGTCGAAGACCTCGGCGAGCCGCGCGAATGTGATGTCCCCGAGCGTCGGGTCGTCGCTGGCCGGCAGGAACCCGGTCGGGCCGATCGAGCCGGCGACGAACCGCTCCGGCCCGGCCGCCTCGCGGGCGATCTCGGCGGCACGGCGATTGATCTCGACGGTCCGCTCGCCGAGCCCCCACTCGTCCAGCTTCAGCCGCGAGCCCTGGAAGGAATCGGTTTCGACGACCTCGGCGCCGGCGGCGAGCATCGCTTCGTGGACCCCGGCGATCACGTCGGGGCGATGAAGCACGAGTGCCTCGTGGCACTTGCCCTGCAGGCCACCGTAATCCTCGCTGGAGAGCTCGAAGCGCTCCAGCGTCGCCCCCATGCCGCCGTCGTAGACGATGATCCGCTCACGCGCGGCGGCGAGGATGTCGCGTTCCGGTTGGCTCATTCGGGAGGTACCTCCATCGATCCCGGCTGTCGCACCGTGCTTCGCCGATCCTCTGGCGGCGCCGGTTGCGGCGGCTTCCGAGGTCCGGGTCCCTCAGCCGCTCTTGATGGTCGAGTCATCAAGGATAGCGACGGGCGCCAAGTGCCGGCCGTATCTAGGTGCGGATCCGCTCGTCCGACTCGGCGATCGGGCGGAGGCGGACCGGAGCGGCGCTGATCGCCCGCAGGCGGACGTCGGACCAGCTCATGCCCTCGCGGACGAGGGCCGGGACGCCGAGCGCGACGGCGGTTGCGATCTCGACGGCCTGGAGGATCACGCCGTAGGCGAGCGCGTCGGCGGCGGCGACGCCGTAGCCGGTCGCGAGGACGCTGATCACGGCGAGCTGGAAGACTCCGATGTTCGATGGCGTCGCCGGGACGACCGCGGTGACGTTGACGGCGAACAGGACCGCGGCGGCGCCGCCGACCCCGATCGCGCCGTCGAGTCCCATCGCGACCGCGAGGGCGTAACAGGCGGCGACCTGGATCGCCCAGGCGAGGAGCTGCATCGTCGCGGCCAGCGGCGCCCGGCGCGGGTCGCGGAAGACGGCGAGGCCGGTGCGGACGCGGACGAGCCCATCGCGCAGCATCGCGGCGAGGCGGGCGACCCGTCCGGTGCCGTTGCGGCGGACCAGCGCCGGCGCGGCGACGACCGCGATGAGCAGGATCGCCGGCGCGAGGCTGACGAGGAACAGGTGCTCGGAGGTCCGGTGGAAGAGATCGGTCGAGCTGACGATGACGACGCCGAGCAGGATCAGGGCGACGATGTTGAAGACGGTCTGCGTGACCAGGGTGCCGAGCAGGATCGGGAACGTCTCGCGGAACCGGCCGATCCGGCGGGCGATGATCATCGCCCTCGCGGGCTCGCCGACGCGAGCCGGCAGCGTCGCCGACATCAGCACCCCGATCATCGTCGCCGAGGTGAAGTCGCGGCGGCGCAGCGTCGCGACCGGGAGCGCCGAGCGGGCCGCCTGGAACCAGGCGCCGGCGCGGAAGAACATCGACAGGCACATGAAGGCCGTCGCGATCAGCACCCAGGCGAAGTCGGATCGGACGGCGCTTTCGACGACCGAGTCGAAGCCGATCCGCCGCGCCGCCAGGAACGTCAGCCCGATGCCCACCGCGGCTCCGGCCCCGACGCCGATCCGGCGGGCGATCCGGCGGCGGCGCGAGGTCGTGTCGACCGGGATCGGCTCCGGCGATGGGATCCGCATCGCCGGCACCCGCGGCAGCCCGTCGGCGGGGGCGAAGCCGTAGCGCTGGGCGACCCGTGTCAGCCGGTCGACCGGCTGCGGGAGATCGATCGCCCGCTCGTAGACGCGTTCGACCCGGGCGGCGATCCGTGGCCAGGCGAACCGTTCGGCGCTCTCCCGAGCGGCCGCGCCCATCGCGGCGCGGCGGTGCGGCTCGACGTGGAGGCGAAGCAGCTCCTCGGCGAGGCGCTGGGGATCGCCGGGCGGGATCAGGACGCCGTCGACGCCGTGCTCGACGACGTCGGAGTAGCCGGCGATCTCGGAGGCGACGACCGGCGTCCCGGAGGCGAAGGCCTCGGTCAGGACCATCCCGAAGCTCTCGCCGGAGAGCGACGGCGCACAGAGCACGTCGGCGGCGGCGAGCTCCTCCCAGAGGCGGTCGCGGGAGACGCCGCCGAGCGCGTCGATGTGGGCGAGCGCCTCGGGGTCGGCGAGGTTCCGGGCGACGTCCTCGGGAGCGGTCCCGACGACCACGAGCCGGGCGGGAACGTGCTCGACCAGTGCCTCGAAGGCGCGCAGCAGCACCGGCAGGCCCTTCCGCTCCTCGGCCCGGCCGACGAACAGCAGCCGCAGCTCCGCGGTATCGGCGCCATCGACCTCACCTTCGGCGGAGAGCTCGATGTCGACCCCGTTGGGGATGATCTCGTAGTTGCCGCCGTACCAGCGGCGGCCCGTCCATTCGGCGGCCTCGGAGACCGCGATCCGGGCGCTGAGCTGGTTGAACCTGCGGCGGGCGCCGAGGCCGATCGCGATCCGCTGGGGGGTCGCCTTCGGCCCGTAGGCGTGGAAGGTGCCGACGACCGGAGCGCCCGGGAAGCCGGTCGCGTCCCAACCGAGCGTCGGGGCGGGAGGCTCCTGGACGTGGACGACGTCGAAGTGGCCGTCGCGGAGCTCGCGGCGCATCCGCGCGATCGCGTCCGGGAAAGCCGAGAGGTTGGAGACGGCGCCGTTGGCCGCGAACCCGACCGTGCGTCCGAGCGGGATCAGGTAATCCGGCATCGGGCGAACGCGCGGGGCGGCGCCGCGGTGGAGCGTACGACTGAGGCGGTCCGGCGGGTCCCAAGGCGAGAGGACCCTTACTTCGTTTCCCCTCCCGATCAGATGCTCGGCGAGCGCTTGGGTATGCCGGTTGACGCCCCCCTCGTATGTCCACGAGTAGGGAGTCACCAGGGCGATTCGCATCTTGAAGGAGGAGGTTAGCCGCTGTTGCGGTCACCCGCCGGTCGATCCTGGCGGCTGCCCCAGGTCAGCCCGCAGTAGGCGGCGACATAGCCGGTGCCGATCATCAGCAGCAGCGCCGCCGAATCGTTGGCGAGCGTGCCGACGATCGTGGCGGTGACGGCCCCCGCCGTCCCGGCGAGCGCGGCCGGCCGGCCCGCGAACCACGAGATCACCCGGCGGCGGAACACGATCGCGACCGCGATCGCGGCGAGGGCGGCGATGAAGAACGGCGAGCCGAGGTAGCGCGGGAAGCTCCGGGCCGCCAGCGTGATCCGGCGGTCGAAGACGTCGCCGAGGTCGTCGAGGCCGCCCGCCGACAGCACCGAGCGGGTCAGGTGCGAGTCGCCGGGGATCACGATGTCGAAGACGACGAGCGCTGCGAGGGCGGCGATCGGCGCCGCGATCACCAGCGCCGCCTTCCGCACCCCGAGCCGGAGGGCGACGACGACCGTCGCAGCGGCGCCGGCCGGGAAGGTGATCGCGGCGCCGACGTCGGCTCCGAAGCGGCCGGGCGCGAAGGCGAGCACCGCGACGACGGTGACCGCCGCCCCCGCGATCGCGACCGCGCGGCGGGGGTCGCGCGGCGCGAGCGCCGTGACTCCCGCGCCGACGGCGAGGAGGAGCATCGCGCCGACCGCGGCCTCGAGCTCGTTGCCGATCCCGAAGAAGCGGACGCCGAGGGCCGGGTTCGGGCCGAGCAGCGACAGCGCCGTGAGCGGCGAGCCGATAACGACGTCGATCGCGGTGGCGACGATCGAGATCGCGGCGGCGGCCGCGAAGGCACCGTGCGGGGCGCGCCTGCCGATCCGCGGCCACAGCGCCGCGATCGCGAGGGCGGCGAGGAGCGGCGCGCCGGCCCCGACCATCAACCGCTCGACGAGCTCGCTCGGCATCACCGCGGCGGCGAGCAGGAGGATCGCCGGGACGATCGCCATCGCCGTCGCGAGGACGCCGAACAGCGGGCCGGCGAGGCGGCGGTCGATGAGCGTCAGCACCAGCAGCGCCCCGACCCAGATCACGAAGTTGATCGCGAGGACCTCCCAGCGCCTGCTCGAAACCTCGCCGAGCCGCGCCTCGCGCGCGACGATCGACGCGACGTCGGCGGCGCCGGCCGTTGCGGTGATCGGCTGGCCGTCGGCTTCGCCGGGGACGGCGATCCCGTAGCGGTCGAGGATCGTCGGCAGCAGGTCTGTGGCGAGTACGTAGCCGTCCATCCGGGTCGAGTCGGACGCGAGCGCCCTGCCGTCGAAGCCGTCGCCGGCGATGCCGACCGCGAGCAGGTCGCGTTCGGGCGGCGGGCGCTCGATCGCGATCAGGAGATCCCCGGAGCCGGGACGGAGCCGGTCGGCCAGTCGCCGCAGGGCATCCGTCCGGGCGGCGAGGATCGTGACGCCCCGGCAGATCCCGGGCCGGCACGAGCCGGTGCGCTCGATCAGCCCGCGGCGGTCGGCGGCGATCAACGCCGGCGAGCCGGCGAGCGGGCGGGCGGAGATCGCGATCCCGGCCTCCTCGAGCGTCGTCGCCAGCAGGCCCGGCTCGATGTCCGCCGGCGCCCCGTCGGCGCGGACGACGACCCGCTCCCAGAGGTCGCCGGGGACGCGGTTGCCGGTGACGTAGAGCGGCGGCAGCGGCTCCGGGTAGAGCGACGTGAAGATGCGGTTGCCCTGGCCGATGTCGAGGTAGGTCTGGCCGGCGGGCACCCGACCGAGCCCGGCGCTCATCACGCCCGGCGCGATTCCCGGCACGGCCGCAGCGATCTCCTCGACGTCGGTCCCCGGGGGCAGCATCGCCACCGTGATCCGCGGCTCGGCGGCCGCGGCGGGCGCGGCGACGGGCAGGAGCCCGAGGAAGGCGAGCGCTAGCATCGCGACCATGGCCGAGCGGACGTTCATCAAGTTCACGTTCCTCAAGATCGACCCGGCCTGGCAACGGCGCGAGGGCGAGCAGAGGGCGGAGGATAAACGCGAGATGCTCGCCGCCTGCGAGGACTACGCGGTCGATCGGCCGCTCCGCGCCTATTCCACGGTCGGCACCCGCGGCGACACCGACCTGCTGATCGTCACCCAGAGCCCGCACCTCCGTGACATCCACTCCTTCCACGTCGTCCTCGCCCAGAGCGGCCTCGCCAAGTGGGGCTCGATCCCCTACTCGTACCTGGCGATGACGAAGCCCTCCCCCTACTCGGACGCGCAGACCCGGCCCGAGCTGCTCACCTCGAAGCACCGCTACGCCTTCATCTATCCGATGGAGAAGAAGCGCGAGTGGTACCGGCTGTCCGCCGACGAGCGGCGCCGGATCATGACCGACCACATCGAGACCGGTCGCCGCTACCCGCAGATCACGATCAACACGGCCTACTCGTTCGGGATCGACGATCAGGAGTTCGTCGTCTCCTTCGAGTGCGACGAGCCGAGCGACTTCCTCGACCTCGTGCAGGAGCTCCGCACGACCGAGTCGAGCTCCTGGACGCTCCGCGACACCCCGATCTTCTCCTGCGTCTCGATGTCGGTGGGCCAGGCCCTCGACGCCCTCGACGGCGCCGCGACGTCCCGGCTCGAGCCGGTCGGCGCCTGATCACCGCCCGCACGATGACCCCAGGCGAACCGAGCGAGCCCCTGCGAGTCGCGATCGTCGGATCGGGACCGGCGGGCTTCTACGCCGCCGAGGCGCTGCTCGGCCACCCCGAGATGGCGATCGAGGTCGACATGATCGACCGCCTGCCGACGCCGTTCGGCCTCGTCCGCGCCGGCGTCGCCCCGGACCATCCGAAGATCAAGAGCGTCATCAAGCGCTACGAGAAGACCGCCGGGCACGACGCCTATCGCTTCTTCGGCCACGTCACCGTCGGCCGCGACGTCAGCGCCGAGGAGCTCGCCGGCCTCTACCACGCGGTCGTCTGGGCGTACGGCGCCGGCACCGACCGCAAGCTCGGCATCCCCGGCGAGGACCTGCCGGGCTCGCACGCCGCGACCGAGTTCGTCGCCTGGTACAACGGCCATCCCGACTTCGCCGACCGCGAGTTCGACCTCGGCTGCGAGCGCGTCGTCGTGATCGGCAACGGCAACGTCGCCGCTGACGTCGCCCGGATGCTCCTTCTCCCCCGCCCCGAGCTCGAGTGCACCGACACCGCTCCGTACGCGATCGACGCGCTGGCCGGCTCGAGCGTCCGCGAGGTCCTGGTCCTCGGCCGCCGCGGCCCCGCCCAGGCCGCGTTCACGAACCCCGAGGTCCGCGAGCTCGGCGAGCTCACCGACGCCGACGTCTTCGTCGACCGCGCCGCCGTGGCCGCCGACGAGACCTCGGCGGCCTTCCTCGACTCCGACGCCGCCGATGCGACCAACCGCAAGAACCTCGAGAGCTTCACCGAGTTCTCCGAGCGGGAGCCGGGCGGCAAACCGAAGCGCGTCGAGCTGCGGTTCCTGCGAACCCCGCTGGAGATCCAGGGCGACGGCCGGGTCGAACGGATCGTCGCCGCGGTCAACCGGCTCGAGGTCGACGAATCCGGGGCCGTCCGAGCCCGGGCCACGGACGAGACCGAGACGATCGAATGCGGGATGGTGCTGCGGTCGATCGGCTACCTCGGCACCGGCATCGACGGGGTCCCCTACGACGCCGCAGCCGGGGTGATCCCGAACGAGCGCGGCCGCGTGACCGGCGACGGCTCGAAGCCGCACCCGGGCCATTACGTCGTCGGCTGGATCAAGCGCGGTCCGACCGGCGTGATCGGCACCAACAAGAAGGACGCGCAGGAGACGATCGAGACGCTGCTCGAGGATGCCGCCGCCGGGACGCTGCCGGAGCGGGACGCCGGCGCGGACGCGCTGCCGGCGCTGCTCGCCGAGCGCGGCGTCGACTTCATCGAGTACGACGGCTGGCAGGAGATCGACGCGCTCGAGCAGGAGCGTGGCGCCGCGGCCGGCCGGCCGCGGATCAAGCTGACCGCCTTCGAGGAGTTGCTCGCGGCGGCGAGAAAGGAACGGAATGGCTGACCTCGTCGAGCTCGAGCGGATGATCGCGGAGGCGCTGCCCGGCGCCGAGGTCGAAGTCGTCGACGAGGGCGGCGGCGACCACCTGCGGGCGATCGTCACGGCGTCGCAGTTCGAGGGGCTCTCGCGGATCGACCAGCATCGCCTCGTCCGCGCAGCGGTCAAGCCGCGGATGGACGACGGGACCATCCACGCCCTGTCGATCACCGCGAAGCCGCCAGGCTGATCCCACCACTAAGGGAATCCCGGCCAGCTGTCGATTAGCGCTGATGGACGTCCGGCCGGGCGTCCGTCGCGACCACGGAGCTGACGAATGGCGCCAGAGGACCAGCAGCGGGCACGCAGGACCGAGCGGTTCCTGCGCCTCGCCGATGCCGGTCCCGGGCCCGCCGACACCGAGGCTGCCGACCGCCTTGGCGATGCCGCCGTCGCGTTGCTCGAGGGCTCTCCCGAGGGCATCGCGATCGTCGACCGCTCCGGCCGGATCGTCTACTGGAACGAGGCCGCCGAGCAGCAGTTCGGGCTCGAGCGCTCGCGTGCCCTCGGCCAGGAGCTGGCGTCGCTTATCTTCCCCGACCATCTGCAGAGCTCGATTCAGGCGGTGCTGATCCGCGAGGTCGACGAGCCGGGCGAAGGGCTCGCTCAGCGCCGGCTCGAGCTCGGCGCCCGGCGCGCCGACGGCCGCGAGATCCCGGTCGACATCGCGACGAAGCTCGTCGATCTCGACGGCTCCCGCTGGCTCGCCGTCTATCTCCACGATGCCAGCGAGCGCAGCGAGCGCGAGCGCGAGCTCCACGCTGATGCCCGCCGGCGCTCGGCCGTCCTCGACCTCGGTCAGTCGGCGCTCGAGGGGATGGAGATGGACCAGCTCCTCAGGCGCGCCGTCGAGCTGACCGTCGATGAGCTCGGTGTCAACCGCTGCGAGGTCTGGCGCCGCGACGAGGAGGGCGGGACGATGACGCTGCGGGCGAGCCACGGCTGGCCCGCCGAGAGCGCCGGCCTCATCGTCCCACTCGCTACCTCGATCCAGCCCGGCTACACGCTGCTTCGCGGACAGGGCGCGATCGTGGTCGAGGACTTCCGCCGCGAGGGGCGGTTCAACGACGTCAAGCCGGAGGAGGCAGCGCCCGCGCAGAGCTCGATCTCGATCCGGATCCCGGGGACCTCGGGCGGGTTCGGCTCCCTGATCGCCGCGTCCGAGACGCTGCGACGCTTCGAGCTCAGCGACATCAGCCTGTTCGTCTCGCTCGCGCAGACGCTCGGCGCCGCGATCGAGCGGGCGCGGGCGATCGACTCGCTCGCGGACGCGGAGCGCCAGGTCCGGACCCTGGTCGAGCGCCTGCCTTCGGTCACCTACCGTGCCGGCCTCGGCGCGAACGGCCGCTGGTTCTTCGTCTCCCCGCAGATCGAGGAGATCACCGGCTACACGACCGACGAGTGGATGGCGGATCCGAGACTCTGGGAGCGCGCCGTCCATGCCGACGACCTCGAGCGGGTGCTGGCGGCCGAGAACGCCGCCGCCCACGACGACATCCCGCTCGACATCGCCTACCGGATCCAGAGGCGCGACGGCAAGATGATCTGGGTCCGCGACCGCGCATCGGCCGGCCTGGCCGACTCCGACGGCGTCGTGGTCGTCGAGGGGCTGATCACCGACATCAGCGAGCAGAAGGCGGCCGAGGACCGGCTTCGCTACCTCGCCGAGCACGACGAGCTGACCGGCCTCATGAACCGTCGCAGCTTCGAGTTGGCCGTCGACCGCGAGATCGCCTCGGGCACGCTCCCCGGCGAGCGCGGAGCGATGGTGATCGTCGACCTCGACCACCTCAAGCGCGTCAACGACACCCTCGGCCGCAGCACCGGCGACCGCGTCGTCGCCGACATCGCGAAGCTGATCGCCGAGGAGCTCGGGGGCGATCAGCTCCTCTCCCGGCTCGACAGCGACGAGTACGGCCTCCTCATTCCCGGCGTCGGCGAGGCGCAGGCGCTCGAGCGCGCCGGCAGCATCCTCGAGATGATCCGCGCCCGCACCGGGGCTGCGAACCTGACCGCCAGCGCCGGCGTTGCCCTCGTCGAGGGCGGGATGGGCATCAGCGCCACCGACCTGATCACCGCCGCCGACATCGCCCTCCACCAGGCGAAGGAGGCGGGGCGCGACCGCGCCGTCATCTTCACCGGCGAGGACCGCAGCCGCCTCGAGTGGGTCGGCCACGTCCGTCAGGCGATCGAGGAGGGTGGTCTGGTCCTCTACTCGCAGCCGATCATCGACATGGCGTCGGGGCTCGCCTGCGCGGAGGAGCTGCTGGTCCGGATGATCGACCCGGTCAGCGGCCGCCTGATCTCGGCCGGCGAGTTCGTGCCCACGGCCGAGCGGTTCGGGCTCGCCCGCAACCTCGACCACTGGGTCGTTTCCGGGGCGCTCGAGCTGATCGCCGCCGGCCGCCACGTCAGCGCCAACATCTCGGCGGCCACGATCAGCGACCGCACCCTGACCGACAAGGTCGCCGCGTCGCTGGCGGCGAGCGGCGCCGACCCGTCGCTGCTCACCTTCGAGATCACCGAGACCGCGGCGACCCCGGCGATCGAGTCGCTGCGCGACTTCACCGATCGCGTCGAGCGGCTCGGCTGCGGGCTGTCGCTCGACGACGTCGGGACCGGGTTCGGGTCACTGACCTACCTGCGGCACCTGCCCTTCACGGAGCTGAAGATCGACATGCAGTTCGTCCACGGCGTCATCGAGTCCGCGGCCGACCGGAAGATCGTCGAATCGCTCGTCGACATCGCTCGCGGCCTCGACATGCGCACGGTCGCCGAGGGCGTCGACAACCCGGCGCTGGTCGAGCCGCTCCGCGAGATCGGCGTCACCTGCGCGCAGGGCTACCTGTTCGGAAGACCAGCCCCCGCTCACGGCGACTGACGGCCCGTCAGGTCCCTTCCACTTGCATCGGCGGGCTCTGGTACGGCCCGTCGTCCTGCTTCGGCTCGTCGGCAGCCGCGGCGGCCTCGGGCTGCGGCACGCCGAGGGCCTCGGCGAGCTCGCCCGACTCGAGCATCTCCTCCATCAAATCGGCGC
>Ga0070659_100000394_pt1 | contig 33172 bp, 29 predicted proteins | sample KBSC23metaG_FD_64666 | JGI IMG/M metagenome (GOLD analysis project Ga0070659, IMG submission 64666) | Corn rhizosphere microbial communities from Kellogg Biological Station, Michigan, USA - KBS C2-3 metaG | ecosystem: Host-associated > Plants > Roots > Rhizosphere > Soil ... | reverse complement strand
TTATACTCATAATACCGATACCATAGATGTAAACGTTGAAGATCCGTTTACCCATGTTATTAGCAACGCTGATATATCCCTAATCTTTTCACCGCCCGATCGTGGTGGCCGCACTACAGGCGATTTTATCACCTCAATAGCCTTTGGTACCGACATAGTTGATTTTTATGCCGAATTAGCTTATCCCTATGTAACGCCTATCCATTCAACAGGTGGTGGCGGAACCGGCCCGGTAAACAATTTGGTATTGAGTGCCGTTACCACAACAAACGAAAGCGCTCCCGGTGCAGCGGATGGTACCGCGATCATATCAGCAACATCAAGCGCTTTACCCATCCAGTACAGCTTAAACAATGCTACATGGCAAACCAGCAACACATTTACCGGCTTAACGGGTGGTTATTATACTGCTTATGTTATAGACGATAATAGCTTTACTGCCAATGCGGGCTTCACCATACCCACCACCGCGCTACCCCCCTATACACTTACCGGCGTGCCGGTTAATAATGGTTCACGTTGGTCGGCATTGTTTAACCCCATAGTATTTAACTACCATGGCGCGCCGGGTATGAAATTCCGTACCGAAATAACAAGCGGTTACGATGGTGCATCCGATGTAATGACGGCCGATCACACCGCGAACCTGTCAGGCGATTGCCGTGCCGATATATCCAAATACTTAAGAACTTTATTACAACCTAAAGACGAACTGGATTACACGGCCATCAATTACCGTGATGCAAACATCAGCGCTTCCTATACCGTTCGCTTCTGTTCTGTTACCAGGGATTCAAGCAATAACGAAGTATTAGGTTCATGGGTAAGCGCAGGTAATCCGTTCTATGTTACCTATTCAGCCATGCAGATTGGCAACCCTACAGGGAGTAACATGAAACCTTATGTTACCTTACCGACAGCGGGCCAAACCAACCCGGCCAGGTTCCTGAATGATTTTAAACACCCGCGCTTCTACACAGATTTGCCTTTTGATCTGAGTTTCATTTATAGCGAACTCATAGCCGGGTATCAAATAAAGCTTGGCGGCAATGGTATCGATATTAATGGCAATAACAGTGGTGCATTAGGCGAATTGATGCTATTGAATGAGAACGGGTCGGTTTTATTAAACAGCGATGGCAGTAAACTATTAATTGAGAAACAAGCCCCGGGTGTATTATATAATAAAATTGGTGTTAACCGCTTACGCATCACCCAAAACATACCGGCAAACAGCATCTGGCTCGATGTATTCTTATTTTATATCGATAGCAGTGGCAATCACATACAAATAACCGAGGCCCGTCGCCTGCTGCTTGATAACTCACCCTGCAATAACCTGCCATACGAATACCTGAAATGGATAGGCCCTTCCGGCGGATGGATGCATTACATGTTCACAAAAAATCAATTGCATGAAATAGCTACCAAAAACGCCGTAATTACCGAAAAATACATTTTCGATTACGCTGCAGCTGATAGTAGCCAACAACAGATCAGCATCGACGCGCAAAGAGCCATCACGCTCGGTGTTAACGATATCTCAACGGATGAGGCCGAGGGCTTATCAACTATCCTTTATTCTCCAAAAGTTTACCGCTTGGTAAATAAAGATCTCAATATATGGCAAAGCGTAATAGTCGATACCAAATCGCAGAAAATGTATCAAACCTATGGCGGCTTAGGCGACTTTGAGATAAAAATTTTATTACCCGAGATCAACACTCAAAAAGTTTAAAAAATGCAATCAGCAGAATTATATGTTAACGATGTTTTAATTGATCTGCCTAACGATAGTTTGGTAGCGCTCTCTTATGCCATCAATACCCTAACCGATGTTAAAACCGTTCAGGGTAATATATCAAATTCCATCAGCCTGCCCGATACGGCCCATAATCGTGCTGCTTTAGGTTATCCCGATGATATCAACTTTAATGGCCGGTCATTAATAAGGCAAAAACAGCCTTGCCGGTACCTGCAAAATGGGGTCAACATTATTACCAATGGTAATCTGCGTATTGTTGGCGCATCCAAAGGCAGTTTAAAAATAGTCATCAGTAGCGGTAACACTGATTTCTTTGATCTGGTAACCGGCAAACTTACCGATTTAGATATGAGCGAACACGACCATTTCTGGACTCAAGCCAACGTTATCACCTCCCGGGCAAATACAACAGGCTATCTGTATCCCATAATAAACTATGGTAACCTGGCCAATAACGACGGAAGCATCTACAGCTCGGTTATCAATCCGCGCCAAATGCGCCCGGCAGTATTCGCAAAGTATATCGTCAAAAAAATAATTGAATCGGCGGGGTACAGTTTTATTGATAAGATAAGCGCTGATCCGGTAACACAACCAATATTTGAAAACCTGCTGCTGCCATTCAGTAATGATAAATTCACCCATTCAAAAAGATTCATCGATCAGTATCAGCAGTATGATTTAGAAGCTAAACTTGTAACACAACCTCCGCCGCTTGATGATCCCGGAAGCCACGGAACAGACAGAATTTTATACTTCGACCATATAGTTAACGACCAGGCCAATACCTTTACCGATTTTGCCCACTTTACGGCATCAGAGTTAATGGCTGTAAATATTGATTATGCTTTCGACAAGATCCATTCAATATCATACAATCATGATCATCTTGACGGCGCGTATTATGAATTATGGACAAATGCCGGTGGAACAAACCATGTAATTACCTGTAGCCAAACTATAATTAGGGATACAGATTTTGTACATGATACCGGTTTCTTTGGCCATTATGAAACTGAATACTTAAACTTTCATGTATTGGCAACAAACATCATATTAAATGCCGGCGAAAAAATATGGATGAACATTGGTTCGCTTTACGGCTGTACGCAGGTTATTTATCCAACAGTTACTTTAATTGTAAAAAGGGCTTTTGACGATGTTGTGTTTGGCGAAAAGGTACAAATAGAAGGTTCATTGCCCGATATGACCTGTACCGATTTTTTAAAATTCATCTCATTCCTGTTTTGTGCGGTTATTCAAACCGACAATGTAAACAAAACCGTCACTGTAGTGCCATTTGGTTACATACTCCAAAATTTGAACAACTCATTAGACTGGAGCGATAAGATCACAAATAACGGTGAAGATTTTGATGTTCAGATCGGCAGCTACTGTCAGCAAAATGAAGCGAAATACAAACCCGATGATACAGTAATACCAAACACTTATGGCAATGGCAGCTTTTACCTGGATGATAAAAACATTGATCTGTACCAGGATATCTATGATATACCATTTGCGGCCAGTTTGGAAAAGCCGGTATTAGGTGATCTGCGAACTTTGTTCATCAACAAAATACCGGACCGCCTTACAGACGAAATGAGCACCCATGTCGAACCGCGTATTTGTTTGCTAAACAGGGCAAATACAACGGTTAAATACCAGTCGTACAGCACAGATGCACAGGTGCCGGTTACTTCAGATATCCCGCTGACATATTTCACATCAGCCAGTAACGGGGCCGATTTAACCATGACCAGCATTTTTAAAAACCATTATACCGACCTGGTTAATGTATTGAACGATCAGCGTAAACTAACCTGTTACCTCACTCTAAACGAAATTGACATACAAACGCTCGATTTTTTCAAGCCTGTTTACATCAGTAAGTATGCTTCATATTTCTATATCAGTAAAATAATCGATTTCACCGGAGTAAAACCCTGTAAGGTTGAACTCATAAAACTATTATAACATGGACGAAACTAAAAAGGCACTGCTCAGTATTGATATTGATACTACAGCACTAAATCAAAATATAGCAAATGCTAAAGCTGCCATTATTGATTTAACGGCGCAACTAAAAGAAATAAAATCATCTGGTAACGAAAGTTCTGAAACTTTTTCAAAAATAGCCGAGCTGTTAAAAAAAGCCGGCGAAGAGGCAAGTAAAGGTAAAGAGGTTTTTAAAGAGTATATTAAAGCCTTAGGCGAAAGCTCAAAAGGTGCCAATGAACTAAAACAGGGATTATCTGGTTTAGGTGCCGAACAGGAAAAATTAGCCACTCAGCAGCAAAATGTAAATAAACAAACCGCCGAGGGTTCAACCGCGCTAACTTTACTACAGCAAAAACTGGCAGATGGCAAAGCCGGAGTTTCGGACATGACTGCACAGTTTAAAGATCTGCTTATGCAACAGATCAACCTCACCACAGAGCAACGCAGTTCATCCAAAATACAAATCCCGGATACCACTGTATATCAATAAAGTAATAAACCATTTACACACCTACCAATACGTCTGTTTTGATAAAGCATTGTACTAAAACGCCCACCATTTTGAAACCTTTTTAATAATTTCGTGTCGTATTGTACGTAATAGCTGTTTATTTACCAGCAAACGATAAGTGCCATGAAGAAACATCAACCAAAAACGTATATAGTATTAGGCATAGCAAGCCTATTTGTTATTGTTACTACCGTAATGGGTATTAAAAGCGTTTTCTTCCCTAAAAACAGTATCGATGTAAGGGATGTGGAGATCCGGTTCCCGGCAAGTAACAGTAGCGTTAAAATCGGCGCGTCAGAATCATACGTTATCAATACGCTGGGTAAGCCTAAGCAGGTGAGTTCATTTTCGTCGCAGGCGAATTATAAGCAAGGGACCGTTCTAAACTATAACGGGGCTAAATTTTACTTTGTTCATAACAAGTTAACCGACTTTGAGATCACATCGCATAAGTACAAGGTTAGCTTAGGTAATTTACACAAGTACATGGCTGTAGGTACACCATCGAACGAACTACCTCATTATAAAATACAGCAAAACGCGGCACTATTGGATGTTAAAGACTCGGACCTGGCAACCAACCAGTTTCTGGAATATGATTTGAGTGACAGCGGTAAAGTAACCAGGATAGTTTACAGCGATTATTGAGCGGGTTATTTCTGCATCAGGCGTGCAACGTATTTCCCAATAATATCAAATTCGAGATTTACAACTGAACCTTCAACAACCTGTTGTAAGTTAGTATGCTCAAAGGTATAAGGTATAATGGCTACTGAGAAATAATTTGGGCCCGAGTTTACCACGGTAAGGCTAATGCCATTAACGCAAACTGAGCCTTTCTCGACAGTGATATTACCGGCAGTTGCGTCGTAAGTAAACTGGTATTCCCAACTGCCTTGCAGGGCTCTAAAAGCCGTGCATACTGCTGTCTGGTCAACATGCCCTTGTACAATATGTCCATCTAATCTTCCGTTCATTTGCATACAGCGTTCTAAATTAACCAGGCTGCCAACGGCAAGATTACCAAGATTGGTTTTACGGAGAGTTTCCTCTATCGCTGTAACCGTATGTGTTGACTCTGTTAATGATACCACAGTTAAGCAAACACCATTATGCGCTACAGATTGATCTATTTTTAATTCGTTTGCTATAGATGAGGTTACGGTAATATGCAGGTTACCTTTATCATATTGTAAATTAGTAACCTTACCCAAGGTTTCTATTATTCCGGTAAACATGTTCTTTAAATTTAGAGCGAAACCTTTATTAAATCAATTTCCTGTTCTTAACCCAATCTGATGAGCGGCTATCGGCATTAGCTTGCACAGGTACATTTTTTTTCATTTCGAGCAGTTTAGATAAGATCATAGCCGCAATACCCGATTCAGTATCATCTGCGGTTTTTAACATATCCGGCGTAAAATACTTCTTAACAAAATGCGTATCGAACTTGCCGCTTGTAAAAGCCTCGTGTTGCATTACAAATTTACCAAAACCGAGCGTAGTAGTAATACCTGTTATCTGGTACTCATCTATGGCGCGTACCATACGTTCAATCGCTTCTGTTCTATCCTTACCATAGGTAATCAATTTGGCTATCATGGGGTCATAATATATAGGTATTTCCATACCTTGCTCAAAACCATCGTCAACCCTAACTCCGGGCCCTTTAGGCGTTTTATAAGTTTGCAGGGTACCTATATCCGGCAAAAACTCATTAGCCGGGTCTTCGGCATATACACGCAATTCCATTGCATGACCGGTTATAGTTAAATCTTCCTGTTTAAAGCTAATGGCCTCCCCCCTTGCGACCCTGATCTGCTCTTTCACCAGATCGATCCCGGTGATCAGTTCGGTTACCGGATGCTCCACCTGCAAACGTGTATTCATTTCCAGGAAATAGAAATTCAGGTCGGTATCCATTATAAATTCAACCGTACCTGCACCCGTATAGTTTACAGATCTGGCTACGTCTACGGCACATTTACCCATCTGTGTGCGTAATTCCGGTGTTAACACAGAAGAGGGTGCCTCTTCAATAACTTTTTGATGCCGGCGCTGCACTGAACAATCACGCTCAAAAAGGTGGACTATATTTCCATGGGTATCGCCAAGCACTTGTATTTCGATATGCCGTGGCGAAGAAACATAGCGTTCAATAAACACAGAACCATCGCCAAAAGCCGATGTAGCTTCTGATACGGCCAGGCCCATTTGTTCTTCAAAATCATTTGCGGTTTCAACAATACGCATGCCTTTACCACCACCACCGGCAGCTGCTTTTATCAATATTGGGAACCCTACTTCAACAGCACGCTTTTTAGCTTCGGCAATATCAGATATAGCTTCTTCGGTGCCTGGCACCATAGGGATGTTATACTTAAGCGCCGCGGCCTTTGCCGAAAGTTTGTTACCCATTACTTCCATTGCTTCGGGCGATGGTCCGATCAATATCAAACCGGCAGCACGCACCTTACGGGCGAACCCGGCATTTTCTGAAAGGAAACCGTATCCGGGATGAATTGCTTCGGCACCTGTTTTTTGGCAGGCAGCAATAATCTTATCAATAACAAGGTAAGATTCATTCGATGGCGCAGGGCCAATATTTACTGCTTCGTCCGCATATCGCACATGCAAGGCATTTCTATCGGCCTCAGAATACACCGCAACGGTTTTGATACCCATTTCGCGCGCGGAACGCATTACCCTCAATGCTATTTCGCCCCTGTTAGCTACCAGAATTTTTTTCATTATAAACAAAGGTATAAGTTTAGCCCATATTGAGGCAAGGTATAAGAATGTTTGGGGAAATTGAAGAAAAAAACTATGTTGCTTATTTTCCTTTGCCTTGTACAACTACACGCAGGGTTTTCAGGATGATGTTCAAATCAGAATTTAAACTTACGTTTTGGAGATAAACCAAATCATAACGCATCCTTTCGCGCATTTGATCAACATTTTCAGCGTAGCCATAGTGCACCTGGCCGATTGATGTTATGCCAGGCTTAACCCGTAGCAACTTGCGATAATTTGGTGTATGTTCCAATATACGCTCAATAAAGTATTGCCTTTCGGGACGTGGGCCTACTATTGACATGTCTCCTTTAAATACATTCCAAAATTGTGGCAACTCATCTAACCTCGATTTACGCATGAACCGCCCCCATGGAGTAATTCGCGGATCATGGTCAGAAGATAATTGTGGGCCATGTTTTTCCGCATCGATCCACATGCTCCTGAATTTGTATATATGAAAAGGTTGTTCGTTCAATCCAATTCGTTCTTGCTTATAAAACGCCGGACCTTTTGATGTTAGTTTGGTAATTAAGTATAATACAATAAATACCGGGAAGCCGCCAATAAGCACACAAGCTGAAAACATAATATCAAAGCTCCTTTTCAAAAATCTTATTTTTAAAGGAAGTTCATGATTAGATGTTAAGTGCAGTACAGGAACGTTATGATAATTAACCAAGGTTGCGAAGCTATTGCTTAACATTAAATCAGATACTACTTTGATCTTAATGAAATGAATATCGCCAAGCCTTATAAGATTTTTTAACAAGTCATCATCTAATTGTTTATAGCAAATAAATATTTCATCGGGCTTTTTAGCGAACAAAATATCTATGATTTCACTTTCAGACATTTTCAATATCTGATCTTCAGTTATAAAATCGGCCAGATCATAACCATATTCGGGGTGGTCAGAGAAAGAATGGATCAATCGCTTAGCTATCTTTTCATCGCCAACTATAATAATTTTACGATGATTGTACCCCTTCTTTCTTATGAAATCAAGTGAAATAAAAAGTAGTGAGCGATGTATAACCACCAATCCAAAAAACATAACATAGGTAACAATCAACATTAACCTTGATATGTCATAAAGCTTGAAGAAATATAAAAACCCAAAAACAAGTAAAAGGTGATATATTAAGGTTAACATGAATCTGTTAAAATTATCCCTTAATAAGAGCGGTCGCCTTACTTTAAAACTTTGCGATAAAAAAGATGTGAGTATCCATACTGCATTAATAACAAAGATGAATACGACTGACGAATTTATTGGACGGTATGTACTAAATTCTATAAAATTTGCACTGTACCCTGCTATGTTGAGTAGCAACAAATCGCAAACAAATATGAAACCAGGAAGATACTTTGAGTAACGTGTAGACATAGAATATAAATAAGTTTACTCCCTTAACTATGTAAAAGTAATAATTATGGCAGCATTTAAAAAATAATATTCCAAATTCATGCCACAAAAATTATTTTTTTCAAAAAAAACGAATTTAACTTACACTTTGACTATGCATGCTCCACTAAGTCAAATTAAAAATAAAAAAATAAAGCCGTTATTAAATGGGCTCTTATTTGAGTGATTGCTTATCCATTTTTTAAATCCACTGCGGCACAGATAATGTGCCCTATCAAGATATGCATTTCTTGTATTCGCGCTGTTATTTGCGATGGTATAACAATGTTTATGTCGCAAAAATCGTTCATTTCTCCTCCATCTCTACCCGTGAGTCCGATTGATTTACATCCAAGCACTTTTCCTAAAGCTATAGCTTTAACCACATTAGGGCTATTTCCGCTTGTTGATATTCCAATTAACACATCGCCTGAATTGGCGAGCCCTTCAACCTGTCGTTCAAAAATACGTTCAAAACCGTAATCATTCCCTATAGCTGTTAAAGCAGATGTATCTGTAGTTAAGGCAATGGCGGGTAGTGACCGTCTTTCCTTTACAAATCTACCTGTAAATTCGGCCGCGATATGTTGAGCATCGGCCGCACTTCCTCCATTGCCAAATAACAGTACTTTATTACCGTTAGCAATACATTCCGTTATAATATCGCAAGCATTCTCTATCTCATTTGCCAGCAATTCCACCGTTTTATTTGCAACATCAACGTGTTCGGTAAAATATCGCTTAATATCGTTTTTCATCTGTTGCTTTTTATTAATATTGTTTTTCTAATGCTAGGTAATTTCTCACATAATCATCAACACCCTGCTCCAAGGTATAAAACTTTTGGTTATACCCTGCATTATGCAATTTCTTCATACTAGCTTCGGTAAAGTATTGGTATTTATCTCTTATGTCTTCCGGCATGTCGATAAAAACAATATTTGTTTCTTTGTCAAGGCCTCTGAAGGTGGCTGAAACAAGATCGTAAAAACTGCGAGCTTCACCCGTTCCAAGATTATATAATCCATTATGTTTAGCTGACCATTTTTTATCAATCATGCTTTCGGTCATCCAATACATTACTTTTAGCAGATCAATAACATACACAAAATCACGTAGCTGCTGGCCATCCTCAAAATCAGGCCTATAGCTTTTAAATAGTTTTACTACCCCGTTATTTTTAATCTGATTAAATGAATGCCATATTACACTTGCCATACGTGCTTTATGGTTTTCGTTAGGGCCATATATATTAAAGAATTTTAAGCCCGTCCAAAACGGAGGCTGCTTTTCTTGCTTCAAAGCCCACTTATCAAATTCATTTTTGCTAATTCCATAAGGGTTCAGAGGTTGAAGCTTTTCAACAACATCATGATCATCGTTATATCCTAATTCACCTGAACCATATGTGGCTGCAGAAGAAGCATAAATAAGAGGAATATTATGGTCTGTACAGTAATTCCACATATCCATTGAGTATTGTACATTAAGTTCCTGATGTATAGAATAATCAAATTCGGTGGTATCTGTTCTTGCACCTAAATGGATTACTAAGTTAACATCTGACTTATTTTGATTTAACCATTCGAAAAAAACACCGCGCTCAATTTTATGCTTATATTTTTTGTTGATCCAATTACTTTTTTTCTTCTCTGAGATGAAACTATCTACAAGCACAAGGCTTTCATAACCATTATCGTTCAAAAACTGAACCATACATGATCCTATAAACCCAGCTGCACCTGTGACAATTATTGTAGACTGACGATCCATATTTAACTATTAATTTCCAAATTTCTCATTTATCTCGGCTAATGTTGCTGTTGAGCTACCAACTTTGCTCACTACAACTGCTGCGGCATGATTTGCAAAATCGCACGCGAGTGCCAGCGAATTTCCGGAAGCAAGGGCTACCCCTAACGATGCCAGCACCGTATCGCCTGCGCCGGTAACATCAACAACATCCAATGCTTTTGTAGGAACTATGGTAAGTTGGCCATTAGTATATGATGCTATACCATCTTCCGACATGGTAATGACTATCTCATCACATCCAGTTATCTCTTTTAATTTTACACAGGCCTCCTCTATACTTGCTTGATCTTTTATTATAATGCCCGACGCAATAGTGGCTTCTTTTTTATTTGGCTTAATAATATTCGCGCCTTTATATTTGGAAAAATCATTACCCTTAGGATCAATTACCGTTTTAACCCCGGCAGCGCGGCATACTTCAAATATTTGCTTTAAAAAGTTTATGGAAAGCACCCCCTTGTTATAGTCGGACAATAAAACAATATCGTATTTTTTGATATCATTGTTAATCAAACTCATCATTTGACTAACAATTTCGTCGTTAATTGGTTCAATAATCTCACGGTCCAACCTGACTAGCTGATGGCGTGCCGCTAATACTCTTGATTTAATAGTTGTGCATCGTTGCTCATCTTTAACAACGCCATAATGAGTTATTCCGGTTTTAGCCAGGTGCTCATTAATTACATGGGCATTCTGGTCAGCACCCACTACGGAAATTATTGTCGCCTCAGCATTGAATGCCCGAAGGTTTTTCAAAACATTTCCAGCACCGCCAAGCGTATATTCTTCGCGTTTTACCTCCACCACCTGAACAGGAGCTTCGGGTGATATTCGGTTACAGTCACCATAAATATAATGATCAAGCATGATATCACCTATAACAAGAACATTAACTCTGTTTATACTAATTCCTTTATTTAACATCTATCAATTATTATTAAGATTAGATTGGCTCAAAATCAAATCCACATATTCTTTAAATTCCCTTTTAAATCTTGAAGTATCAAACTTACGTGCATGTTTTTGTATCTCATTTTTGCTAACGCAGTTTGAGTTTTCTTCAAATCTGATAATAGCATCTCGTATTGCTTCCATAGTTTGTTCATAAAAGAAAATCCCTGTTTCCTTATCAATTATAGTTTCAAGTAAACCACCTTTTCCAAATGCAATAACCGGCACTCCACATGCCTGAGCTTCGATAGGGACGATGCCAAAATCTTCTTCAGCAGCAAACACAAATGCTTTGGCTTGCGCCATATATTGCTTCAGTATATCGAATGATTGATACCCCATAAGATTGATATTTGATTTAGCAGTTTGTTTGATTTTTTTAAAATCCGGACCGTCCCCAATTATAATAAGCTTTCTGTCGGGCATGCTGTTAAATGCCTGAACAATCAAATCTATCTTTTTATAGGGTACAAACCTTGAACAAGTAAAATAATAATCTCCCGTTACTTTAGCTTGCTCAAAGTTTTGAACATCAACGCATGGATAAATAGTCACACTACTTCGTCCATATATTTTTTTAATGCGTTTACCAATGTAATTTGAATTTGAGATAAAATAATCTACCCTTTGGTTGCTTATTACATCCCACTGTCGTATTTTATGTAATACCAACTTGGCCATGAATCCCTTAAACCCCGTATTTAAACCCGATTCTTTTAAGTATTGATGGTACAAATCCCATGCGTAACGCATTGGCGAATGGCAATAACATATATGTAACTGATTAGAATTTGTTAAGGCACCTTTAGCCACAGCGTGAGATGATGATATAATCAAATCATAGGAAGACAAATCAAATTGTTCGATAGCCAAAGGAAAAAAAGGAAGATATGACCGATATCTTGTTTTTCCGAACGGCAAATTTTGAATAAATGATGTTTTAACGGTACGATTGTCAAACCCAAGTTTTTTAATAGTTTTATCTCGAGCAACCAATGTGAATATGTCAGCATCAGGGTACAATAATGCTATTTCCTTAAAAACATTTTCCGACCCACCTATTACCGTGAGCCATTCATGAACAAGCGCGACTTTCAAAGTATATTTAATTCTAAATGTTATTAGTTCTAATTTGTTTCAATTGTTAGCTCGTTTATTAAACTTATAACCTCATTAACACTTATAAACTGCATACACAAATTGTTTGTACATCTTGCAAAGTGTTTACCATAATAACACGGGCGACATGCCAGTTCTTCCCCTCCCCAAATAAAGTGAATTTTGTCGTTATTTTTGTAAATTACTTCATGAGGATTCGTTGGTCCAAATAATCCTATAATCTGTGGACCTTGTGCCATTACAGCTAAATGAAAAGGGCCACTATCGTGAGTAACCACATAATCAGCAGATTTAAACAAAGTAACAGTTTGATTAAGCGATAATTCACCTACAAAATTAACGACAGGTATATTGTTAAAATGATCTAACACCCAAGCATCACTTGCTGCACCACACACGACCACGTTATAATTTAAGGCAATCAAAACTTCGGCTAAGTTACTATATTTTTCAATCGGCCAACGCCTCATCATTTGTTCATGTAAAATATTTTTTGCTCCGCCAGGACAGATTATTACCGTTTTTTTTGTTTTGTCCAGTAACCATCTATCAAATAAAGGTTCTTCATATACAATCTTCGGAAAATTTATTTCTGAAATTTTATGATTATCCTTATACTGCACAAACAATCTCACATACTCGTCTGATCTTGTTCTACCTGGTATTGGTATTGGCCGTTCTGTTGTTCGTAATAGCTTTAACCTTTGGGCACTTAGTGTAAATAAAGAAATTAATTTATAACGGTTATCAGCATGATAGTTTAGTATTATATTAAAAAATGAAAAACCAATTTTTCGATATATAATCATCAATGTTTTAAAAATGGATAGTTTATTAGATGAAAAAAGATCGGCCTCATTTATTGAAACAATACAATCAACTGCTGGTACCGTTTTTAAAATTGGTAATACAGTTTGGCCGCAAATCCAGGTAATGTGTGAAGCTGGATACCTTTTTTTAACCTCGGCTATCACAGGTAATGTAGTTATAACATCCCCAATTGCACCAATTTTTATTATTAAAACTTTCATTAGAATTTTAAATTTATTGGATACGAATTAAAAGACGCTTACCCAGTTTTATAACTGGCTTTTCAATTGCATAGTAACAAATTGTAGAAATAGTGATAGTAATTAAAAAAAACAGGCATGTTAAAGTCAATGGGTTAAAATTTCTATAAATGTCTAATTGGGTAAATAAATCAATTACTAATGTGTGCAATAAATACACCGAAAAACTTATTGAACCCAACAACACCATCACTGAATTTTGAAACTTAAAATAAGAAAAAATTAAAAAAATAAATGTTGCAGTCAAGTATGGCACAAAGTAGTTGTACCAATGTTCATCAAATCCATAGTTTTGATTATAGGCCAGTAAAGTAATAGGGATCAGGCAGATGGAAAATGTGGTAAAAAAATAAATTATTTTCGTTCGCTTCAAAGCAGTGTCTCCATCATTAAATCGTCTCAAAATAAAACCCAAAATCATAATTGAAAGACCAAGCATTAATGCTACGGGTAATTTTTTATTTGTTTCAAATCGCGTTAACGCCATTATTAGCGAAAGTAACAACAATATATAATACACCTTTATTAAAAACGGCGTATTGAATAACTTGTCATAAGAAAATAGTATTCCACATAATATGTAAAACACAATTTCTATTTGTAAAGTCCAAAATACACCAACTAAGTCAGGTATATTAAAGAATTTTTGAAACATTGTAATATTAAAAAGTAATATCGTTATAGATGGGCATCCCAAAAGTATAATTGCTAAAATTATAGATACCCAATATGCAGGATACAATCTAAAAACTCTGGAGACAATAAAATGCTTCAACGTTCGATTTTGTAGGCTATACGGAATTACATAACCGCTAATAAAGAAAAATAGCACGACTCCTAATCTTCCAAACGTTAGCACGTCGTATGTACACAAACTTAAAATACTTCCCTTCTGGAATATGGCATAACTTGGATATTTATATCGAAAAAGACTTACTAAGTGCTGTATGCAAACCAATATTGCAGCAATGCCTCGTAAAGAATCCAACCATTGTAATCGATAGCTATTTGTACTCATTCTCCTAATTATTTAGCAACATTCACCACTACATTATTCTGGTTAAATTCGGTTATTTGTTTCTTGCTTCCAATATAGTAAACAGCGTTTAGCAATGCTATTTGCATCCACAAATATGACCTTAAAATATTTTCGTTGAGAATCAGCAACAGTAAATTAATCAATAACCCAAAAAGTAAACCGGAAAATAGAACACGGTATTGAGGTGCGATGCTCTCTAAAAGGAACCATTTACTATACATTGAATATAGATAAAGCATAAAGAAAACAAATCCCGCAAAACTGCTGGCCGCAAAAATTTCAATAAAAACATTGTCAATTTCAAAATCGATTGCATCTTCGGGTTTGCGTATTACTACGCCATGACTACCCGCTAAAGCCGATTGCACCCCGCCTAAACCCACGCCTACAAATATTGATTTTTTAGCAACAGCAAGCGAATTTTCAGCACCTAAATTTCTGTCGTCAACAGAATGGCTCGCGGTGCCCCCTATACCGGTCCCGCTTAATAAAAAAGAATATGTTTCAAAATAACGGGGCAAATAAATAATCGCTACTACTGTGAACCCAATCGCCACAATGGGATATGTTAAAAAATACTTACTCACCCTTCTCTTCATTAACAACTTAATAAAGCGATAAATAAACGATATAAATGTTAAGACAATTATTATCAAAATTCCCATACGCGAACTGGATAAAACGATTACTAAGCTCATGAACTGAAGCACTCGTTTTAGAAACTGTTTACTAATTTGCCAATAGTTGTAATCAAATTTTTTATTATTGAGTATAATAAAAAGAGTGCCCCACCCGAGCAACATATAGGTTGCAAAATATGACGGCTCATAACTAAATCCATTTATTCGACCCAAACTTCCCTCAATCCAATATTGTGCTGTTAACAAACTTACACCAGCCAGGGAAGCAAAAAATTGAATTAGGCCAAATATACCAACGAATAAAAAAGAATAGATGTAATAGCGAAAGAGTTTAATTATCTTAAGTTCACTGTTAACAACATCTGCTATCATTAAGATAACTATAAAATAATGGAACAATATATACTGATAAACTATGTTTTTAGCTAACAAATTGGTGTTGCCTATAAAAGTTAAAAGGAATAAAAACCATGTTATGAAATAGCCAAGGCCAATCATTTTTATTTTGATTTTATCAAACTTTGTTAACCATATTAAAATAGCACCAAGACTGACAACAAAAAAAATCTTTAGCGGAAAGCCAACATCAATAACCAGGAAGATATCAAACGACGACACAAAGAAGCTACATATTATTAGCCACATGAGTACACTATCGACTTTCACTTTTTCAAACACGCTATATAGTTTATTTTGAACGCCAACATTTAAAATTGTGGCCCGTTAATTTATTTTTGAACATATAAAGATAATCAGCTTTTATAAAAGCTGATTATCTTTTCGTAAACTGTTTGGGGTTGTATATTTTTGATGTCATCAAATTCATCGAATATTAAGGACTTTGTTGACATTGGCTTGAATTGGATACTTGTACCATTATTATTGGTGATAACAATACAAGGTGTATTGTATGCACTGGCGATATGAACAATTAAGGTATCAACACAAACAAGCATTTTACAATTTTTTATTAGATAATTAAGATCATCAAAACTCAATTTGTTACACAAACTTATGCCATCTCCTTCACTAAGCACCTTATTTACGATTGCTTCATCTGATGCACCCGCACCAGTAAATGCAATTTTGTAACCTTTTTTAGTCATCATCTTTGTTAACTCAATCCATTTTCCAACATACCATAATTTTTTTTCATCTCCAGCTCCACAATGGAATATGATAAAATTATTAACATGGTTGCCATCCAACAATTTTTCAATATTGTTTTGGCTGTTACCATTTAGAGGTTTTAATAATGGCTGCAAATTTACTTCACCTACCATATTACCAGTTAATATTTGGGCCAAATGTTGATGGTAAAACATCACGGAGTTATCACTTGCTACCCACTTAACGGGATAAGTTAATAAACTTTTAAATCCCCCACTGATATACCCTATTCTGACCGGAATTTTAGCTAAGGCTAATAGCAACACCGAGTTGGGGTAAAAATAGTACAGATCGATTGCATAGTCATATTTTTTTATCTGCTTTAACGTGTTAAAAAAAGTTGCAATGTATTTTATTAATTTGCTTAAAATAGATTTGTTGCTCCTATCCACTTTCCAGTGATCAACACAGTATACTTCATCAATTAGCGGATGGCCCAAGAGCAAATTTTTAGTTATGGAATTACAAACAAATCCTATTGTTGAATTGGGATATCTATCCTTTATTTGTTTTAAAACACAGGTACTTAAAACAACGTCGCCTAAATGCGCTATATTACATATCAATATTTTAGGTTGTGATTTGCTTCTATCTATATCATTATTTGTTGGTGTTTTAAAAAGAAATCCTGCCAATTTATTAGCAACTAATAAATATAAATATAGATACTTATTACTTACTAATAACTCATCACTAATTGTGTTTAAGTTTCTTTTTTTCATTATTAATTACAGCTACTTTTAGCTATGCCACGATACTTTATCGTTGGCAATAACCTTCTCAAAACCCTTTTCACCGCTTAATAGATTTATCATAGAATAAAATTTTCCAAATATCCTCACAAAAAATGTGTAAACAACGGCCAACGGGTATGGGAAATATATGATAGGATAAACGAATATCCAAAATAAAATATAATTTCCATAGTATGGTTTAAGAATGTCGTAAGCGTTTTTTTCCAAATCAGACTTTATGCTTCTTCTCGAGTTTAGCAATTGTATTGGGAATGTAGTAATCATTAATTGATTATATACCCAGCGTCTGTGTTTTTTTTGGGCTATATATTGATTAAAAATTTGGGGGAAATTGTTCCCAAAAACTGTAAAATATTTATAGCTGGTTGAGTTTTCACCCTGTTGAGCCAGGTAATATTTATTTATATAAATATTACGGTCCGACTGGACAATCGCATTTAAAATGCCTGGCATCTGGTTGAGGTAAGTACCCGTTGTGCTTTTTACATCTACTTCATTAATAAATTTTGTATTAACAATATTTCCCGATATAAATGACACATTACTTGTCATTTTTTTTAGTATTTGCTCTCCAGTATATTCGTAGGTTTTTTCAGGTTTAATGAGTTTTGGGCGTTCGGCTATATGATCTTTTTTAAAGCCGTATGAATTTAAAAATACGATCCCAAATTCTCCCTGTGTTAAAATATCTAATACATGATTTAAACAGCCTGGCAAAATTAAGTCGTCATCACCTAACACCCAAACATACTTGCTTTTTGAATATAAATAACATTTACCGATATTAATATCAGGCCCCCAATTTTGGGTACTGGTAAAAAAATTAAACGGAATATCTCTATTAGCGTAATTATCAACTACCTCGCTTGTGATATCAGTTGAGCAATTGTCAAACACTGCAACTTCAAATAAATGCTGTCTATTGTTTGTATTTTGGTTAAATATAGAGTCAAGGCACCTAACCAAATAATCTGCCCGGTTGTATGTAGGTATGCAAATTGTTAAAATAGTGCTCATATATTATGCCACTTGGCTTTTTTGCTTGTAAATAATTTGAAAGACCATGTTAAACTTACAGCTATACTAAAAAAAGCATACCCATCAACGATACCCATAAGACCATATTTTTTTCCGAAGACAAATGTTGATGCAGAAACGAGAATTGACATCACTATCGACTGCCATAAAAAAGGCTCTTTTTTATGGCAACGCAAATAAACGGCCCAAGAAAACACCAATTGATTGAAGAAACATACTAAAGATAATATCAATGTTGGCAAAAGAGGTAAAAATCGTTCTGCTATAGCAAGTTCATAAAACTTAAGCCCCACAATAAAAACATTCAATAAAACTAATAATATACCGTTAACTACCAATAAATTCTTTAACGTTGAATTAAACAATGTATCAAGCGAAATAAAATCTTTTTTTGCTATGTAATTAGAGAAAACAGGGATCTTGGTTGATATCCAACTCATTGATAAACCAGAAATTCCGTTTAGGGCTTGCAATGTCATTCCCATTTGGCCGGCAACTTTTGCACCTTCTGTTGCAAATAAAACCGGGTTAAAAAGTTGAAATATAAAAAACCCACTAATCCAACTTAATGCGATACGCCATTGATACGGAAATATCTCTTGATAATAACTTATAGTCCATATGTTTTTTGCTGCCCATACTTTCTTCAATATATAAAAGCGCTTTGTTAAAAAAATCAATACATAAACAACCAAGGTTGATAACAAAGAGGCTATAGGTGCCGAATACAACTTAAAACCAGTTACAAAAAGGACGATCAGCAAAATCATATTCAACGTTTTTTGCACAAGTCTCACTTTTGATATATCTTCTATTTCACCTAACCCATCGTAAAAGGCAAGAATAGGATCAATAAATAAGTTTAAAGAGGTTGCAAGGCACAAAAACATCAATGGGAGTTGCCAATTGACGGTGCTATCATTGCCAAATTTTGAGAAAAAAAAAGATCCAGAAAATAATAACACAAAGAAAAGCAGCACTGATATTATGCCGAACCATTTTACACAAAACCTTAACAATGATGATAGTCTGGATTGATTTGATACTGCTCCAGAAAGGTCTTTGTCCTCCCAATGCAAGTTGGAAAACTCGTGGGCTGTATATTGCGTTATGATACCCGTTAAACCGAGTTCGAAAAAAACCTGTACAGCTAAAATACTCACAAAGGTATAATAGTAGCCTTGCTCTCTTGCCGATAAATATTTGGCGATAAACACTATAGAACCAACACCGCCGAAGGCCTGAATCAATCTCGTTAAAAGTGTAAATCCAATAGTCGCGTCTACGCCAAACTTCTTTAACGTTTTTTTTAGAAGTAGATACATTCGTAGTTCCGGGTGGTAAAATTAATTAATTACTGGCTTACTGTTAAACTTTAAATTAGGGTACCTTCTATTATTATTATTATGTGCCTTCCATTTCAATGGGTTTGGCAAATGGTTCCATCTCGGTAATTGGTTTGCCAAAAGCAATTTTTGGATAAGCGTTAATTTTAGAGTTTATCATCACCTGTAATAAAAATGGGGCTTGTGGGTTTTCCCATAAATGTTTAAGGCTGGTATCAAAATCGTCCTCAGTATTTATAGTAGCAGCCTGAATCCCATAAGCTTTACTCACGAGCTCAAAATCTGGTGCATCATATCCCCACATTGTACTTTGATGTCTACCGTCGAAGTAACTGTCCTGAAACTGCCTTATCATCCCTAACGACCTATTATTTATAATAATCATCTTAATAGGCAAATTGTTACGCTTTATAGTTTGCAACTCCTGGATATTTAACTGGAAACCACCATCACCACAAATACAAACTACAGGTTTATCTAACCCAATGCTTACACCAATGGCAGCCGGCAAGGCGTACCCCATAGCTCCCATGCCACCGCTGGTTATAAAGTATTGATCATGAACTAAATCAAGTGACTGAGCACTCCACATTTGGTGATTACCTACATCTGCAAGGTAGGCCCCAGCTTTTTGAGAAACTGCCGAAAGCGCGTGCATAAATTTATTAGGGTTGACACCTAAGTCATCTCCTATTTCTTTAGTGTCAGGCCATTGTTCTTTTAAACCAGCTATCTCCTTCTTCCACGATGTATATTTAGTATCAGTCTCGTTATTGGCAAAATAGTTATTAGCCGCTTTTAAAAAGGTTTTTACGTCGCTCAATACGGGAATACAGTTTTTTATTCGGTTGTTAATTTCGCCGATTTCAATATCAACGTGGAAAATCGTTTTGTTTGCAAAAGTTTCGATAAATGCACCCGTTTGCCTTATATCTAATCTACTTCCAATAACTATCATTAAATCACATTCTCCTATAGCCATGTTTGCCCACCTATTGCCATATGCGCCAATAAAACCAACTCTTAATTCATGATCAGAGGGAATAGCATCAACCGCTAACAAGGATGTAACAACTGGTATTTGAGTTATTTTAATAAATTTTCGAAAAATATCTCGTGATCCTGAACTTAAAATTCCCCGACCAGCTAATATCAAAGGCCTGCTGCTTTTTGAAAGTGCTTCTTTGAGTACCGGAAACACATCATCCGTCGCTTTTCTTTGGTCTGCATATACAGGTTTTATTACTGATATCTCCCTGTCGGCAATATCGGCTCGCTGCAAATTCATCGGAATATCAATTAATACCGGGCCGGGGCGACCACTTAAAGCAATCTCGAAAGCTGAATTCAATATGTCAAATAACTCTTCAGGATTATTTACTGTGTAAACTGCTTTGCAAAGTGGTTTTGCAATTTCAGTTACTTCTGTTTCCTGGAACCCCAATTGCCTTATAGGCAAATTTCCGCGTTGCTCGTGTTGATTTACCTGCCCTGTTATAAAAACAGCAGGTACCGAATCGAAATAGCAGCTACCAATACCTGTTAATAAATTTGTAGCGCCCGGTCCGCTGCTGGCAAATGCAACTCCGGCTACACCATCTTTAACTCGTGCAAAGCCATCTGCTGCAAATGCGGCTGCCTGCTCGTGGTGCATAGTTATTACTTTAATTTTACCGAATTGATTTAATGAATCGATAATATGGGCAATCATTCCACCGGAAAGCTCAAATACATGGCTTACGCCTTGTTTATGTAAAAATTTAACTAAATAATCGGTTAATTTCATATTCGTAGATGCCGTGCTTTAATTTATATAACTTGATATTGTCCTTGAAAAGCCCTCTTCTATGCTTATGGCAGGACTCCATCCTAATGATTTGATTTTACTAATATAGGGAACAATTCTTTGAACAGGGCTTTTTATATAACCTGCTTTTTCAACCTCCTTTTCAACTACGTTTAATTTTTTTTCGGGATACAAATTTACCAGTTTGTGTGCGAGGTTAATAACAGAGCACTCGCAATTGGGGTTACCCATATTATAAGCCCCGCCATTTTCCCCGTTTAATAAAATCAAGAAAAACGCCTTTGTGGCATCTGTTAAATAACAAAACGCGCGTACGGCGGTTCCGTCACTTTTCATTAGTATATCCCTATTATTCACTATATCTGCTATAAAATCAGCAAACACCCTCCCATCATACAAATCCATACCTGGTCCATACGAATGGAAAATCCTTACTATGCTCACCGGAACACCGTATTGGTGCATCCATGCAATACACATGGTTTCGCCTAATCGTTTACTTTCGGAATAACACGATCGGACGTTCGTTGGATCAATGTAACCGCTGTCGGTTTCAGCAATGTAGTCTACATCAGCCGATATGTTACCATAAATTTCGCTCGAGCTAAAATACAAAAACTTTTCAACCGAATTTTCTTTAGCTAATTTGAGTAGGTTTAGTGTACCTTGAACATTTGCATTTATTGTCCCTACAGGGTCAGATCCGTAAAATTTAGGACTGGCCTGACTGGCAGCATGTATAATATAGTGTATCTTATCTGAAACATCTATGGGGTCACAAACATCCTGAACAATAAGTTTAAAATCGTCACGCCCCATTTCATTTTCAAAACGTTTCAATGCTTTTTCACGATTTCTCACTAAAGCAATAATATTGATGTTGTATGAAAGTGCATCATTTAATTTAAGCAATGTAAATACCAAATAGCATGGTAAAAACCCGTTTGCGCCTGTTATAAGTACGGTTTTGTTCGCCAGCTCCTGCCAGTTAATTGATGTAGATGCGATTATATTATCAATATCTTCTGTGATTATTGGATTTGAACGATTGAGCATAAATTGGTGGTTAACATGATTTAATTGCGAACATTTCCCGGTTTAGGATGAAAATTTTTTCTTTAAATGTAAAAACGGTTTCTCATAATAATTGTATGACAAATATGCTACAAGAAACAACACGATTAAATTTCCTATAACAGACCCGCCCCATCTGAAAGAGTTCTTCCAGGGCTTATCAATTGTAAACAATTGTTGCCATATGTATATACTATAAGAAAGCACCCCAAGCGTTTTAAAAAAATTAAGATTTAAGATATGATAAAAAATACTTGTAGTAAAAAAAATTGCAGATACCATAAACACTGTAATACAAACAGCCATTAAAACAAAGTTAACCCCCTCCAAAAAAGGATATGTAAATAAAAACCATATTAAGTAAATCAAGCATAGTTGAATTATATTTACAACCCATTTATTAACGGAAAAATTGATTGGATACTTACAAAGTAATATTGATGTAATGCTTCCAATTACAATTGAATATAAGCCCCTATTTAAAAATCTATTAGCCAACTTAACAACGTTTGCTGAATACCCTTCTACAAAACCTGGCAAAGAATGTAAATAAAAGATAATGGGAGATAATATTAATAAGGCAAGCAACACATTAACATACAATTTATAGTTAGCCTTTAATATGAAAGGAAATAGCAAATAAAACTGTTCTTCAACACTTATACTCCAATAGTGCCCTATAGGCCATTTTACGTCGGCTACAAAATTTTGTATAAAAATTATTGCACACAAAAAGTTTTTGTTTGTTATACCCAAGCTAAATAGTGGATTTAACAAAATTACTACCAAGATATACAGATATGCAACAGGAAGGATTCTAAAAGCCCGTCTTATATAAAATTTCTTTAGGTTTATATCTCCTTTAGTTATCTTTTCTTTTATTAACAAAGTGGTAATTAAAAAGCCGCTGATCACAAAAAAAACCTGTACACCTAAAGAACCATTTCCAAAAATTGGAGTAATTATTGGAAAATGCCTCGAGTCATTTATATGTCCAATAAGAACTATTAATATAGACAATGCCCGTAAACCATCTAAGGATGGTAGATATTTTTGATTTAAAAATTCGGGTAGCGAAAGTGTTTCAGAAAATATTTTCATTCTTATTCAATTGTGCTGATTAATAAACGCCTTAATTTTCCACATTATTTATCGCTTTTAAGAAATTAGATATTTGCTGTTCAGTGATGTTTATAATTTCATTTCTGTTACTATAAAAAGATTGATACCATGATATTGTAGTCAATACCGCCTCGATCGCATTCATGGTAGGTGTCCATCCTAATTGATTGATAGCTTTACTAATATCAAGTTTAAGTAACCCAGCTTCATGCGGCTGATCTGTTAAGTGCGGAACAAAATATTCGCCGCCACCCCAGCAATTTAATGCAAGATCAACCATTTGTGATACAGGCAGTGCATCTGTAAAAGCAGGCCCAAAATTGTAAGCATCACTAAATTGTGATGGTTCATCGGCCAACTTTGCACCAAGCATTAAATAACCTTTAAGCGGCTCTAAAACATGCTGCCATGGCCTAATAGAATCTGGGTTGCGTATCTCTATTTTCTTCCCGTTTGATAGTGCTCTTACTATATCTGGTATTAGTCTGTCCTTGGCCCAATCGCCACCACCAATAACATTACCCGCGCGCCCAACAGCTATTGCTTTTTGATGGTGCGAAAACGCATTGGTTTTGAAAAATGAGTTACGATACGAATCGATAACAAGTTCAGTACATGCCTTGCTGGCACTGTAAGGATCATACCCCCCTAACCTGTCAATTTCACGATAAGGGTAATCCCACTCATAGTTATGATATACCTTATCGGTGGTTATTAGTACACAATAACATGGTTTTTGTAAGGTTCTTACACCATCTAAAACATAAGCTGTGCCTATTGAATTTACTTCAAAAGTTTCAGCCGGTATTTGATACGACAAACGAACGAGTGGCTGCGCCGCTAAATGAAAAACAAAATCGGGCTGAAAAGTCCCGATACTATCGATAAGCTTTTTTGAATCGCGCAAATCAGCTATTACAGATCGACATAAATCGTCTCCTTCAATTAAATTGTATAAGTTATCTATATACGCTGGCTCTAAAGCATAACCCATAACCTCGGCACCAAGCATATTAAATATTTTAAGCAGCCAAGCTCCCTTAAAACCGGTGTGTCCTGTCAGGAAGACTTTTTTTCCTTTATAAGTAGCCTGTAACTTTTCAAACATATTACCAAATTTTCCAGGGAGCATTATCATCTGCCCACATTTCATTTAAATCGTGTTTATCTTTCAATGTATCCATTGGACGCCAAAAACCATTATGTTTAAACGCGTTCATTTGTCCGTTTTGGGCTATTTCTTCCATCGGGCCTTTTTCCCAAATGGTACTATCACCTTCTTTAATATAATCAAACACTTGTGGCTCGCATACAAAATACCCACCGTTTATCCACGATCCATCACCCTTTGGTTTCTCCATAAACGAATGCACTGTAGAATCATCAAGAATATTTAGCGCACCAAAACGGCCTTGCGGTTGTACGGATGTTACGGTACAAAGTTTACCATGTTGTTTATGATAATCAACTAACTCCTTAATATTAACGTTACCTACCCCATCACCATAGGTTAATAAAAATGATTCATTCCCAATGTATGGCTGTATCCTCTTTATTCTACCACCCGTCATTGAATCGTTACCGGTATCCACCAATGTTATTTTCCATGGTTCGGCCTGCGAATCATGTACCTCAATTGCATTTTTTCCCAGATCGATTGTCACATCTGATTTGTGAAGAAAATAATTTGAAAAAAACTCTTTTATTACGTATCCCTTATATCCTAAGCAAACAACAAAATCATCAAATCCATAAAACGAATAGGTTTTCATTATATGCCATAAAATTGGCATGCCACCTATTTCAACCATAGGTTTCGGTCTCAACGTTGTTTCTTCTGATAGGCGGGTTCCTAACCCTCCTGCAAGCAGTACTACTTTCATTTAAATCTTATATTGTTAACAAAGCTATCTATTCTCATCCGTAATACCTATCTAACCATGTATCTGTCTATATTTAAGGTGTAGTTAAGATATCACCTGAAAAGCTTTCTTGGTTATTAAAGATAAGACACTTAAAAAACCTCCAATCAACATCCCAAAACATAATCCTTTTATCTTATCAACCTTATCAACTTCTAACGGTAAAACTGGGGTATCTATAATTTGCACAAGCGGGGTTTCATTCCGCAATGAAACCTTAGCTATCTCTAAATTTTTAACCAGTTCAGCCAAAATTGCATTATTTACTTGTACATCAATTTGTTTATGTTGAGCAGGGGTCTTTAATACAAGTTTTGATGGATTAGCATTAGGCACAAAGTCTATAGATGATGCAACCCCATTGATAGACAAATTGAGTTGATTACGAACTGAATCTGTTTGATGTTGCAAAATATTAACATTTTGAGTGGATTTTTTAGTTTTAGTATCTACATAGAATTTCGAAACCTTATCAACCAAAAGTTCAGCAAAGTATTTTGAAAAAAGCTCATTTTTAGACTTTACTTTCACAATTGTGATACTCAGTTTTTTATCAATCTTATCAACTGATAAATTAGATAATATCAAGGTCTTATGGAAAACAGATATCAAACTATCCTGCTTTAACGAAAACTTTGAAGCATCGACACCTGGCAGAAAGTGTATTTCAGATAATTCCGGATCGCTCTTCCATTTATCTCTAAAATTATTAAATTGTATATAAAGTTCAGCAAGGGTTTCTTTCCTTCCATTTATCATAATTGCTGATAACAAAGTATTTTCTACCATAGAGCGCGATTTCATCAGTTCGATGAGATTATCTCCGGAAAAAACCCCGCCACTGCTAGAGCCTACATCCAAGCCGATTTGGCTGGCAATTCCAGAATATGCTCCCAATGAATTACCCCCTTTTGTATCTTCTAAAGCAAAACTTAGGGATGCTATATAAACTGGTTTATTAAATATAGAATATCCTATACCCAATAAACCGAATATTATCATTGTAACTAAAATAACAGGCCATCTTGATGTTAAATATTTAAAGATCTTACTGATCCTATGCATAGCGTCTTTTATGGTCATATCACCTTCAGCAGGCAAATATTCGTTTTGTCTTTGTCCATGTTGCATAACTCTTTTTACCTTGTTAATGTTATTACGCCAATGAGCACCGCCGCTGCAGATGCTAAGGCACCGGCTATACCTCCAACCTCGGCAGCAGAAATACCTTTATGTTCCTGTTTTTTAGGAATTATGATTTCACTACCTGGTTTTATTTCAGGATAGCTCTTAATAAAAAGAAAATGATGGGTTGCTTTAACCGATCCGTTGGCATAAACCACATATGCTCGTCTCTTTAACGCATTGGGCGAAAATCCACCAGCATTATTAACAAATGTCGGCAACGATTTTGAGCCGTCGTACACAACGGAACTTGGAAACAAAACCTCACCATTAACTTTTACCAGTTGCTGTTGCTTTGGTATACGCAATACATCTCCTTCTTCTAACAAAAGATCAATATTTGACCCTGGTTTAGCTAAAATAGCTTTAAGATCAATACCAACATAATCATTTTTTTGTTGGTCAAATACATTATTGGTTGAATCTTTAAGTGTTTTTTGGATGTGTATCAAGCGATCTGTACGTTCTTGACTTATCTCATTAATATCAGCTTTACTTTTTCCGGGATCTACACCTAATTTATCAATCCTTTTTAACCTGCCGCCGTCAACATCAGCAGATGCTTTTAATCCGCCGGCACGCTTTACCAAATCGGATATTTTTTCGTCTCTAGTGGTTATTGTGTATGGGCCTGGATATAATACCTCACCTTCTATTCTTACCGTTCTTTGTTTTTCGAAACCTGGTAAACTATAAACAGATACAACATCAAAGGGTTGTAGTATAAACGATGAAGCATTTAATTTAAATTGATCATCTACATTGATTTGGAACACTTTTGAAACAGGGCTGTTTTTTTGATCGGGGTCGCCGTTATTAATTCGCCTGGCAACTTCTATTCTGTTTGGGCTTGCTCCTTCAACAAATCCCCTGGCCTGTATTATCAAATCCTCTACAGTCATCTTATCCGAATAAGGAAAATTCCCCCCTCCCCTAACTTCTCCATTTATACTTACCGTATATTCATCTCGCAAGTCAAAAATCGACGGAATGGTAACAACATCTTCTTTTTTTAATTGAATATCCGGTGCTGTTTTATTTAATATTGCTTTAATATCAAAAGCGATGATCTCTTGCGTATTATCGGTCTTTAAGCGGCTAATAAAGCCACGTTGTGTAAATGCATCCTGACGTAATCCGGCTGCTTTTGTTACCAATTGGGCTAAAGTTAAGCCTTTATCCAATTCAAATTGCCCTGGCCGTACAACCGCACCAAAAATACTGACACGGTTTTCATAAGTATCCAAAATCTGATCCACGGTATAAAAGTCTCCGCGCAAAGGAATATAATTGTTAAAATCGGTTGATTTTATATCTATTACCCTTTTATCCTGATCTGTTAATTGTGTAGCTTTTATACTTGCTGTATAAGCCACATCAGTAAAGCCTCCTGCAAAGCCAATTACATCCTGCAAGGTTTCGCCCGGCAGAACTTCATAAATTGCAGGCCTTTTAACCTGACCGGCCAACCTTACCCTAACTTTATATGTTGGCACCCTTATCATATCTCCGTCCTGCAAACGGATATTATCTTTTTGGCTACCTCTTAATAAAAAATCATATACATCAAGCTTTCTGATCACATCGCCATTTCTGATCACTTGTATCTGTCTGAAAGAACCGATATTATTAGGCCCGCCTGAAAGGTATAAAGCGGCAAAAACGGTAGAGAGTGATGATAAGGTAATTGTACCGGGCCTTACAATCTCACCAATCATAATAACCTTAATACTACGTATGTTACCGATACTTATAGATACGTTAGTACCATGTCCTATTGCATAATGATTTGCAATAAGCTTTGAGGTAATTAAACCTGTTGCCTGTTCAATAGTTTTACCACTTACATTAAGCAAACCAATGCCAGGCAATGCGATGTTTCCTTCGGGATTAACCGGTAATTTCCAATCGGCTATTGAGTTTCCGTAAATGTTCACTAATATTTGATCGTCAGGTCCAAGACGATAATTTTGTGGTGTTGGGATACGTAAATTGGGCTCAAACGTTAAATTTGAGTTATTAAACAGCTCAGAACCATAAACAGCAGAACCATCTTTAGGATATATTTTAACAGAAGTGGTTTTTTGTGTTTCATCTTTTTTTATTTCATCTTTCTTTGTTCCATCATCATTAACTTCACGGCCAAACTCGTCTTTTTTAGTTATTGGCTCGTTTGAATTGACATCTTTTGGTGTGCGGATAATATTAATACGTTTTTGCAATTTATCTACATCCTGAACAGACATACCTTTAGCGATAGCTGCTTGCTTAATTTGTTCATCGCTCATACCAGAAGCTTTTGCTTTTTGAACAAAATCACGAAGCTGCACATCACTGATCTCGTCGGGATTAGTGGGAAGTGTTGCAGGAGTTGTAACCGGAGTTGCTGTACCAGTAGTTGAAGTACCTGTAGTTGAGGTGCCGGTTTGAGCAATGGCCAATCCTATGCCACCAATATTAAAAAACAAAAAAATGGCTACGAAAACGTATAAAAAATATTTCATTTTACTGATTTGAGTAATGCTAAGCTTTATGGTTTAATATTGATATTGCAAAAAAACGCTCGTTTTTTTTGCAATATTACGAATTTAAATGGGTTTTTATAATATTTTTTTCACAATCGCCCGTCAACTATCCTACTTTCTAAAATCCCTTTAATATCATAAATAACTGATACTTTATCTCGTTTTAATTCTTCAAAATCAAGCAGTTTAAATTCGTTGTGCCCAACCGCTAATATAATGGCATCATAATTACTTTTTAACATTTTTAAATTTTTATTCGTGCTGATACCATACTCTGCCAATACCTCGGCAGGATTCGCCCAAGGGTCAAAAACCTCGCATACGGCTTCAAATTCATGCAACACATTGATAATATCTATTACCCGGGTATTGCGCACATCGGTACAGTTCTCTTTAAATGTAAAGCCTAAAACCAATACGCTGGCATTTTTAACATTAATATTGCGCTTTATCATTAGTTTTATCACTTCGAGGGCTACATACTTACCCATTCCGTCGTTTAACCGACGACCGGCTAATATTATTTCGGGATGATAGCCTAATTCCTGGGCTTTTTGCGCTAAGTAGTACGGATCGACACCGGTACAATGGCCGCCAACCAGACCTGGCTTAAAATTCAAAAAATTCCATTTAGTACCCGCGGCAGCCAGAACATCGTGACTATCAATACCCATCAGGTTAAATATTTTTGAAAGCTCGTTCACAAAAGCAATATTAATATCGCGCTGCGAGTTTTCTATTACCTTACATGCTTCGGCCACTTTTATACTTGGTGCTTTGTGGGTACCCGCGGTAACTATTGAGCGGTATAAGTCGTCTATAAAATCGGCTGCTTCGGGGGTTGAGCCTGATGTTACTTTAAGGATATTGGTTATGGTATGAACTTTATCGCCCGGATTGATCCGTTCGGGGGAATAACCTGCATAAAAATCATGGTTAAAGGCCAGGCCCGATACCTGCTCTAAAACGGGTATGCATACATCCTCTGTAACGCCGGGATAAACGGTAGACTCGTATATCACCACATCGCCGGCTTTTAACACGTTACCAATGGTTTGTGTTGCTTTAAGCAGTATGCTCAGATCGGGCCTGTTGTGCTGATCGGTTGGGGTTGGTACCGATACGATATAAATATTGCATTGGCGGATATCATCGGCGTTTGATGTACAATGTAAACCAACCATGCCCCCGTTATCAGTTAATACGGCTTTTAAGCGGGCGCTGTCTACTTCAAGCGTAATGTCATTCGCCTGATTGATCTCGTCGACACGGCTTTGTTTAATATCATACCCCTTAACAGGAAACTTTGCAGCAAATTCTACAGCGAGCGGTAATCCTACATATCCCAGGCCTATAATGGCTATTTTAATTTCGGTTGGCTTAGTAAACATTCTATAAAATAAACCCGGCTGGGGTTAACAAAGATAAATCAAAATTAGTTAATCAGGTTTAACAACTGAACCAATGTAACACGCCACTGCTAAACCAATTGCCGCCCTTATTGTTTGTACCGGCAAAACTTTTTTTAACTAATTAATTTGCAATGCCTGTTAAATAAATATCCAGATCTTCGGGCGTGCCTATGCCATGCATCTGTTGTTCTTCAATATTGTAAATAATTACCTTCTTATTATCTTTAATAAGGTAGTTATATACCGGGCAGGTATAAAACTCATTATTTACCCTTTCGTTATTAATTATCATATCAACAGCGCCGTTCACAAAATCAGATCCTTTACTGAACAGGTAAATACCTACTGTTGCAAACTCTGAAATAGGCTTTTTTTCCTGCACTTCGGTAACAAAACCATCGGCATTAATTTTAGCGAATGACCACTTAGGGTTTAATTCGGCATCGGTAAAAGTAAGTATTGAGCCGTCGTACTTTTTTTCAAGACAATCATTCAGGTAATCGCTTATGCTGATATCAACTATCTGATCGGAATTAGCGATAAGCAAAGGATCGTCATTGTTGATATACTGCCGTGCAAATAACACTGTACAAGCCGTGCCCTCGGTTAATTTATCAATACCAATAAAAGTGGTGTTATACGTATCGCTTATATATTTCACCAACTCGGTTTCCTGATCAAAGTGTTCCTTACGGCCTATCAGTATATAATGCGCATCCGGATAGTTCAGGTTTTCCATAACACGCATTATCATGGGTTTACCTGCAACATCAATAAAGGGTTTAGGTTTTGCATAACCTGCTTTGGCAAACCTGCTGCCTAAACCGGCCATGGGTATTACAATGTTTATCATATTACGTATTTATCATTATTAGCGCCGGGTATTTTTACAACTACGGTGGTTACATCTGTTAATGCTTCAAAATCAGTTGCCACACCCGGTTTTATTTTCAGTACGTCGCCGTCGCTATATTCAACGCCGGCCATTTTTACCTTACCGGTTACTATTACGGTATATTCGGTGGCAATTTTGTGGTAATGGTTACCCTCGTAATCGCCCGCTTTATATTTTTTTATGCCAACTTCTACATCGTTTGTAGCGTGCAGAGTTGGTTCAAAGTTGCCGATGAACCATCCTTTAAACATATCATCTAATTTGGATACTTCAATTTTATCAGCTTGCTCTTGCTCCATTATTGTTTTGATTTGTATTCCTCTATCATTTGAGGAGAGTAAAAAGAATGGTATTGGCTGTTATCTATCTGGTAATTCTTTACTAACTTTCCCCGCAGCACATACTCATTCATCACCGGCGAAATATAAAAGTTACCTTCCAGCTGTACATCGTTTTTAATGGATTGAAAGGCGCAGTCGAAAAAGTCTTTCGCTTTAGCGAAGTAATAATAACCTGCTATAGCGTGATTGCTTATCGGATTTTTCTCGGCTGTCTGTATAACGGCGTCATCCTCTACCCTCGCGTACGACCAGCGCGGGTGAACCGATTTAAAGGTAACAATACCCGCGTCGGCCAAATTATCCTGCCAGAACTGGTTAATTGTATTAAAGTTCTCGTCAATAACCTGGTCGCCGTTTAATATCAATAACTGGTCATCATCGTCAATTTTATCAATAGCCATTAATGTGCTGCAAAGGCCTCCTTTTGTGGGGCGCTTCAACCGGATCACATCGCAATTTGGCTCCAGCATTTTTAACGTATTATCTAAATGGTATTTTGTTGAATCTTCGTTATTGATGATGAAGATAAAATGGCAGGGCTGCTTAATGATGTTGGCGCTTTTTATCACCAGTTCGATCATCAACATTCCGTTAATATCAATTAACGGCTTGGGATACATATAGCCCGATTTAATAAACGCTTCGGACGAGCCGGCCAGTGGTATTACTATCTTAAGCATGCTCTATCTGTTTTATACGGTCCATTATATTATAGTAGTGTACATCATCGGGGTTTTCAACCTTTAACACATGGGCTCCTGCAGCTACCGCCGCTTTTACGCCATTTTCGTTATCTTCAACTATCAGGCATTCCAGCGGGCTCAAACCCATTCTTTCTATCGCTGTGGTATACATTTCGGGATGCGGCTTGCTGTTAACAACATCCTCGTTGGAAATAAAGAAGTCCAAGTATTCCATCAGGCCCGATTTTTCCATCATAATTTCGATAGACCGGCGTACCGAGTTTGAGCAAACCGCTAAATGATACCCTTCTCCTTTCAGCTTTGCCAACGCATACCGGTGATGAAATATAGGTTTACATTTAGTAAACACGGTTTCGATGGTGTATTGCTGCTTCAACTCGTTTACAAAGGCGTGCAGCTTCCTTGGGAAACCACCTTCGAGCGAGAGCATTTCGAGTTTCTTTTTTGTAGGAAGGCCATCAAAGGTGATCAAATGATCATAGCGGCTTATCTCGTGGCCGAACAGCCCCAATGCCGCGTTAAGCGACTCATAGTGCCAGTCGCGTGCATCAATAAGCACGCCGTCCATATCAAAAATAACTGCTTTAATTTTCATGGAAAAAGGTTTTAGCTTCTTCCGGATAATCGGTACAAAGCATAATATTATGTAGTTGTTCTCCCATATTTTTATAGTGTTGCCACTCGGGAATATAATTTCGTTTATGCAGATCGGGCGATACAATGCACACCTGCTTGTTATTCAGCTGGTGCTGCGCTATTA
>Ga0070659_100000392_pt1 | contig 33244 bp, 15 predicted proteins | sample KBSC23metaG_FD_64666 | JGI IMG/M metagenome (GOLD analysis project Ga0070659, IMG submission 64666) | Corn rhizosphere microbial communities from Kellogg Biological Station, Michigan, USA - KBS C2-3 metaG | ecosystem: Host-associated > Plants > Roots > Rhizosphere > Soil ... | reverse complement strand
TCCTACGTTGTAAACGGTGGATTTGGTGATCGATACCGCATTAACCTGTAATTTCTCCAGCGAAAGCATATAATATCCGTTCGTATTAACCTGGTCAAAATTGTAAATGATTGAATTATTGATCGATATCGTACCGATCTTGTGGTCATTTGCATTCGTAGCATAATTTGCCCTGATTACATCACGCGTAAAATCATGCATAATACAATTATCGATTTTAATGTTCGTAAAAGTTGCCGGAGAACCTGTGGCTGCAGCCGTACCATACAGGACAATCGCCGTTACACCGAAACTTGTTCCGGAATAGTTACCGTTAACCTCCACACCTGCCAAATTGATACCTGCACCATCACCGATCAGGTCAAGTTCCCGTAGCAATATTTTGGTATCTGAAGGATTGCTCGATGTAGAGCGGATCGTGATCGTTTTGTTAAGCACCTGGGTGACGGCGCTCAATGTATAAGTGCCAGGATTCAAACCGATGATATCTCCGTTTGCCGCAGCGGCTATCGCAGTGGCCAAATTAGCGCCTGTAGACAAGGTTGTAGTGTAGGTGACCGCGGCTGCGGTGGTAATGTTAATAATACCTTTACTTTTTTGCCCCGCCAGTAATTGCACTGTGTACTTCGTTGCCGGGGTCAGGCCGGTAATTAACTTAAGTCCGGCTGTTACATCACCCGCGGTTAGCGCCGCGTTTACCGGTGCGCTGCCGTCTGCCGGTGTGAAAACGATATTCGTCAAACCGGCTGTCTGTGTATTAACGAACCAATGGATCAAGACCGTGGTTTGGGTAATCTCAAAATCCCTTACCACCCGAAGGTATTGCTGGCCATTGAGCTTAAACGACTTAGGCAAATAAACATAAACCGACTCGCCCCTTCCATTGAAAGCGTTTGCTTTTACCCTTACAAAATAAGGTGTATTCAGTTTGATATCAGGGTCTATATACTTTACGCCCGTAGTATCTGATACGGTTGTATAATCCACTTTCGCAAATAATGAATCTGTTGAAAGATCTACGGTATATTTTTGCCCCTTCAATACATAAAGCGGTGCTTTCCAGGTAATCTTTGCGGTGTCTTTCACAGTACTGGCATTGAGCCTGGTCGGTGAAAACTCCCGGTTAAAATCATTATCCTCCACCTCACCGGTAAAATTCTTTTTGCATGAACTTAAACCCAGCACCACAAGCAGGATTATGGGTAAAATATTTTTTTGTTTTTTTAAATTTTTCATGATGTTCCAGTTTTTAATAACCAAAATTTTGCTGAATCCCTCCGCGGTTCTCCGTCATTACGTTATCAGGGTAAGGTAAAAGCTCTTTTTTGTTCGCTTCGAACTTACATACCCAACCGGTACCGGGATCATTGATATAAGTTGAGGTTAAAACCCCCGCCGTCCATAATCCGGCTTCCCTCCTCCAGTAGCGTTGAGTGCAACCTGCAGGCGTTCCAGAGGTCGTAGTTGGATTAAAATAGGCGACGCTTGGGCCAACGTTGCCATAATATATTTGTGTCGCAGCTTCTGTATTTGAATCTCCATTACTAAAAGGTGAACCAACAGATAACGGGTATACGTATTGCGGGTAGTTGTTGTAGGGGTTTGGAGTGCCAGTAACCGGGTCAACCGCAGGTGCACCGAAAGCAAATAGTGCCAGTTTTGCACGGGTGTCGGCAATTGTTTTTGCCAGGAGGTTCCAACGGATCAGGTCATATTTACGAATGCCCTCACCACCGAATTCCAACAATCGCTCATGTACCAGGGCAGTAAAAAACCCATCATGATCAGTCGGAGTTACCGGAAGCGTGTTTGCTCCATAAGCTCTTTTTTGTACTAATTGAAGAGCGGCAAGTGGGGTAAGGCTACCGCTCGTACCCAGTTCATTGGCTGCTTCAGCATACATCAGCAGGACATCGGCGTAGCGTATGATCGGCCAGTTAACACCGTAAGTACCGGTAACTGTACCGTTAAAACCTGTCCACGATTTTCTGAATTTCCCGCAGGTAATATTGATCGCTGTTTGTGGCATTTTGGTATTGATCGAACCGCTTGCGTCTACACCCACGATATAAGATGCGAGAGTGACATCTCTTCTGATATCCTTAGTAGGATCAAACTCATAATAATAAGTCGGCAATGCCTGCTGCCTGCCACCCGCTGTGCCCCATGAGGGCGAATTCGCGTATTTAATTCCGTTTGCACTGGCCAGGTTACTATCATTGATCTGGCCCCACATCGCCACCTCGAACATCAGTTCATGGGCATCATCGAATCTTGTGGGCGTATGAAGGCTCTTGAATATATTTTCATAATTGGGATTCAATCCGTGTTTCCCTGAAACGATAATTTCGTTAGTTTCATCAAAAGCGATCTTATAGTAAGTTTGGTAATCAGCACGTCTTTCCATCTGGTGTGAATCGGTACGCAACGAATATCCGCCACGCGCTAACGCTAGACGCGCCCTTAAGGCTTTGATAGCTCCTTTTGTAAAGCGGAAATCTACGTAATCAGGTAGTGCATCACGCCAGGGAACAAGATCTTCTGCAATTTTCAGGTCAGCGATGAGCCTGTCGTAGGTATCGTCGCGATTTGAATTTTTTAGGAATTGCGAGGGCAGATCAGCAGCTGGGATAAAAGTTGCAGGGACATCGCCCCAGTTCCTGATCGCTTCGTAATAAAATTGCGCGCGCAGCGCCAGCGCCTCACCATAATAGCGTTGCATCTGTGCTTTTTGAGTCGCGCTACCGTTAGTGTACAGATTAGAAAGGGGAATGTACTTGCAGGCGATGTTAGCCCTTTCAATCCCGTTGTATAACTGGACAAACACACTATATAAACTGGTATTCGAAGATACCGTACCATAATTTGGTATGGCATAGGCGGCACCAAAATCATAATTGGTAGAACCCTGGTAGGTGAATTCGTCTGCTCCAAGGTGCCAGTAAACCGATAACTGGTTACCGTAGGCATTGCTACCTGCCAATTCTGTGTAAATTCCGATAACCTGGCTGTTGGTGTTATTTACGTCGCCAAAGGTTTGATCCACATTCAACTTTGACGGAGACTGGAAATCCAGATATTTTTTACATGATGGCAGGCTGCATACCGCGAGTGTCATCATGATGATCATGTATTTAAAATTCTTCTTCTTCATGGTTTTAATTATTGAAGGTTAAAAAGTTACGTTGATGCCGCCGACGAAATATCGGTTGCGTGGGTAAGCGTTGTAATCCACACCCGGTGTAAGCGGATTGCTTCTGCGGGTGCTCGCTTCCGGATCGTAACCTGTATATTTAGTGAAGGTGTATAAATTGTTCGCAGTAGCGTAAATCCTGATTCTGGAAATAAAATTTGTTTTCTTCAGCCAGTTATTAGCTATCGTGTAGCCCAGCGTAACATTGGTTATTCTTAGAAAAGAAGCATCTTCTATTGCGTCAGAAGTTAAAATAGGCTGTCCGCGGGTCGGGGCGTAAATTTTGGCGTTGGCATTAAATGTGGCAAGCTGATCCCAGTCGGTTATGATATTACCCGCATCATCAAATCGTCTGAAACGATCTGCATAAGTCGCCAGTATATTATTTCCGTTTGCCTGGTACACATTACCATAAGCTACTTTATTGGCGTTATAGGTTTTGTTGCCATAAGAGAAATTCACGAAAACGCTCATATCAAAGCCCAGGTAAGAGAACTGGTTGTTCCAGCCGCCGTAAAACTTAGGCTGAACATTACCTAAAACTGTACGGTCTGCGGTGCGGATCACAGAATCGGCAGTCGTCGTGGTCTTCTTTAATTTTAAAACACCGGGCCCGATTCCCTGGTTGAGTACGACAGATGAATTTGTTATTCCCGGCTTCAGCACGAAAACGCTTCCGGCAAGGTTGGATTTAGTTTTATCGAAATCGTCTACGGTATAAAAACCATCAGCTACATAGCCATAGTATTGACCGACAGGCTGACCAACCTGCACTTTGAAATCTTCACCGTTCTGGCCCCAACCTGATGATACAAGGTACCCATCCACACCGCCTTGTAAAGCGACAATGGTATTCTTGTTAGTAGAAATGTTAAAACTGGTATTCCAGCTAAACTTTTTATTATTAATCACAGTAGCTGATAACTGTAATTCTAAACCCTTATTCTGGGTTGCGCCGATATTTTGGTACTGGGTGGTATAACCTGTTTGCTGAGGTACATTCGTTTGCAAAAGCAAATCGTTTGTCCGGTTAATATAACCATCGAGGGCCAGTGTAACCCTTCCACCAAAAAAATCTATATCCAAACCAAGATCCTTCGAAATCGTTGTTTCCCATTTCAGGTTAGGGTTGGCCAGGTTGGCCGAATAAACGCCGGATGTTTGCGAGGCATCTGATGCTGCATAACCCGCAGCGGTCGCGCTCGTCGTAAACGTTGTCTGGTAAAGACGATCGCTGCTTACCCGGTTATTTCCGGCGGTACCATAACTTGCCCTCACCTTAAGGTTGGTAAGCCAGTTCAGCTTGAGGTTTTTCATGAACGGCTCTTCGGTCACACGCCACGCAAACTGCGCCGAAGGGAAATTACCCCAGCGATTTTCCTCTGAGAATTTTGTAGAACCATCCCTTCTCATTAATAAGTTCAGGTTATATTTACTTTTATAAGAATACATGATGCGACCGAAAAACGAGAACAAACGGTCACCGGATACATCCGTTGTCGGTGATGGTTGTATAGCGCCGGCTGGCGGATTGGCTTGTTGCACATTTGCGAAAGCCTGGTCGGCGGTCACTGCGCTCGGAAAATACTTAATGGTCTGGTTGAAAGTATTGCCATCGTTTTGGTTAATCTCCTGGCCCAGTATAACATCTAAGGTATGATACTTTCCGATGGGTGTATTGTAATCAATCGTATTACTGTTATTGATTGCTATCGTATTTCCTGTGGAAAGTGATATAAAGGGTTGGCTCGCATACTGGCTGGCGCTATTCGCACTGGTTACTGATACGTTTGAGACACCCGAAAATGACTGACCTTTACTGTCACCTACCGTATAACCGGCGATGCTCCTGATCGTCAACCTCTTCCAGGGATTATAGGAAATCTGTGCACTGGTGATCAGGTTGTTACTATAGGAGTATTTTGTATCCGAAAGTGCCGCGGTAAGGGGGTTACTCAGGTTGATCGTATTATCGAAGATGGCATTTGGATCGTACTCTTCAAAACTGATCACACCCTGGTAAGGCTGGTAACGAATGGTGTACTTCAGGTTACCGGTAGAGGAAGTTCCAACACCATAAACAGTCTGCCTGCTATACCTCACGTTAAGCGCCAGCCTGAGTTTATCGGATATCTTGTTGTCGAACCTGAAGGTTGCCAAAGTACGTTTTAACCCGGAATTCAACATGATACCCTGTTCGTCAGTGTTATTTACGCTGAAGTTATAGGTTGTGTTATCCGTACCACCGTTTACGCTTAAATTTTGTGTTTTAGCAATTGCATTGCGGCCGAAAATCTTATCCTGCCAGTCAACAGCCGGAAAACTTTTGTAAATATTTAAGTCGCTGGTTGGACCAAAAGTGTTGGTAAAGCTATTCAGTATCAGGGTGTCGGTCACCAAATACTCATTGTAATGTAAATGGGTTAACTCATACTGATAATTGACAAAATCGTATGGTTTCAATACAGCGAGTTCCGTCGAAATTTGTCTCGCGCCCATGTAGGCATCAAACTGTACAACCGTGCGGCCTTTTTTACCGCTTTTTGTCGTGATGATAACAACGCCATTGGCACCACGCGCCCCGTATATGGCAGTAGAAGCGACATCTTTCAAAACGTCTATAGCCTGTATTTCACTTGGTGAAATGATACTTAACGCGTTATCTAAAGGCACTCCGTCCACGATGTACAAGGGAGAGTTATCTTGTGTAAGAGAACCGCCGCCACGTACAACGATCTGAATATCCGCGCCTGGAGCACCTTCGGAAGTTTTGACCTGTACGCCGGCAAGTTTTCCCGCGAGGGCCTCGGCGACCGTGCTCACCGGAAAATCTTTAAGATCTTTGGCACCGATCGAAGAAACTGCACCTGCCAGTTTTTCGCGGGATACAGAGGTGTAACCAATGTTCACCACGTTAACTTCGTTTAAAACCCGTGTGTCGTTTTCCAGTTTAACACTAATTGTCTTCTGGCTGGTAACCGTTATTTCTGTTTGTGTGTAACCAATGAATTTCACAACGAGCGTAGCACCGGCCGTCGGAATGGTGATTTTGAAAAGCCCATTCGCGTCCGTCGAGGTGGCGGTAGTTGTACCTTTGATCTGAACGGTTGCCCCAACAATTGTGGATTTGTCTTTTGCATCGAGGACGTTCCCCGTTAATACCCGGGTCTGGGCCCAGACGGTACCGCATAAGAATAGCAATAAAGCTTGAAGTAAAATTTTTTTCATAATTTATATTTTGGTTTTTGGTTTATAAATACAGGGCTGGCCTGGTAGACATCCTGCACATATTGGTTTTTTTAAAATGCTCCAAATCGATGGCTATTGCGATTTCAATCGGTTGCATTTACTTCACAAACATATATTGAAGCGTTAAGCCAGAGGGGTAAAATTTGACCAAATTGGTCTAAATTCTATCGGAACAACATTGTAGGGTAGTTGTTAATATGGATTTGGATTCAAATGATGGACACCATATTAAATAAAGGCTTGATTGGTGGCCAAAAAAAAAGTCGCAATTTCAATCAAGAAATTGCGACCGTTGGTGATAAGGTTTGATGAAATTATTGGTAGCCCGGATTTTGCTTGAACTGATCCCGGTTAGTAACCGCATCGAGCTGGGTTTGCGGGATGGGTCTCAGCAAGTGGAAGGCCTGTATATTATTAGCGGCGTCCGGATTATCCGCTTTGATGCGGTCAACCAGTTTATTGTTGCGTTTCAGGTCGAACCAGCGGATCTGCTCACCGGCAAATTCCCTCGCACGTTCATCAAGAATAAAATCTAAAGTCATCTGTGCCGATGTCACTCTCATCTGTGTCGTATGCCCCGGCTTCGCTGCCCTGGCTCTAACAATGTTCACATAATATGCGGCAGAATCGAGGTTTCCAAGCTTTTGTTCCGCTTCTGCAGCGTTCAGATACATTTCAGGCAAACGAATCACGAAAACGTCTCTCGCGCTCGCGACCTGGTTTATATCAGGGCGCGTTGGGTCAAGAAATTTTGATAACGTCGGGTAATGCAGGTTATCCAGTGCAGAACCGTCCGTTCTGTACATTTTCACGCGGTCGTAAGTGCGATATACCTTTGTCGCCTGAGTTGCTAACGGAACTGTATTTTTAGTTACGAATACGGCAGTGTCGCCAATGTTCATCCCTGCGGGCCGGGAGGTACTATTCGCTATCCAAACGTTTTTGAAAGATCCGTCGTAGCGTGCGTCATCTGCATCATTGAACAAGTTCAGTAAAAAGAGAGTTGGCATATAGCGATTAAACGGCCTTCCGTTAGCGATATCTCTCAGCATTCCCGGTTGATCATCATATTTCATGATAAACTCCAGGTGCCCGTTATTGCCGCCTCTCGCCGCTCCAAAGGGGTAAAGGATCGCATCCTTCGCGTCATCAAGCGCAAGGTTTGCCGAATAGTTCACAGCGTATATCACCTCCTTATTTTGCATGTTCGCCATGTTCCATAGGTCTGCGTAATTTGTTAGCAAAGTGTAGCCGCCATTTTTAATTACATCATTAGCCGCGTTGATAGATTCTTTGTTCAGCCCCCGGGTTAAATAGACCCGCGAAAGGAAGGCCTCTGCTGCGTATTTGGTGACCCTTCCGTAATCGCTTGTAGTTGGCGGCAGATTGGAAACAGCAAATTGGAGATCCTTGATGATCTGCGCGTAGAAAACTTCCACAGGTGTGCGGTTCGCTGTGGTTACGATGCCTAAAGATTCTTCCGTTGTGAAGTGCACATTACCCCAGGTTTCAACGATATGCCAATAATAAAAGGCACGCAAGAACTGAAGCTCAGCAAGACGGGTATTCCGTTGGGTCGCAGAATATCCGGCACCGTCGATACGGGCGATTCCGGCATTGCACAAATTTACACCGGCATATAATTGCTGCCACATAAGTGTAACAGCTGAGTTGGAGCCCTGCAAATTCACATATCGGTTAAGATCAGGGAATACGTCTCCTGAACCACTTGTCCAAATATCAGTGCCCATTTCTGACATACTGTAACCCTCTTCTTTCCCATACCACCAGCGTTCGTATGAATACGCGGCGTTTACAAGCGTTTCGAATCCCGCCGGAGTTGTAAATACGGCCTCCGCAGTCAATCCAGCCGGGTTATAAGGCGTGAGTGCCTTTTTACATGAGGTAGACAACACGGTTGCCAAACCTATACAAGCGATTAATATTGATATCTTTTTCATTTTCCAATTTTTAAAATGATGCATTAACTCCAACAAGCACGATCTTAGTCATCGGGTAATTTTCCGAGCCGCCGCGTTCCGGGTCATAATCTTTTAGTTTGGTGTAGGTAAACAGATTTTTTCCGTTTGCATAAACCCTAAGCCCTTTTAAGAAGGTACCGGTAAATTTCTTTGGGATGGTATAGCCCAAGGAAATATCCCTTATCCTGGCGAACGACCCATCGGTATAGGTTAGGGTCGATATATACTGTAAGCCACCGTTCGAATTCGGCCTCGGGTAGGCGTTGGTCGGATTTTCAGGTGTCCAGTAATCCAGTGAAGCCGCCCAGGCATTACCGGTTGTTCCCTGGTAGTTGTTAAAGCCGAGCGAATTGGCATTGATCATCTGGCCGATGCGGGCGTAAACGTAAACATTCAGGTCCCAGTTCTTGTATTTTACCGTATTATCGAAACCGCCGCTCCACTTTGGTTTTGAATTGCCAAGGATCACGCGGTCATTCACCGCATCAATCTTGCCATCACCATTTTGGTCCATAACCTTGATAGTTCCGGGCGTTTGTCCGTAAACGGCCGCCTGCGCCGCTTCACTCGTTTGCCAGATACCGATTTTTTGATAATCATAAAAAACGCCCACCGGCTGGCCTACGAAATAGCCCGAGGCGATATCATTTACACCTTCGGTAACCAACTGGGTGATTTTTTCCTTGTTTGCGGTAAACGTAAGCGTTGACGACCATTTCCAGTCTTTGCTTTTTACGTTAACTGTAGAAAGCGATATTTCAATTCCCTTGTTATTGGTTTTACCAATGTTTTGCAGTGTTGAACCGTGCCCTGTAGATAAAGGCAGTATTCTTGGCAATAAAAGGTCGCTTGTATGGGTATCATAAACATCAATCGTACCGGACACACGGTTATTGAATAAACCGAAATCAACGCCGATATCCAATGTTGCGGATTTTTCCCATGATAGGTCGGGATTACCAACTACCGGGTTGAAGGTATAGCCAGGGGCTGATGTTTCGCCATATGAAAATGGTACGTTTGTTAAAAGGCTCTGAATCGGGTAAGCATTTTGCGAGCCGTACGGATCATTTCCGGAAACACCATAACTTACTCGCAGCTTGAGATCGTCCAGTTGTTTTACGTTTTTCATAAACGATTCTTCGGTTACGTGCCATGCGGCAGCTGCCGAAGGAAAAAAGGTCCATTTATGTGAATCGCCCAATTTTGAGGAGCCGTCGCTTCGGCCAGTCAAAGTGAGTAGGTATCGGCCTTTGTATCCATAATTAATACGGCCTGCACCGGAAACCAGAGTTTCTTTGATATAACCTGATGAAGCGACAATGCCTGAAGTGGCACCCTGTAAGCCATAGTAGATTTGTGAAGCCAGCAATTGACCATCACCCTGCTCACCGGAAGCTTCGGTAAGGCGATTTTGATAACTGGAAACACCCGTCAGATCAAATGTATGTGCGCCGATCTCTTTATGATAACTAATAATGTTTTCCCAAAGCACATTCGTCGCTGTAGACATATTAAAATTCGATCTTGCAACTGCTCCGTTCCTGGCAATCGTATTGGCACCCTGGTATATTCCGTTTCTAGAGTTCTGGAAATTGACCGAGAAATTTGAACGTATGCTTAAACCCTTAATCGGTGTAAGTTCGAGATAGGTGGTCGCCAATGTGTTATTGCCTGTTACATTGTTCGCAAAAACTCCCGGCTGTTCATCTGCCAACGGGTTTATTGATGAGCCGCCGTTCGGGTAGAGGATTATACTTCCATCGGGATTAAAAGCCGCACCAAGCGGACTGATCTTATTCGCCTGGTTGAGCGGATCTGCTCTCACATTTTGATTGTTATAGGTAATTTGAGCCTGCATACCTGCTTTTAGTATGCTATTGATCGTATGATCGACGTTCACACGGCCTGAATAACGCGTTATATTATCCATCGTGAACAAGCCCTCCTCACGATAATAGTCCAGAGCGGTATATACTTTGGTTTTTTCGCTTCCGGAACTTAAACCAATATGGTGGTCTTCCTGGTTACCGCGGTGTAAAAGCAGGTCCTGATAATTGGTATAAATATCCCCGGCGATATCTGCCAGCTCCGCGTTATTGAATATTTTCGGGTCATCGGCAACACTCGCCCATTTGCCGGCGGTACGGTAGGCTTCCCTTCTCAGCGTAACTGCATCCAGTCCTGTTGCTACCTTCGGATATAACGAGGCTTTCGAAATGCCATAATAAGAATTGACGTCGATAGTCGCTTTTCCCGCTACCCCCTTTTTGGTCGTTATGATAATTACTCCGTTAGCTCCACGGCTACCATATATTGCTGTAGATGAAGCATCTTTCAAAACATCGACCGACGCAATATCACTTGGAACGAGATCTGCTATATTTCCAAAATAAATAGCGCCATCAACGATAAAGAGTGGTGAATTGGTGCCGCCGATGGAGCGGTTTCCACGTAGCGTGATGCTCACCCCAGATCCTGTTTGCCCGCTGTTTCGAGTAATGTCGGCTCCTGGAATTTTCCCTTGTAAAGACTCCATGATATTTTGTGCCGGTACTTTTCCTATCTCTTCACCTTTAATCGATGCAACGGAACCGGTGAGGTCACGTTTTTTCACGGTACCATAACCGATGACAACAACTTCACTTAAAGCTTTTGATTCTTCTTTCATTACCGTATTGATCGTTGAGCGCCCATTGATGACTTCTTCCACAGTTGTGTAGCCTATAAAAGAAAACACGAGCACACCGCCCTGGTCCGGCACCTTAAGCGAGTAATGGCCATTCGCATCTGTGGTTACACCAGTTGTCGTTCCTTTAAGCGACACACTTACACCTGGAAGGGTTTGCCCTTCAGCATCTTTAACAGTACCGGTAATATTTAGGTCCGCTTTTGCGGTACTCTGCCTTGACGGCTTATTTTTAACAATATTCGTGGCATGCAGTTCGATCGGGCACAGCGTGCTACAGATCAGCAGAAGCATGCTTAACTTAAGTATCCAACCCCGTAAGTTGGCTGGGATTTCCCTTTTGTAATCTTGGGTCATAATTTAGTAATTGGTTTAATAAATGAATTGACTTTTTCGCCCATTAATGGGCTGGTTCGGTAAGGTGTTTTACCGTTCTGTGTTTGCTTATGGGCCGCGATCTATCATACTCAGTAGTATTGGGGGTTAATTGGTTCTTGTTAAAGTGTTCGGGTTGATTAATTTGATGACGCTATAGTAGGTTTGAAAGAAACATCGATAGGGGAATTATCCTGATGTACCAACGGTGCTTTCAGGAGCCGTTTGTTGTCGCCGGCATAAAAGAAACCCAGCGAGATCATACAGCCGAAATGCTCAGATCTGAAAATTGTGCCGTGTACATCTTTGGAAAGCATTAGAAATTTGGCTGTTTTACGCCCTTTCACCTGATATTCAATGCCGTCTGCAATTACCGGGCGTTTCTTTTTTGCTAAAGTTTCGCAATCAAAATAATGCAACGCATTATCGAAATATTTAAGGTCGTCCGTGAAAAAATCTATAAGGGTGCCAAATGGCGAAATCCAGATATTAACATCCCTGAATTTTTCTATCTCGTTTAGGTGGAAATCCTTCAATGTAACGCGCCCGGGCGCACTTCTTATAAAGGCTTGGTTAACAAGTTCACCTTCATTGATTTTACTTGACGTCAAAACATCACAGATTAGTTTGTTTGCCCCGACAAGCTTTAAAAAATAGGGTAAGTCTTTCATTTTTTTAAGCATCAACTATGACCAAAAACCCGGTAAACAGGATAGAGCTACCGTTTTGGTTGCCATCGCATTTTTTTCGTGAATTGATCGAAAAGCGTTCGTTAATTGGTTTTAACGCAGCAAACGTATGGGCTAAGGGGATTTTGCAGGTCTAATTTTTGACCAAATTGGTACAATATCTATCTGAGTTTGATAAATAACGTGCGTTTGAAGGAATGAGGGGAAACAACTTTCTATTAAACACAAAAAGAACGCCGGAGCGTTCTTTTTATACCGGTTCGCCGGTGTTTATTTTGCGTTTAGTACTTTGACATCTTTAGCCCTTGATTCAGGTATAACACGCAAATTTGTGATTTTACCATTCTGTACGTGGCCCTCGATCGTGGTATTGTAAGGTGCATGCAGTTTGAAATCGGCGGTCCATTCGCGTGGCCAGGCCGGAAGGAGTTGAATGCTACGGCCATCATACTGCATAAGCATATTTTGTAGTGTGATCATGCCATCTCCACCATTATCCAGATCAGGTATCCAATCATGCGCCGGTTTCCAAAACCAAGGGAAACGCTGGTCGCCATAATTGGTAAATTCTGCGATGGCTGCTTTTTGGGCAACAGCTGTCATCCCAAGTACTGCTGCTTGCGTGCCATCCTGTCCCCAGCAGGTGTTTTGAGGTGAGCGCCTCGCTGCAAATGTATTCTGCGCCAATTCGAGGCCGGGCTTACCTACCCCATAGATGCGATAAGGGAAGGCTGTATAAAGTTCCGGATTTTCCGAATTTCCGGCCTTGCCGTATTTTTCGGCGGGCAATATTGTCTGTAAGCCATCCGGATCGCCAACGCCCAGAGGCGGCAGTTTGCCGCGTGCTGTAGTTCCGAGTGGTATGGCGGGGAGATCATGCAAGGTTTTAGTCCAGGCTTCGCGCTGTTTAGTGGTGACCAAACCTGGTGGAAGCGCTATTAGACGGGGCAGAATACTCATTAAACCGGCGATGTCGGGTGTTGGGTTAACCGCTACCAATTGATAACTTTCCAGGGATTGAGCAGGAGACATATAAATTTTACCGTTCGCATCCCGTGGCCAGTGCTGATCGTAATAGGTAACAATAGCCTCCGCAAATGGAACGATCGACTCCTTCGCGAAATTTATATCTTGTTGCTGATCGTAAATATCGAGCATTTGTGCTATGATCTCCAGCGAACCCTGTACATGATATTTTTGCCAATGGCTCTGAATTTCATTCGTTGGATTGTTTTTACCAAAATCATTGAGATTTGACAACCCCCAGAAATGCATCGTTTCCGGAAAACTCGCGCCATCGTGGTTATAATAAATACGGTTCTTTGCAATAGCAAGCGGCAGTGCTTTTAGGTACATATTGAGCCACGGTTTGATCAGGTCGGTATCGCCCGTAGCGATCAGCGGCCAGTAAAGCAACCTTTCGTTTTGATTCCAGTAACTATCTCCCCAGGCGCGCCAATCTGCATCATGCTTTATTTTGTTCTGCTTAACAGTATCATCTACATCATGTCCGACAGTAAAAGCCCCGCCGTTGAATTTGGGGGGTAACTCGCCACGGGATGAAGCTGCAACCATATAGCGTTGTATAATATACCCCTGAGAAACTTTTGCTGCATCATCTTTACCCTCCAGGTGAATCCAGCTTCTGTTCCAAAAATTGGCCCACCATTGCTGATGGGCAACCCAGCTTTGTTCCAAGATTTTTGCCGAAACCGACGCGTTCCGCGCGCTGGCTATTTCGTCCCAGTTTTTAGCAGATGTGATCTTTCCGGAAATGGCAAAAACATCTAAACGTAGGTCTGTGCCCGGCGATGCAGATTTCAATATACGCTCATCTATAGATTTTAAACCCGGGCCGCTCATCATTATACCAAATGAACGATGCAAAAGCGGGTCAGTAGTTTTGGAAATCAGCGATTCAAGATGCTCCTGTTTAAGCAGGTAAGGATAATAGCTGGTAGCATTAAAATGAAACCAGCCAATTTGTGTACCGGACGCGGGGGAAAGAATATCCGGTAGTGTTTTTGGACTTGACTCTCCGGTCATGATACCTGCGTTATCGGTTTCCTTATACTCTTTAAAAGCTACTGTTTTACGCCAGATCTCAGCACCGGCTTGCAACGTAGCGGCATGCTCAAGGTGTGTTTCGACATGCAACACCGGACGGTTTGCGTCTATCCAAACCAGAAGAGAATTGGAACCGCTTTTTATTTCGATAGCTCCTTTTTCGAGATTTAAAGTTTGGCTAAACCCGGTTGTCGCAGAAAATGGGTTGGTGCTGAATTTTAGGCGCACTCTCCCAAGTTTGACAATCTTTCCGGTTTCTGTCCAGGCGTCAGCCTTTGATAACAGTAACAGCAGGTCACCGTTCTGTTCGGTCCATACATTAGCCGAAAAGTCGCCGTTTCCCAAAGGCATAGAATCATTTTCGTCCTTGCCAAGGCTGTTCCAGGTAACATTATTGAGAGCGGTAAAGTTATTTGTTCTTTGGTCACTTTTTTTTCCCTGTGCCAAGACGGTGACAAACGCTCCCAGCAGAATGGGTATCACGATAAATATTTTTAGTTTTTTCATTGGTGTAGTTTGTTGTTTAGCTTATGGTAGGTGCATTGTTGCAATAGAATTTCGGTTATTTCAAACCGTTTACCTGGGCGTTGAAAACGTAAGGATCTCCGTCACCGATTGAGCAATTGACAAAATCTGCTTTTGAGATATTAAAAAACTGAGGTGCCTTTTTGGCCGATATCGTCACATTCTCGAACCTGATATACTGTACCGGAGACTCTGGTATTCCCCAAATGATAAGAGACTCCTGTGCGTTGGTTACTTTAATATTTTTTAAGGAAATGTTTTGGTAAACGGGGTTATATTCTCCTGCCGAATTATTGGTATCGTCGGAGGGCCGCTGTGGTTCTTTCGGGTAGTATTCGGAAATAAAGATCGGATTTTTTGAATTCGTGATTGTAATATCTTCATACCTTACATCCTGCAATACCCCACCGCGCCCCCTGGCTGTTTTAATCCTGATCGCTGACGTTGTACCATCGAATTTGCAGTTGCTGACCAGCATGTTCTTTAAACCGCCCGAAGTAAAGCTACCGATAGACAGTCCATGGCCATAGCCAAATGTACAGTTACGAATCAGGAGGTTCATTACCTCCGGCTCCTCAGCTTTAGGGTTCTTATTACCGAAATTCACCGCTATATTGTCGTCACCAGTGTTGATATTACATCTTTCGATCGTGCAGTTTTTTGCCGAAATATTGATACCATCAGTATTATGTGAATTGGCAGGGGCCTGTATCGTGATATCGTGGATATACACTTCTTTGCAGTTTTTTAACGATAGGTGGGTATTGGGTGGATTAAGAAAAGTTATTTCACCGATCTCTATATTTGAAGCTCCCTCAATGTAGACCATTTGTGGCCTACGAAATTTTAAACTTTTATCTTCAACACCTTTCCACCAAATCTCACCCTGCCCGTCAAGGGTACCGCCGCCGGAAATTTTTATATCGTTCTGTTTGGAAACGTTGATCAGGTTCGGATAACGACCGTTTACCACCGGATAGCTTTCGATATTATTTAGCAGGCGCAACGTAGCACCTTTGCTGATTTCCAGCTCAGTACGGCTGTAAAGTTCAAGAGGCCCGGTAAGGTAGGTGCCGGGCGGTACAACTACCTTGCCTCCAGTTCCTTTGGCTAGGTCGAGCGCTTTCTGAATCGCGATAGTGTTGATCGTTTTAGAATCGCCAGTTGCACCGTAATCAGTTATTCTATAAACGATTTCGGGTATTGCGGGTAGGTGATTATATTGCGCTCTAACCTGTTTTGGAAACAAAAACAGGACGAAACAACATATTCCCAGGCTTGAGCAAAAACGGTTTCGCGCGGTATTTTTTACATTGAATTTCATAGTCGATTCTGCAAAGTTTGGCCTATTGCTTTAGCATATTGAGTAAAAGCTGTTGGCCAACAATATTCGCCGGATTTCTAGCCGAACTGTTAAAAGTATTCATCGAAGCATTTTCACCGTCTCCCTCCTGGCGTTTCTCCTTACGCGCATCCCTGATACATGACTGGATATCCAGTGCACAAAGTATGATCTTGCCCCTTCCGTGTGGTACAATACTTAAAGCTGAGTAAACTTCCTGTTTATGATCAGAAACGCACCCAACTACAGTTTCGCCGTTGAGAATACGCATACCTAAACGGCTTTTATTATAGGTAGCCAGGCACTGATACTCCCAATTGAAAACGCACGACTGTGGAAGGCCCGTGAACAAGGGGTGTGCTTTTGCAAAATAATTTCCTCCATACCAGCTTGTACCCAAAACCTGTATCCCGCGGTATTCGATAACTTCTTTTTTTCCGAGATAAGGTGCCCATTTTTCAATATTTCCTGATATGACAAGGGTGTTGCCGTTATTAACCCATTCCAACAAGTCGGTAATTAAAGGGTTACCGGTTTGCTGCGGTTCAAATGCACCTACCAGTAAAGTGTTGCCATTCGGTTTGCCCGATTTGTAGTTGCTGAAGGTGGTTATATTAACGGATTTTAAATAGTCCTGCATAATGCCGCTGGTATCAGCCACAACTAATTGCTGGCTGACACCGTTTGTATTAAGCTTCACACAAAATATTTGATCATCACCGGTGCATACCACCTTTTTGTTTTGCAGTAAACTGGCGCTAACCAAATGATAGCCAGGCTCTGAAACGGGCAATTTTATACCTTCTATCAACAGTTCCCCATAGCGGTTTGCACCTGTTGTTTTTACGGGTATTGTTTTCGAAAATTCCCTGGTGCCTTTACTATCGGTCATGGTTAATAGCAGTTCGCCCGCCCCGTTTATGTTTTTCTCATTAACCAAATAGATATCGGCTGTTGTCGTATCACCTGCAGCAACAACTTTGTGATTTAGCTTCACTGCTACATACAAAGGGAGGTTGTACCGGGCAATCAATTGCGGGTCGCCTTTTAGGTTACGGTAATTGTCTACAATGCCTGAATGGTTTTCCAGCTTCATGCTTTCCCAGCCGTTTACTGCATAACCATCGATCGTGTTGTTGATCCTCACATTTTCAATAACGCGCCCCTGGTAGTAATAAGCCACGTTACCCATTTTGCGGGTCAGGCTATCCACATTAGGGAATGCCTTTGCAAAGCCAGCGGTATTTTTCAAAAAGCTATCATAGGCGTCATACCATTTCAAATAGGTATCGGTTTCCCAGCCCCTGTTTTTACCTGTTTTTAAAATTTCATCGCGAATAAGCTGCAACCTTGGTGGCGTACCTATCGCGCCCTCTTCACCATAATAAATGATCTCATCCTTATGATCGGTATATTTAGCGTAGCTTTTCGGACCGTTGTACAACGCATCATGATAGGTGCCGGGTCCGCCGGCGTGGTGTTGGTCGAACCAGCCGTAATCATAAAAGGTACTATCGTAAGGAAGCAGGTGGAGCTTGAATTTAGGGTCTGGCTCGTTCTGTTTGATATTTCCGTTAGATGAATTATAAGTAATAATTCGCGAATCGTCTAAGTGGTGGCCCATCATCATTTCATCTCTATCCGCCTTTTGTGGTAGAGCGCCGCGCTCGTTGTGCATATTGTAAATGATGAGCGAAGGATGGCTACGATCCCGGCGAATCATTCTTGCGAATTTTTCTGTCCGTTCCGCCATATAGAAATCTGTCTCTTTCTTTTCCAGATCACTCTTAGGGTTAAAGAGGTTTTCAGGGTATTGATTACCACCCGGCTCCTCAAAGTATAAAAGGCCTAATTCATCGGCGGCGTCAAGCACATTGGTTTGACCGATGGTGCGGTGAAAATTAAGCATATTTAGTCCAATACGCTTAGCATCTAAAACTTGTTTACGTGCCAGTTCGTTGCTCGGGGCAATTCCATTCAACGGCCAAAATCCCCAGGAAATCGCAGTTCTCAGCACAATTCGTTTACCATTCAGGTAAAATTGCTGGTCGCCCTCATTGTTTCTGATCTCAAACCAACGGAAACCAAAACGAACCTTGTATTGATCGGCTTGGCCGTTTTCACCGGCCCACGAAACGTTCATGGTGTACAGGTTCGGGTGCTCAACATCCCAAAGTGCTGCTCCGGGAACCGTTACTGATATGTTTTTGACAGAAGTACCGGGACTTAGCGTTGCCGGATAAACCTGGCGAAAGACAGATCGCAGCGTTTTATTTTCAACAACGTCGAGCGCATAGTTGCCGGTAACGGCATTTGTTAATCCGTTCATCCCGGTAACCTGTACTTCAAGCGATGTGATAGCCGGTTTATTTTTAACAAATACATCTGCAAGATAAACCTTTTCCGTTTTAACCAGCCTAACTCGTCCGGTTATACCTCCAAACCCATGTGTGGGTTGTATTCTGTAATCGCCCCACATAAAATTCTGACTGTCGCGCCAGTCGAAGTTGCCATCAGGATCGGTAATGCGTATATCGATCTCGTTTAACTTTCCTGCTTGCATTGCACTCGTAATATCGACATCAAAGGGTGTGCTGTTAACCAGATCATAACCTACCAGCTTATGATTTACAAAAACCTCAGCCCTTAAGCGTACACTTTCAAAATTGAGCACTACTCGTTTCCCTTTGTAGTTCTCAGGAATCAAAAATTTAGTACTAAACCATGAAACACCAAGGTAATTACCCGAAACGCCAAATTTATTGCCGTTATCGCCCCAAAAATATTCTTCCACCGTAGCAGGCAGATGGACTAATTTATAACCGGAACTACGCAGGCTGTTCCAACCACCTGTGGGTAAATTTACGGGCAGCTTTTTAAGGTCAACCAAAGCCGGTGGGTATAAAATATCACTTTGCCACTTAGCCTGGGGATCTAAACGTAACTGCCAGTTTTGGTCTGACAAATCAATCTCCTGCCGATTCGATTGTGCTAAAAGAGTTACAGTCGATAGAAGAAATAAGATAAGTGAAAATAATAAGGTTCGTTTAGCTTTCATGCTGTAGGTCAGTTAATTTTCAGTACATTTTCGTTAGCGTTATCGAATTTAGCCATCCTGGTTAAGCCCGCGGAATGAATCCCTGATGCGCTGATGTTTTTAGTACGCTCTCCGGCAATACTAAATAATAACCCCGAATTGGGTTTCGTCGAAAGGCTTGTGAAATCGACATTGTTGCTATTTTCTATAAATACAACCGGTCCCGCTTTCGCACTGTGAACAGTCACGTTTTCAAGATGAATATTTTCGGCCTCTATAATTTCGATACCGGTATTTGTTTTTAAATCAAGATTTTTAAGGTTAATATTCTTAATGCTCATCTCGGGCAAACCTCTCACAAAAAGACCTTTGTTAGCCCCGTTGCAAGTGATATCGCTGATATAGAAGTCCTGAAACTTCGGGGTACCATCATTGACCGCAAACTCTGGGGCTTTCTCGCCGGGTTTTGGTGGTTTGGCAAAATAATACATATCGAAATAAATCGCTTCCTGTACAATATCTTTCATTTTAATATCTCTGACATAGATATTGCTAACGACACCACCACGGCCACGCACTGTTTTGAAACGCAGGCCTTTATCCGTGCCAATAAATACACAATCTGACACAAACAGATTCTTTGCACCACCGCTCATCTCACTTCCGATCACAAAACCGCCATGGGCATGATATACGGTGTCGAAGCGTATCGTGACATTTTCTGTTGGCATTGCTCTTAAACGACCCTGTTGATCTTTACCTGATTTGATACAAATACCATCGTCGCCGCATTCGAACGAGCTGTTTTCTACAAGCACGTTTTTGCAACTTTCAATATCCAATCCATCTCCGTTTTGGGCCCAGGGCGGATTGTTAACTTTGACCCGTTGCAAGGTAACTTCCGAACACATCAAAGGGTGCAAACACCATGCAGGTGAATTCTGAAACGTTACATCCTGTAAAAGCACTTTTCGGCAACGGGTGAGTACCAGCAGGTTTGGACGTAGGTAATCTTTGATCGGCATAAAATCTTCTGCCGTTTTTAATTGATCTATAGCACCGCTTTTAGACATTTCCTGTCCTTTTTTGGATTGAAGCGATGGAAACCAGGTATTTCCATCATCCGACAAAACACCGCCCGAAGCGATCTTTTCATCCCATTGTGCCCGGTTTTGTTTTCCCTTGCTTAATGGACGCCATACGTCCCCGTTACCCTCAATAACACCCTCTCCTGTAATCGCTATATTTTCAAGATCTTCGCCGGAAACAGGTGATTGGCTCCTGACAGTTGGTAATCCCTCAAAGTTGCCTGCCACAAGTGGGTACAATTTTTTATCCTTGCTAAATTCCAAAATTGCACCTTTGGCCAAATGTAGGTTTACGTTACTTTTCAAGCGGATAGGTCCGGTTATCCAGTCGCCCTTGGGAACCAATACAACACCGCCCCCGTTTTGATTGCAACGATCAATAGCATCCGTAATGCTTTTGGTATTGATTGCTGAAACGAGGTTTGATGCGCCGAATTTTACAATATTAAAAGTATCCTTTTTAAATGCTGGAAGGATAGCGGTTGGAACTTTATTCCAGCTGTAAAGACCCTGTTTTGTGGTTTGCGCAAAGGTGTGAAACGTTACAGTTGCTGTAATGAAGGCCCCGGCCAGTATAACGCGACGTTTGTTTTTTGATTTCATGGTCAATAAATGTTTTTTACGGAATGGATTACTTCCGGCTTTTTGGTTTTAGTATTTTATCCGTGTTCACCAACAATGTGTCCGACGAAAGCGTTTGCTTTCCTTTTGATGCCTTAACCAGATAATACAGGTTTTGTCCATCCAAGGGTAAGTCATCTGCAAACTGGTACGCAACTACGTTACCCGTTTTGGCTGATTGATGTGCAATCTCCTTAAAAGTCTTATTTGCGTCGTCAGTTTTATATAGGGTATAGGTGACACCATCTACCGGCCAACTGGCATTAAATTGTATACTAGCCTGGTTGTTCTGATATCGTGCTACAAAATTTGTGATTGTCAAGGGCAAAACACTTTTTATTGGACCGTAACCCGGGTTCCAATCACCAAAAAGGGTTTGATTATTCAAATAGGGTGCAGCCTCCGTAACGTCTAAATCTTTGGACCAGGATACGCGGCTACTGAGATCAAGTTTTTTACCCTTCAGGTCCATACTTTGATATTCACCATAAATGATCTTATCGGTTTCTGTTCCCGCATCCCACAGTGTCCACCTTGCAGGCAAAATAGACTGCCCGAATTGTGTATTCAGGAATACGGTTTTATTACCTGCACGGATACGCCCTTTAGGAATAACAGTTGCATCATTTTGCCATGGCCTACCCAGAGAATATTTCGTTATTCCGTGATTGTCGGGGATTATGCAGTTTCGGAAAACTAAACCGTATACCTGATCTACCGGAGTATTGGCAGCGGTAATATAGCCCCCCTTTCCGAAATCAACGCGATCACGGGGATAAATCACGCAGCGTTCAAATAACGCGATAGCGCCCCCGTAAATAAAATCGGTGTTGCCGTCGATGTAACAATTGTTAAAATATACCCTCGTCCCGGCCTTGTTAACATAAACGGTATCCTGCCCGCTGATCAAACGACAACTGATGAGGGCTATACGATCGCCATTTGTTTTAATAGCCAGGGACTGCGGCCCGTCTCCAAGCCGACCCTGTAAGTTTTCCAATGTGAGATTGACCAGTGTAATGTCGTTTGCATCGATTGTAAAAGTAGTGGTTCCGCCTTTTCCGTCACCAAAAACAATCTCAGTTTCAGCAGGGCTCTCACCCGTTAATTTGATGCAGTTTTTACCGGCGGGTATATATACCTGCTCATTATAACGCCCCCTCTTGATATAAATGTTAAATATCGTACGGTTACCGTTAGGCACAGCATTGATCGCTGCCTGTACAGTTGTGAACTGACCGGAGCCATCTTTTGCAACAACCACATTATTTGATTGCGCTGCGTATCCATTCAAACAGATAAACACTATCGCAATTGCAAGGAAAATATTAAGATTTAGCGTTCTTTTCATTTTATATATTGTCAGAAATTTTAGGTTTGATTAACGCCATTCCAGTCCTGTTTTGTAATTCGAAAATTTCACGCAGGTATCTCAGAAACAGGCTGGTGTTTATGTTTTCGCCTTTTGTGTGTAATTGGCGGAGCAATTTATCAAGTTCGTTATAATGATCGCCCCGTATATGCAAACCTTGATCAGCCTGTTGCAAAAGGTAACTCACCCAGGTATTATCAGTAAGGTCTATAAATTCTTTCCATCCACTACTGACCAGAAAAGATAACCGGTACAAAATCAATTTCGGACCTGTACTCTTTTTCTTCCCGTTGAAGTTGATTGCAGATTGAAATTCTGGCCCAGTGATCATCACATCCCCCTGCCTGAATACCTGCCAAGAATCACCGATCCTCAATTCGCCTTCTCCAAGTGAGCAAAAAATGAACTCAAAAGTACCGGGCACTTTTTTCGTTAGGGCAGTTTTAAGATCTTGCTCCAACGTAACAATGATCGTTCGATCTTGAACCTCGGGCATATAGCTTTTACTTTGCAAATCCATTTTTAATTAGTGCTGGCTTGTAAAAGAATATGTTTCCCCGGCTTTTGTTGAGAAATCAATAACGGTGGTCGGCTTCAAGGGACGGCCATGTAGTTGCGATGGGTCAGCAATAATTGGTGCCTTGATAGCTGCGACTTCGTAAAACGGGTTGGGGTTAATTCCTGAGGCTAGTTTGGTATTGAAATTACCGGCAGGCGATAGGGGTTCCGGCAATCTTAACCTGCAATTACCGCCAAGTCTGGAGGTGATAACCAGCTTGCTGACCTTACCAGATTTCCAGTCTAGATCAATTACAAAGCCCCCACGGGCAATTATTCCTTTAATAGAACCTTCCGACCAGGCTGACGGCAACGCGGGCAGTATAAATATCTCTCCGTCGTAACTCTGTAGCAGCATTTCCGTTATTCCAGCGGTACATCCAAAATTACCGTCGATCTGAAAAGGCGGGTGCGCATCAAATAGATTAGGGTAAGTACCGCCACCCACAGCAGTTTTTGGATCGCCGGTTGGTGCCGGTTTCAATTGGTCGGTGATCAATTTAAAAGCGTGATCACCATCGAGCAACCTTGCCCAGAAATTTACCTTCCAGCCCATCGACCAACCTGTAGAAACATCGCCACGGCTTTTCAGAATATTAACCGCCGCCTCCTGTAATTCCGGGTTTCGGTAAGGAGACATCTGTTTTCCGGGAAAAAGTCCGAATAACTGGGAAATATGGCGGTGTTTATCACCTTCTTTATCCAAGTCGTCCTGCCATTCCTGTAACTGCCCCCAACGGCCGATGTGCATTGGAGCAAATCGTGCTAGCTTTTGTTTAAGTGTATCTAAAAATACCTGGTCAGCATGCAGCGCCTTTCCCGCAGCGATCGTATTGGTAAATAAATCAAATATGATCTGGTTATCCATCGTAGTGCCTGCAGTAAGGGAAACCGGCCCAACTTTAGGGTCTGTTAAAAAGCTATGTTCCGGGGACATCGAAGGCGATACGACCAGCCAGTGGTGATCCGGCTCTTCCTGTAGCGCATCAACGAAGTAGAGCGCAGCGCCTTTCATTACCGGGTATATTTTTTTAAGATAATCTGTATCACCAGTGAATAAATAATGTTCCCATAAATGTTGTGTCAACCAGGCTCCTCCTGTGGGAAAAATGCCATAAAAAGCACGGTCAACCTGCCCGGATATTCGCCATATATCTGTGTTATGATGCGCCATCCAGCCCCGCGCCGCATACATCTTTTGAGCACTCTCTTTACCTGTAACGGAAAGATCGGTGATCAGGTGGGTTAGCGGCTCGGTGAGTTCGGTAAGATTCGTTTCTTCAGCCGGCCAATAATTCATCTCCGTGTTGATATTGATCGTATATTTCCCACCCCATGGAGGTGAAGGCTTATCGTTCCATTTACCTTGCAGGTTAGCTGCCTGATTGCCGGGCTGGGATGAGGAGATCAACAGGTAACGGCCGAACTGGTAATACAAAGGCACAAAGCCGGGATCGTTACCCGATACAAAATCCCTGATCCTTTCATTCGTTGGTTTATCCGATGTCGCACCGCCAAGGCTAAATTTAACCCTGTCAAAATAATTCCGGTACCAAACAATATGGTCCGCAATCAATTTTGCATAGGGTGTGGCGACTGCCTTGATCATTGGGATCGCCGCTTTACGTGACGCATCAGCGTTCAGCTCATGGTAATTAACAAAATTGGTCCCGATGGTGATATACACGATAACACTATTCGCGTTTTTGATGAGTAAACTACTATCCGTAGTGACCTGGTTGCCACCATCCAGTTTGGTTGTTACCATAGTGTGGTATTTGACCTGCCCATCGATTCCACTTTTGGAATCGGATATACCTGACATATATAAAAGATTTTTAGAGGTCTTGACCTCATATTTTGCCAATGGCGAGCGCATCGTGAGTTCGCAATTGATGGCTCCGGGTCTATCAGCCGTGACCCTCATGATAATCGCTTGAGCATCTGCCGAAACAAAGGTTTCCCGTTGATAATGTACGCCGCCTGCTATATAACGTGTTGTCGTTATTGCCTTGTTCAGATCAAGATCTCTGTAATATCCAGAAACAGTTCCGTTTTGCGGGAATCTGATGTAAAGGCTACCCGCGGTCTGATATGGCATACCGTTTTGCTTGGAAAACATTTTTTCATTCGCCAAGGCCTGGGCTTCTACATATTTCTTTTGGGCGATCAAGTTTCGCAGGCGTGGAACTACTGCAGCGGCGTCTGGGTTTACATTGTTATGCGGCCCACCCGCCCAGATGGTCTCTTCGTTCAACTGCAGTTGCTCTTCGCCGGGTTGGCCAAAAACCATCGCCGCTAAACGTCCGTTACCAATCGGCAAAGCTTCGTTCCAGTTAGATGCAGGTTTGTTATACCACAGTTTGAGCGCTTGTTGTGCATGAGCCGAATGCACGGCCAGTATGCTTATCGCAAATAGAATTTTTGTTGCTCTTTTAAACATTTCTTCCAGGTTTGATCAGTGCTTTTTTGATCATCTTTTTAAAATTGATAAAAAATAAAATTTAAGCCGGTTCGAGGTTTTCCATTGTCCTTCCCCTTTTGTTTGCACCGGCGCTTTAAGCAAGCCGGTTAGAACGATCAGCAAAGAAGCCAGAATGACCATCTTGAATAAAATACCGCGCATTTGATCTTAAATTTCAATCGTAGTCCCGGCCTAACCGTTAGCTCTATCTTAATGTTAGATGAGCAAACATTCCGGGGCTTTTAATAATTGGTTTATTGAGGCAAACCTAAAAATGGAGTAGATGAGTAAGGTCTAAAAATTGACCAAATTGGTAAAGTTTTTAACGTGTAACTGCTACGTGACAAAAATCAGCCTATTTTTTTGGAGAACGTTCCCTTAAATAATCGGATGGCGAAATGTGATAGTACTCTTTGAAGCATTTTCCAAAATACTTTGCATTATTGAAACCAACCGAATAGGCAATAACCGACACATTGTTCTCACCTTCATCCAGTAACTGTTTCCCTTTTCTTAGGCGGGCCTCCCTGATAAACTCAACAGGAGCAAGGTCGGTCAGGCTTTTCAGCTTGACATAAAATGTTGTTCTCCCCATTCCGATCGTTTCTGCAACGGTATCGATGTTAAATTTAGTATCCGACATTTTCTCATCAACTATCCGAATTACCTGTTTAAGAAATGCCTCATCCCGGGCGGTCATCACCGGAGTGGACGGCGATGGTTCGATCTCCTTTTTTCCGGAGACAAAAGTTTCGAAGAGTTTTTTGCGTTGGCTGAGCAAATTAGCTATCGCAGCGAGCAGCACCTCGTTGCTGAAAGGTTTGGTGATATAATAATCCGCTCCATATTTTAGCCCTTCAAGTTGGCTTTCGATGGAGAATTTGGCTGATAATAATACCACAGGGATATGGCTGGTCGCTTCTCCCTGTTTTAATTTATCCAGCATTTCGATACCGTTCATTACCGGCATCATGATATCGCTGATCACCAGGTCCGGTTTGAGAGCTATCGCTTTCTCCAGGCCTTCTTGTCCGTTTTCCGCAGTTTCTACACGGTAAAATTCGCTAAGTTGAATAGTTAAAAACCGGCGTAACTCGCCATTGTCTTCAACGAGTAGCAAGGTTTGCGCATTACGATGCTGATGGATAATCTTTTGCTCAGTAATAATATCCGGTATGCGATCTTCAACAGGTTCAAGCAAAGTTCCGGGTAAGGCGATCTCTGTAACATTTTCTGTCCCAAAGTGCTCCTTACCCAACAGTAACTCAACAGTAACCTTTAGTCCTGATGGCGAGTTATTTTCCGCAAATATATGCCCACCGTGAAGCTCAGTTAATTCTTTTGAAAATGCTAACCCAATTCCGGTGCCTTTAGGATGGTTATCACCACTATCGCCCTCATAATACAATTCGAAAATATCATTGAGTTTATCTGCCGCCACGCCTGTACCCTGATCTGAAACAATGATTTGGAAAACATGCCGTTCCCTATCTTCTTTGAGCCACACCGAAATATCCCTACCAGCCGGGGTAAATTTTAAGGCATTTCCCAAAATGTTATAGAGCACGATATCTATCTTTTCTGCATCAATCCACGCCCACAGTTCATCTATCGCAGCATTCACCTGCAAGTTTATATTTTTTTCACGGGCTGATTCAGCAAAGTAGTCCGAGATACGTGTTACGAAGCTGATCATTTCTACATAGCTGATACGCAATTCAGCCTTGCCGCTTTGCACCTTTCTCAAATCAAGCAACTGGTTGATAAATCTGACCATCCGGTTGGCATTCTTTTTCACGATGGTGATATATTCTTCTCCCTCGGTAGATAAGTGTTCGCGGTTTTGAATTTGTTCTATCGGGTTGAGGATCAACGTCAAGGGCGTTCTCAGCTCATGGGAAACATTGGTAAAAAAACTTTGCTTTAAATCTGCCACCCTTGTTTCAACTGCAATGCGCTGGCGCAACCGGAGCATCGTCAAAGTGATTCGCCTGGCTATTTCAACGGCAACAATAAATAAGGCCAAATAGGCGAGATATGCCCACCAGGTACGCCAAGGCGGAGGAAAAATATGGATGCTTAATTGCTTGGCCGGAGTGCTGTATCTAACATCCTCGCTGATACCCTTTACCTCAAAAATATAGTTGCCTGGGGGCAGGTTGGTATACGTTGCCCTTCGCTGACCCTTGTTGTTGTGCCAGACGGTATCGAAACCCCGGAGCCGATATGCGTAATATTGTTTCTTACCTGAACGGTAATCAAGGGTTGTATAATCTATACTAATGATATTCTGATTGTATTTCAGTTTTAGTTCCGGAGAAAAAGTGATGTTTTCCTTCAAAAAGCTGCCTTTCTTACCCACCACGACGTCTTCGTTATTAACCTGAAGGTTGGTTAAGGCCATGTTCACATAAACCGGTCTATCAGTAATGCGCTCAGGTTCAAAGGAAAGATATCCTTTGATCATGCCAAAAACAAGCCGGCCATCCGCCATCCGTATTGCGGAGGCTTCTGAAAAACCGGTTTTAGGCAATCCATCATAAGAGTCGTAATTGTTGAAATTTTTTGAGGCCGGGTTGTACCGGGAAAGGCCGTTTAATGTCGCAATCCAGATATCTCCTCTTTTATCTTCTGTGCAGCTCAGGACGTAATCGTTGGGCAACCCGTCGCGGGTGGTCATATCCCTGAAAACCAGGGAATGCATCGGGTTGTTACCTAGGGCTTGATCGAAGCCCCCACCTGAGGTGGCCAGCCACATCCGGTTTTTTGAATCCCTGTAAACGAATTGCACATCGTTATTGCCGAGGCTATTTTCATCTCCAGGTATTTTACTGTAAGTTTTATACTGCGCACTTCCCAAATTTACACTTTTTGGATCAAACACTAATAGTCCATCGGTAGTACCCATCCAGATGTTACCGGCACCGTCAAGCGTCATATTCCTGATCTTGCGAAAATTTTCTTTCGGGTAATTTTTAAATAATGGGCCTGAATGGCTTACTGCGGCGTTATTTGCAGACCCGGAGTTCGTAATAACATTCAATCCCTCATCAAATGTGCCAACCCATATCCTATGATCTTTATCTTCAAGTAGAGCATATATTTCATTGCTGCTTAACGTATGGGTGTTATCTTTAGCTGATTCAAAGTGCGTTAGCTTATATCTCGTATCACCCGCATCCATTGGTGTCGCCATAAAAAGTCCTTTGGCTTTTGTGCCCAGCCATATTTTTCCGCTCGAATCGCTTAATATGCAATAGATCTGGCCGAGACCGCCCGCAGGGGCATTTACGAATAGGTTGTCAACCGGCTTGCCATGATCATAGACGTAAAGCACCCCGTTTTTTGCACCAAGCCAGAGCCTTCCATGCCTGTCCTCGCAAATGCCCCTAACCTCATTATCTGATTTGAAAACTCCGCTACCTGTAAGCAATTGTTGATTAAAATCATTTTGGTTGAAAATGATCTTATTGATACTGCGCTCATCTGTGCTAACCCATAATACGCCGGCCGGGTCGTAAAAAGCAGCATAAACAATATTTGAAAACTGCTTATCGGGAGAGCCTGGCTGGTTATAGAAATAATCAAATGTGCCTTTCGGTGCATTGTAATATCCAAAGCCTCCGCCTTTTAGTATCGCCCATACCACGCCATTCTTGTCTTCGAATACTTTGTAGTGATTACCACCACTATTGGTCTTTCCGTCGCTTTGTTGAATGAATGTGTTAAACGTTTTGTGGGAGGGGTCGAAACGAATAATTCCCAATTCCGATGGCTCGATCCAAAGCCCACCAGTGCGATCCTCGAAAATAGAAAACAGTGGTTTGCCTACTGTTAATGTTGTACTGGAGATCAAATTTCCATTCTCATCCAATTGCATCAATTCACCATTCTGACTGGATGCAAACACTTTTTTATATTTTGGGGAATAAAGCAGCCCGTTGATACCTGCGGTTGAAATTATCGCAGTTGTTTGTTTAAGCGTAATTTTATTGACAGTGATCACTTCACCGTTAGTGGTTGAGAAATATACGGATTCGGAACCTTCAGCGTAACTAATAATATCCTTTCCGTTTGTATTCGCGCAAACCTGTATCACATTGAAAACTCCGGTTTTGGTTCGTGATAGCAGAACAACGCCCTTAGCAGTTCCGATCCAAAAATGTTGGCGGGTATCCTCCTTGATGAACTTTACGGTATTCGAAGGTATTTGAAATGAAGGCGCAGAAGCAGTAGAAAAGCGAATAATGCTATTTTGGGGGTCGTTTGGGTTTCTGATCAGAAAAAGGCCTGCATTTCTACTTGTCAGCCAAAGCTCGCTATCATTTCCCGCATATATACGGTCAAACTGTATCTTGCTTTTATTCGCACCATCAACTATTGGTGACAAAGGCAGAAATTTTTCACCTTTTTTGTCAAAACGATATATCTGGTGATCATAGGCCTTTAACCATAAATGATCGAAATTATCTTCAACGATCTGGTCTATCCGGTCGTTTTTAAGCTGCGAAAGGTCACCGGGAGAAGACTTGTATGAAATAAAATTGTGGCCGTCGAAACGATTGATCCCGCTCCATGTACCAAACCACATAAAGCCTTCACGATCTTTGGTTATTACTGTTACCGCATCATGGGATAATCCATCTTCTGTGGAATAATGTTCAATCTTACACTTAAACTGGGCGTATGCAAAAGTTGCTTTAAGTAAAAGTATAGCAAGAATAAGATATAATCTCTGCCGCATTCTTTCAGTTTATTATCACACTTAAACAAAAACGTATAAGGGCAATTACAATGGTGGCTCTAAAATACGGAATTGACAGTCATTAACGCAAATACAGTTAAACCGATTGTATTTATAGGTCTAAATGACAATAGTTTCAACGAATTGATAAACTTTCCGTAGTTAATTAATAATTTAGTAAATATCTGATAATAAATAACTTACTTTAAATTTCAATCCTCGCAATCTGACCTTGGAAAGTGCTTTTAATCGTGCAAACGTTCCCGGTAACGATTGCACATTTTTTCGATTTTACGTCTAATTTCTTTTAATTATAAGAAAGGTTTACTACGACGCTATGAGGTAAAACTCATTGTAATTCATTTAAAAGTGTTTTGAGATCCCGTACTCGCTCACGTGTCTGGGCATTCGCTTTTAAGGCATCCAGGGTTGATTTTTGTAACTTGGAGGTCGCATATTGTGACCTCCAAGTTCTTAATTTTTACTTAGTGACCCTTGGTTTGGTGTTTAATGATTTCGTCCTTAATCTCTTTAGAAAGCTGTTCGGCCGTAGGCAAATACAATTGGTACTTTGATGCGAAAATGTTGCTCTTTTCGGGCAAACTGAATTTGACAACGGTGTCATTTTTCTCCAAGCATAGTAATATACCTACAGTGGGGCTTTCATGACTCAGTTTTTCAATTCTGTCATAATAATTAACATACATTTGTAGCTGGCCCAAATCCTGATGGGTGATCTTATGGGTTTTCAGCTCAACAATAACAAAACATTGTAATAACCGATTATAAAATATCAGATCGATAAAAAAATCGTCGCCATCTAAGTGGATACGCTTTTGTCTGGCAACAAACGAAAAACCATTTCCCAGTTCAAGCATAAATTCTTGCAGATGTGTGATCAGGGCATTTTCTAAATCTTTTTCGTAATATGCAGCCTCAGGCTTAAGTCCTAAGAACTCAAGCACCATCGGGTCTTTAATGATCTCTTTTGGATTAGCCGGTTGTTTTTCGTTTTTTGCGACTGACAGAACACTCTCTTTATCTGTACTGAGCAATAACCGTTCATAAAGCTGGCTTCCGATCTGTCGTTCCACTTGCCTGAAGGACCAATTATTTTTGATTGTCTCGTTCTTATAAAATTCTCGCTTTTCTGCTTCCGGTATTGTTAGCAGTAAAGAGTAATGCGACCAGCTCAATTGTGCAGACACTGTCTGCACAATTGGAAATCCCCTATAAAACTGGCGAAAGAGGTTAAGATTCCGCGCCGAAAAACCCCGGCCAAATTGTGATTGTAGCTGCTCGGATAAGTATTTGATAAGTTGAGTACCATACTCAGCGCGATCTGCTCCATGTTGTTCCTCTTCGAATATTCTTTTGCCGATATGCCAGTACATAATTACCCTTTCCCGGTCTACTGCCCTTACAGCTGATTCTCTTGATCTGTTTATGATCGATCGGATATCATTTATAATTGATTCATTCAGTTTCATACGAGTTCCCCTTCCTTTAATGATTCCTGCTGCTTCATTCTGTTCGTTAATGCGTGCATGTCCCTGTTGACTTTCCTGTCTTTGGTTTTGGCGTAGATCTGAGTCGTTGTAAGTTTTGTATGGCCAAGCATTTTGCTTACCGATTCAAGTGGAACATCATTGTCGAGGGTTACTGTGGTTGCAAACGTGTGACGCGCAATGTGGGTAGTGAGATTTTTAGTTACGCCCGCCAGATCAGCTATCTCTTTAAGATAAGCATTCATCTTCTGATTGCTTTTAACCGGCAACAACCGGTTTTCAATCTCCCGGCATGCGTGATCCTTATACTTGTCAAGAATTGCTATTGCCTGCGGTATCAGCGGAACATTAGAATCTATTTCGGTTTTGGTACGGGTTGTCTTTATCCATAGTACCTGATCGCGTCCGGAAACAATATGTTGCGGGGTAAGTTTTTCAACGTCTACAAACGCGTAACCCGTATAACAGCAAAACAGAAACGTATCCCGTACCTCTTCAAGTCGTTTTATTTTGAATTCATGTTCGGAAAGAAGTGTGATTTCGTCCCATTCCAGTTCTACCCGGTTAACTTTTCTGTAAGTACACTTAAAAGCGTTGAACGGATTATGAATTAACCATTTGTTATTTACCGCCAGATTAATGATTTTTTTCAGGTTTTTAATATAGCGCATTGCGGTATTGTGTTCGATAGAACACACTGTCTTCAAATACATTTCAAAGCCCGCTACAAATGCGTAGTCTATCTGATCAAGGTAGATGTCATCTTTTTGATATTTATGCTTTATAAAGCCGGAAACACGGCTTCTAACGGTATTGTACTTCGTCAGCGTTGCTTTCACAAAGTCTTTACCAACCAGCTTCGCCAGGTCTGCATTATGCTGGTCAAAAACTTCCAGCAGCATTTTTCTGTCGGGCTCTTCACCTGAGTATTGCAATTTGATCTTTTCAGCAGTAATAAATTCGTCTGTGCGCTTTAAGAATTTAAATGCCTTGTCAATCTCATCCAACGTATCGTTAATATCAGCATTGATCCTCCTGGCTTCAGGGCTTGTCCCTTTGAGAAAGCCAGTCTGGGAATCCCATTTGGCGGGATGCACCCTTCTTTTGAGCGAGATTTCCGCGCGTTTTCCTAAATAAGTGATTCTTGCAAAGAGCGGTACCAGCCCTGCAGCATCTGTTTTTCGTTTGTCAGCCCAGATAAGGACTGAGAACCTTTGGGTTGTTTTCATAACACATTAATTTTTAAGTTACTTAATCGAATTAAATTTGAGTTTAAATGAGTCTTTTGGTCTCAAAAAAATCAACTCAAGTGCTTTAAAATCAACTTTTTATATATCAAATTCGGTGACCTTTTTTTGACTCTGAAATAGGTCACCGATAGGTCACCGACTCTCGTCAAATTCATTGAATATCTGAACCGGTTTATGTTACGCCTCATGAATTTTGCGACGACTTGATTTCCGATCAGTTCACCTGTCGATTCAATGTTATTTTTATCATAAATTCTCAACCTATTTGAGGTATTTTGAGCACGAAAAATTACATTGTAATCTATTGATTATCAATTATATAAATCAGTAATTCGGTGACTAAATTAGACAATACAAACAGGTCACCGAATAGGTCACCGAATGAGTCATAAATGGTGGTATGAAATGAGCGGGATTGACATAAAAAAACCGCTTAAATCATTGATTTAAGCGGTTATAAACGGTTTTGATACCTTTTTAGCGGAATGGAC
>Ga0070659_100000391_pt1 | contig 33281 bp, 28 predicted proteins | sample KBSC23metaG_FD_64666 | JGI IMG/M metagenome (GOLD analysis project Ga0070659, IMG submission 64666) | Corn rhizosphere microbial communities from Kellogg Biological Station, Michigan, USA - KBS C2-3 metaG | ecosystem: Host-associated > Plants > Roots > Rhizosphere > Soil ... | reverse complement strand
GCAGGTGGTAATGTCGGGCGGAGAAGCGTTACTGCATCCCAACTTTTTTAAACTATGTCAAATACTCAAAAACGCGGGCATTAAGGTGGGATTACTCACCACCGGCTTATCTATAAAAGCTCATGCCGATGACCTGCTGCAATATGTTGACGACCTGATCATTTCCCTCGACGGGGATGAGCAGCTGCATAACGCGATAAGGAATATCCCTAACGCCTTCCAAAAACTGAAAGAGGGCGTTGAGCATATTAAGCGCCAAAATCCGGCTTATCGCATTACCGCGCGTACCGTCATCCATCGCCTCAATTTCAGAAACTGGAAAGCCATAATTGATGCTGCCCGGCAAATGGGGATAGATCAGATCAGCTTTTTACCGGCCGATGTGAGCAGCCATGCCTTTAACCGCCAAACCGCCTGGAACGAGCCAAAGCAGCACGAAATACTGATATCAGAAAAAGAACTACCTGAATTGCAGGAAGTGATATACGATATCACCACAGCGTATAAGGCGGCGTTCGATGATCATTTTATTGCCGAAACACCACAGAAGATACAGGATATTTACCGCTACTACGCCGCCTTTTACAATCTTGATCATTTCCCCTATAAAAAGTGCAACGCGCCATGGGTTTCAACCGTAGTTGAGGCCGATGGCAGCGTGCGCCCATGTTTTTTTCATGATACGATAGGCAATATCCGCGATGCTTCCTTAGCTGATATTTTAAATAGCGAAGCGGCTGTCCGTTTCCGGAAAGATCTGGATATGAGTAAAAATGCCACCTGTGTAAAATGCGTATGCACCTTAAATTTATCGCCATTACAAAAATTGGTGTAACATGAATAAGATACTGTTCACACACTCCTATTTTCTTCAGTTCGACCCAAAACAATGGTCGCTACAGCAGCCGTATCCGCCGCTGGGTACCTTATACGCCGCCGCGCTGATGCGGGATAAGGGCTATTACGTATCGCTGTTTGATACCATGTTTGTAACCGAGCCCAATGAGGTGATGGCCACCATAGATAAATTATCGCCGCAGCTGTTTGTGGTGTACGATGACGGTTTTAACTACCTCACCAAAATGTGCCTCACCAATATGCGCGAGGCTGCCTTTAACATGTGTAAGCTGGCCAAAGAGCGCGGCTGCACGGTCATAGTTTCCAGTTCAGACTCGACCGACCGCTTTGAAGAGTATTTAGCCGAAGGTGCCGATTTTGTCATCATCGGCGAAGCCGAACAAACCTTGCTCGAACTGGCCGACCATCTAAAAACAGGCGATGAAGAGTACTCGCACATCCGCGGCATAGCGTATACTGATAACGGAAAGACCATAAAAAATGTAAGCCGCCCGGTATTGAAAGAACTGGACACCCTGCCCCTACCCGCCTGGGACCTGCTCAACATTAATCCTTACCGGGATGCCTGGATGAAAAGCGCCGGATACCTTTCGCTGAACATAGGCACCACGCGCGGCTGCCCTTTTAAATGTAACTGGTGCGCCAAGCCTATTTATGGCAATCGCTATAATTCGCGTAGTCCGCAGAATGTGGTTAAAGAGATAAAGCTGTTAAAAGGCAATTTTGGCATTGACCATATCTGGTTTTGCGATGATATCTTCGGCTTAAAGCCAGGCTGGGTGCAGGAGTTTGCCGGCTTGCTCAAAAATGAAAAGATACAGATCAGGTTTAAAATACAATCGCGCGCCGACCTGCTCACCGAGCCCGAAATAGTGGAAGCCCTGGCCGACGCCGGTTGCGAGAATGCCTGGATAGGCGCAGAAAGCGGCTCGCAAAAAATACTGGACGCGATGGATAAAGGCATCACCGTTCAGCAGATAAGGCAGGCGACGCATAACATGAAAGCTTATGGCATTAAGCCATCATTTTTTATCCAGTTCGGTTATCCCGGCGAGGAGAAGGAAGATATTGCCTTAACCATTAACATGATAAACGAGCTGCTGCCGTTTGAAATAGGCATATCCGTATCATACCCCCTGCCCGGAACGGTATTTTATGAACGCGTTAAAGCTGACCTGAAAAAGAAAACCAACTGGACCGACTCGGACGAAATGGCGCTGATGTTTACCAATAACTTCCCGGCATCGTACTATAAACAGCTGCATAGTTACGTTCATAAAAACTACCACATGCACCTGGCCAAAAACAGCCTGTTAAAACTGGTTAAAAATCCGTTCAAACTCAGCTTCGGCGGTATAAAAAAGGCCTTGTCGTTTCTGTACTACACCCCCGCGACATTTATCGAAAAGTTTAAGCTTGACCAATTAGAAAAAGCATGAGCACGGTATCCGATACGATGAACGAACAATTTGCCGAGCAGGCTTTCAGCCGGCAATCGGTTGTTTTTGATGAGATCTACTCGGGCAATACCATTGTGCAATACAAGCGCGATCGGGTTAGGTCGCATATGCTGCAATATCTTAAACCCGATTCAACCATACTCGAACTCAACAGCGGCACCGGCGAAGACGCTACGTTTTTTGCGCAACAAGGTCATCATGTTCATGCTACCGATATATCAGTGGGCATGCAGCAGCAACTGGTGCAAAAGGTGGCCAGCAAAAATCTCCAGAACGTTGTCAGCAATGAGCTTTGCTCATTCACTAACCTTGCTCAATTAAAAAACAAGGGGCCCTATCATCATATTTTCTCCAATTTCGCGGGCCTCAACTGTACCGGCGAACTGGATAAAGTGCTCCTATCTTTTTCAGACTTGCTGGCTCAGGATGGTGTGGTAACGCTTGTCATCTTACCCAAATTCTGCTTATGGGAAACGCTATTGGTTTTTAAAGGAAAATTCCGCACGGCATTCAGGCGCTGGTTCAGCAAGAACGGGGTGAAGGCCCGGGTGGAAGATACTTATTTCACCTGCTGGTATTACGATCCGTCGTACATCGTCAATACCTTAAAAAACTCATTCTACTTACTATCTATCGAAGGTTTATGCACCATCGTACCGCCGTCTTACATGGAAGGTTTCGCAGAAAAGCATCCTCGCTTATATCGTTTTTTAATGATGTATGAAAACCGGCTAAAGCATAGCTGGCCATGGAAATTCATCGGCGATTATTACATCATATCGCTCCGTAAAAAATAGTATTTTAATGTGCTATGCTTGTGGGTGCATGGTGCAGAATATCAAACACCTTGGTTTCATATCGCAGCATCAGCTTGCTCTGGAAATTGCGCGGATCGGGTTTAGAGTAGTGCTTGTTCACATCCATCGCCATGATGTTCCCTTTGGCATTCCGTTTCATCGATAATGTTTTTTTGATCCATTGGCCGGCCGTTATTTTCATCAATACATTATCAATGGCGTTACCCAAACGGTTATTAAAAAACGCTTCAAACAACGATTTCAGCCATGAGCTTTTAACCGGCTTTGCCGACGAAAGGCGCATAACTTTATTGGGCAAATGCTCACGTGTCCAGGCGTTGGCGGCATAAAAGCGTTCAAACAGGTCATCGCCTTGCAGGGGCATCAGCGTCACTATTTCTATGGCAGTGTATAAGGTCTTTTCCACTATTTCCAGCTGCGCTTCATCAATATAATAGTTCATGCAAAAGTAGCCTTCCTTTTTCACCAAAAAGGTGAGCTTTTTAAAGGCATGCATTAAAGTGCGCGCTATCCAGAGGCGGTTTTTGGCGGTGATGATAAACAGGTCGATATCCGAATCCTCATCAGCGAAATTTTTAGATAACGAACCCGAAATAGCTATCCCGCGCACATAAGGAAACCGGATCAGGATATCGCTTACCTTGCCGGCAATCTTTATCAGTTCGGCGGCTTTTTTATTGCCGTTATGCCTGCGGGTAATTAATAAATGATCGTTCTTTAATGTGTAAAACTTATCAAACCGGTATACTAAACTGTTCAGTATCAAACATTGCAGCGCCTCGTCAAAATCAGTTTGCCTGTACTTGTTTTTCAGGAACAGGTATATCTCACCGCTTGTCAGCGGATAATCGAACATATCGAAATATGCAAGCGTTGATAATATGTTCTCTTTAATTTCAGACAAGGCGCATTATTTAATAAACGTTTTCTCTATAGTTCTCAGGGGAAAGAGCTTTATACACTAATGACGACTCAAACCCGTCATTGGTTGCCACAAAAGTTAATAAATCATCTTTTGGGATACTTTTATTTTCATCAGCCGAAAACAGGAAGAATGAAAAGAAAAAGGCGTAAAATATAATCCCCTTATCTACATCCAATAAGTTTTCTGACAAGGATACACAGGCAATGATCGCCATGAAAGTCAGCAGCAGCAGGTCCTTGTTTTTGATGGCCTGCTTAAAGCCAAACCCTAAAGTAAGCAGGTAAACAAGCAGGCCGGTCATGCCCGATTTAATTATAAAACTGAGGTACTCGCTGTGTATATTCAGCTTGTTCAGGTATGCGTAATAGATCTTTTTATTATAGAAAATATCCTGCAAAAGGCCTATCTCCGAACCTGCACCATAACCAATTACAGGCTTTTTACCCATAAGCGCGGTGGCTGCTTCCCAGCGTACCAGCCTTGGTTCGGCGCCTTCGTTGTTTTGGATATGCGAAAGATCGCCACGCAAAGCGGTAATGTAACGTTCGCGCAAAGTATCCGACCGGAGAACAACCAACACCGGTAATAGGGCCATGGCTGTCATCGCCAGCCTGAATCTTAATCTTTGGACCTTGGGTAATAAATAGTGCGGTACTGCCACCAATACCAGCATAAAAACGCAGGCAATAACCGACTTTGCACCCAGTTGAAATAAGCCCGTGGCCAGCATACCAATACAAAAGGTGTATAACAGCTGATATTTTAACCTCGTTTCTTTTATCAAAACAACCAATAAACTTACCAGGGCTATAGCCAACTGCATCGAAAAGAAAGTGGCATGCATTTGTACAGGCTCCGAAAAATTCTGGTTGGTAAAATGTTGTGTGAACAGTTCAGCTACCGGCAAATGGTAAAACCGGATGGTATACAGCGCGTGAGCAAACAAAAAGAATACCGTAGCCGTACACAGCAACGCAAACGCCAGCAGTAGATTATCCCGATACTTTTTTAAATCTAACGTGGTAAAGCAAAAAAACAGCGGCATTATTAAAATGATGCTGCGCCTGCCCAATTCGGTAAAGGCTTCGGGTTGATTAATGGTATAAATGGTACTTGCTGCTGTGACTAAAAAAACGGAGATCAGTGCCAGGTTACGCAAAGTAAAAATTGGCCGGGCATACTCCTTTCGGTACTGGATGATGGTATGTACCCCCAGGCTCATCAGTATAACATGACTGTAAAAACCATCGAACGGCAGGCTCGTCAAAAAAAGCATAAAATGGTAGTAGCTTATTTTGTTGGCCAGGCTATCGTTTATTAAAAATAATTGCTTCATCCTTAAATTTTTGGTACGATTCCAGTATCAGGTCCTCGTACTGGTCAACAATGGTTTGCCAGTTAAACAGGTTCTTTATTTTATGCAGGTTATTGTTCACCATAGTGGTTTCGGTTTCTTTGCGCTGCACGGTCTCCACAATATTCCGCACCTCATCCGCATCCGAAAAATAGAAGGCATCGCTATGCAGCACCGATTTATTGAACAGGTTATTATGCGCGGCAATTAAAGCCTTGCTGGCCATAGCCTCCAACAGCGAAGGATTGGTGCCCCCCACACTATGCCCGTGAAAATACAGGTACGAGTTATTTTGCAGAGCATGCACCTTGGGCGTATCAAATATGGCTCCTTTAAACTGTATGCGTTCATCGTTGGCAAAACGGTTCTCAATGTATTTACCAAAACGGTTGCCGGTATCGCCCAGCACCTTAAATGTTCTGCGGGAATTGCTTTTATTAAAACCCTCTAAAATGGTCTCTATATTATTCTCAGGCTCCATGCGTGCCATCAGCAAAAAGTAATCTTCTTTTATGGCTTCGGCAGGGCTTAATTGCTCATGCAAACTTTCCAGGTATGGGTCTGCCCCGTATGGGATATAGCGGCTGTCAATATTATACTTATCCTGCAGGTACGATTTGATCACCATGGAATCGGAAATATAATACTGGCTGTATTTTACCGCCAGCTTTTCGGCAAACTTTAAAAAACCCTGCACCGGTTTTGAATATTTTGATCGTTTCCACTCCAGCCCGTCCATATTGGATATGATGACACTGTTTTTTGGGTACAAGGGTCCCCAAACAGAACTGCTGGTATAGCCCATCAGCAATATCACATCATAGTTTTGGGTGCGGGCATGCTTAATGCAGTTCAGGTCGTACACAAACTGGCCGGCTGTACCAATCTTATATTCAGGGTCGTGGCAATGCTGTATCCTCACACCGTTCCAGGTATCGCCGGTATAAGGGTGGTTATGCGAGTTATACACTGTAACCGAGTGCCCCTTTTTAACCAGCCCTGCCGAAACATATTCAGAAATATGCTCGAACCCGCCGTAATGGTTCGGGATGCCGCGTGTGCCTAAAATTGCGATTTTGAGTTTCATGGTGTCAGTATTGATGTGTATGCTTTTTGTGTAGCCAATGCCGCCTGTTGCCAGGTATATTTATTCAGTATCTTTTTTCGTAAGCCTTCATTAACAGGGGCCTCGCTCGCCTGCTTAACCGCTTTTAAAATACTGCCCACATTTTTCGGATCGCAGTAAAAAGCGTCATCACCAAAGTATTCTTTGGCATCGCCCCTGTCGGTAATAATAATATTGCAGCCCATTACCCCGGCTTCAACCGAGCTTAAACCTGTAGTTTCGAACCAGCTTGGCAGGATATGCACTTTTGCCTGCTGGTAGTATTTCACCAGTTCATGCTGCGGCAGCTGATCAATAAAGCTGATGTTGCCCGCCGCCACTGCCCGGCATTCCATATAATAAGCCGCCTGGTTTGGCGCATGCGCGCCGATAAGCAGCAGTTTATACGCCGTATTATTTAATGCCTTGATCAGGGTAAGCTGATTTTTAATTCCTTCAATTCGGGCCACACATAACACCAGTTTATTATCTTTCTTTACCGAAGCATCGTACTTAAAAAGCTCCGGGTTAACGCCATTAGGCACAGTGGTGTGTTCAGGCTTGCCGCGATAGGTTTGTACCAGGCGACGGTATTCCGACTCTGAATTTGGCAATATCATCGCCGCCTTTTTAAGTATTTGCCTGATACTCCTGCGCTGCCCTTTCCACAGGTAAGACAGTCCCGAAAGGTGATCTTTCCCCATCAACCAGCGGGCTATGGTCTTTACATATTCAACACCGTCATCAGGCAAATACCGTAACAGCGCGCTTGCTCCCTTACGGTGATATTTGTCGTATTCGGTATAATTACACAGGATGGTTGACACCACAAATGGCTTGCCCGACCGCCTGCTGTGATACAAAATATCAGCCGGTCGGGTAATGTTGAAGAAGTGGAGCAGGTCGTATTTTTCGTAAGGTATTTGTTCACTTGATAAACAGATATCCGCACTTATGCCCAGGCCCTGCAAATGCCGCGCGGTTTGCACTGCCTGCACGGTATCACCGCCCGGGGCCGTATAAAATGTCGATCTGGCTATCATGGCTACCTTCATATCACAATTTATTAGGACTCATTTTGTGGAGCCATAAAATGAATTTTTCGGGTAAATAACTCACGGTGTACAACAGGTAATTATCCAGCCTGAAGGGGCGGATACTGATGGCCTTCTTCACATGCCTGCGTGCCTTCTCGGGCTGGTAGTTGTCGGCTAAAAACTTCTTCCCGCACAAGGCATGGTACGATCCCTCTTTTATATGATGCACATCCTGCTCCCTGATAATTGCTAACAGTTCATCTCCCTCCTCGGGAGTGATAAAGCCACGTTTTACGATCGTGCGCTTTAAGCTGCGGAAACGGCGGCCGCGCCATTTCTCATCAATAGTAACCGAGTTGGGGTTCAGCCTGTATTTAATAAGCGGCTCGGGCAGGTTGTACAGTTTACCCTTACTGGCGATGGATGTCCACAGCAGGTAATCTTCAAAATTATGCGCGTCGGTTGGGTAGCCGCCCGCGTTGCATACGCTTTCCTTTTTATACATTACCGAGGGATGCACAAAAGGGCAATAGAAATATAGCTTCTCCATAATTTCCTCGTGCGTATGCGCTATGCAGCGGAAATGGAAAAGAAAATCGTCGTTCTCTAAAATGTAATCGGCATCGCTTCCCACTAAAATATAATCGGGGTTAGCCAGTAAAAAGCCCAGCTGTTTTTCAAGCCGCTCTTCAACGCAGATATCGTCGGCATCAAACCTGGCTATATAGGGCGCGCGGGCGTGTTTTAAGCCGGTGTTTAATGCGCCGCCCACACCCATATTGGCCTGGTTTATCAGCACAATACGCTTATCGCTGAACGACCGGATGATATTTTCGGTATTATCCGTCGAGCCATCATTCACTATCACCAATTCAAAATCAGCATAGGTTTGCCGCAAAACCGATTCAATGGCTTTCCCTATATACCGTTCGGCATTATAGGCGGGCATCAGTACGGTTATCATGGGTGTGTGTTCCATTACGCGGTTGCTTTTTTTAAGGCATGTTTCTCATCGCCGTCAAGCGCTAAACTTTCACCTTCCTTGATATTTAAAAACATCATCAATTCAAATAATACGATCACCGATAGTTGCTCGAACCAGTAATCAATAAAAAACAAAGCGCCAACAAACAGCAACAGCGATATGCCATAACCAAGTTTTTTATAGTGCCTTGCAAAAAACCAGAGATACAGCAGCATGAGCGCCAATAAACCCATCAAACCATACTCGGCAAGCAACTGGTCGTATACCGAAAAGGGGCTGTTGGTAAGCGAGTGCAGGCTTGGGTTCTTGCTGAAAAAGTTGAGGTAAACATCCAAATGGTTAGCCATAAATAAAGGGTTGATATAAGCGTACTTTGCAGGATAGCCACCTGTAAACTTTAAGCCCGTTGCCCTGAAAGCCAGTTTGGATGAGAAGTTACCCATGCCATTACCGCCAATGGCTTTTACAGGATGACTTTTGTAATAGTTAGCCGTTTGCATCAACCCGATAACCTTGCCGGGGATATGCGATTCATGAAACGTTTTGCCCGAAAGCGGCAGTTCAGCTTTATGCGTCTTCACAAAATCAACCAATTGCTTTTGTTCGGGCGGCGTTTTTCGGAGCCATTGATAGGTTGGACCGTGGATGCTGGGTTTGGGTATCAATATCTCACCTGTATAAGTTACTATTGCCATCTTAGGCAGTGTATCCGGGTGTCTTCTTTTAGCTATTTCCAGGTTAAGGCTATCCACATATAAGGTGGCTATCTTTTGCTTTCGCTCTTCGGGGTTCAATGTACTATCGGGCCGCAGGGTAATAGGCATTATAAAATCAGGTACACGTACTACAACCGGTTTTTTCAGCTTAAATACGTTGCGAAAGGTTTCCAGTACGTAATCATTATTTTGCGGTGACACTCTTCCCATAAACACCACCACAAACAGCAGGCAAACGGTGAGGACACTCTTCTGATCGCGGGTAGTTTTAAACATGAACAGAAAACCTAATATACCCAGCATAATAATATTGGTAAAGTTGCTGCCCGTAAGCAGCAGTATGGCCATGCAAAGCAGGGTCATTATTGGGTTCTTTTTGTCGAGAAAGTAGATCACCCCAAAAGCATTGATCACGGCGTTGGTGGTCGAAGTATCGAACGTAACGCCTTTTATAAAATCACCGGTGCTGATAAAGTACTTCTGGTACTGACCCTGGTACAGGTATGGGTTCAAGGCATGCGTTTCCCAAACTATAGCGGCTATGTTCAGTAAGGAAAAGGCGGCGTTCAACACAAAAAACACCAGCAGGGTTTTGTGTATTACCGCGACATCATTATGCTCCACAAACAGCTTTACCTGGTGAACGGCCAATATGCACATCAGCCAGAAGGCAATGCCGCAAAGCAAAACAGGCAGGTAATTTGGCGTAGCATAGTTATGGTTCAGCACCAGGTCAATTAAACCTATCACTATTACTGCCGGATAAAAAAGCGGCAGCCTTGAGTTATTCAGGCTAAAGCCAAATTTAAAATCGGGCCGCAACACATAAATGAGGATGATAGCCGGAATTTTCACTGCCAGCTTTACATTTAAAAACAGCAGTAAAAACAGCAGCAACTTCCAATCCAGGCCACTGAAAAGCTTTTTTAAATTAAACCGGGACAAGTAATCGTTCATTCCTTTTTTAGCATCGTACAGGCGCCGGCAAAAAGGTGTGTTTTGCCTGTAGCGTTTTGTAAAAAGATTACGTCTCGAAAACCTAAAGGGTTGCCTTGAAAAAGGCATTTATGTATGCAGTAGCAAGCTCAGTTGTTTGCGGTAACCTGCCCTGATTTGTCTTGTTATCACCAGTAGAATCGTATAGATAATTACCGATACCGGCATCGCCACCCAAACATCCGCGATAAATATCCTCACCAAAAAACCGCTGCCTGCCGCGCAGGCTGTACAAATGAGCAGGGTGTACGGAATAACTTTTAAACTCCCGATCTCGTTCTGTTTGAGGTAAAAGATAACCTGCGCCAAACACGACAGCAAAAACGCGAATGCCGCGCCTTCGTTTTGATAAAACGGTATCAGCAACAGGTCGCCGCCCACGTTTACCATAAGGGTGATGATAAAAGAGTGCAGTATCATTTTCAGCTGCCCTTTGGCAAAGTATATCGTCCACAAAAAGTTGTTCACGTATAGCAGGGGCATACATAACGACAGCAGAAAAATAGTCATCGTATTCACCCCACCGTACTTGCCCCCGGTAACGCCATCAATAAGGGGCGCCCAGCAAACATTGAGCACCAATCCCACCAAAGCCGCGATGATGATCTCTGTCCGGATGAGCAATTGCAGGTTCTTTCCCTCGCCGCTGCCCTGCTGAAACAGCTTGGTGAATCGCGGTATCAGCAGGGGTGCAATAGCCAGCAGCGGCAGGGTGCTCATCTCAAAAACTTTGTAGGCAAAACTGTACTCGGCCAGCTTTATCGCCGATAAGGTTATCCCGATAAATACCCAGTCAAACCTGGCCAGCGCCGAGGTGATCACCACCACACCCGTTTGCGGCATGGCCTCGCGGAGCAGTTTGATATAACCGCCCCTATCCCATTTAAAAGCGATGGGCGCTTTAATTGCATATCTGAACAATACCATACACAGCAAAAGCTCCAATACATCACCCCCAATAAATATGATGACGATATTTCGCAGCGTTACCACATGCAGCAGCGCGAAGATCAGCAGAGAAACACACCTCACCATGTTTGATATGACCAGCATATAAGCCAATACTTTAAACCGCTCCATCCCGCTCACCACCTGCTTAAATGGTGTCGAAAAAAAGATCATCAGCTTTCCGATGCCTATCAGCAACAGTAAACTATAAGTGCCGGTTGCTTGTGCGAAGAGCAGTTTACCAACAATGAGCACCCCATAAAATAAAAGCCCGGTAAACAGCACGTGGTACAGGTAAAGCGACAAGGTTTCGCCTACTTTATGCCCCGAAGCTATACGCTTGATGATGAGTTGATCTATTCCCAAACTCAGTATATTGAACGCCGCAAGCAATACCGCCAGTGCCAGGTTAAGTTGCCCGAAACTGCTTTTATCCAGACTGGTAGACAGTACATAGAACATCACCAGCCCGAATACCTGGTTCAATATCAGTTGCAGGGCGTTAGCCGAAAGATCACGGCTGAGCTTCTTTTTCATAAGCCCACGCGCATTTTAAAACTCAACCGTAAAATTGCTTTGTACAAACTGGTTGCTGCCATACACCTGCTCCATCTGTTCGAGATACTGGTATTTAAGCTGCTTGTTCTTCATAATGCTGCGCGATATTTCGAGCCCTTCTTTGCCATCTAAAAAACCCATAAATACAATATAGGTCATCAAAAAACTAAAAGCCGGCGACATGTACAGGTTAACAAAACCTGTTTTTTTGCCGGTCATGAAATATTTTTGCGCGCTTAGCTTGGCATAGTAAACCGCTTTAGCCATACATTCCTCGCCACCCTTTACCGAGTAATGGTGCAGGTAGCCCTGCAGCCTCTGCTTTGCCATTTGCCTTGGCATAATGAGCGTTTCGTGTACCTGCGGCTCCGACCATTTTACCAACCTGCGGTTAAACAAACGCACATGATGATCGCGGCCCCAGCTGCCAAAGCGGATCTGTTTATCGCCGTAGTACGATTTGAATTTGATATCGTAAGCTACGCCAATATCCTCAAGATCCACATGGCGGATGGAATTGATCAGCTCGGTATCCGGCAGCTCATCCGCGTCGAGGCTCAGTATCCAGTTGTATTTTGCCAGTTCAATACCCTTATTTTTATTGGCGCCATAGCTTTGGCGGTTGCTGTGCTGCACATTGCAGCCATAAGCCCTGGCAATGCTTACCGTGGCATCGGTGCTGCCATTATCTATAACAACAATATCGTCGGTAATCAACATAGCCCTGCTGATGCAGTTGGCGATTACGTCGGCTTCGTTTTTGGCAATAATAACAACAGAGATAGGAGTCATGATTTTGTGTGTTTAATCTATTCCTATCACGCTAACCATTTAGGGATGGTTGCCTTTAGCGAAAAATATTATGCGTTTTTGTTTACGGGGATTGACTATTTTGATTTCACCGATGTATTGCATAAACTGATAAAAAAACGAGTTCGATAGTCACTATCTTATAGATAAAACCAATAATTATTATATTTGATAAAGTTTTTAACTATACTGCATCATGACCATCGTTCAATTAGAATACATTGTTGCCTTAGATAGCTACCGCAGTTTTGTTTTAGCTGCCGAAAAATGCTTTGTAACCCAACCAACGCTAAGTATGCAGATACAAAAGCTGGAAGATACCCTCGGCGTGAAGATATTCGACCGCAGCAAGCAGCCCGTTGTACCTACCGAAATTGGGGAAGAGATCATCGCCCAGGCACGTATTTTATTGTCGGAAAGCCAGAAAATTAAAGAGATAGTTAGCGACAGGCAGAAAGAACTTTCGGGCGAGCTGAAGATCGGCATTATACCAACGGTATCACCTTACCTGCTGCCCCGTATTATTACCCGCTTTATTGAGAAATACCCGCAGGTAAAGCTTATTGTTTGGGAACAAACTACCGAAGAGATCATCCAGAAACTAAAATTAGGCACCCTGGATTGCGGCATCCTGTCTACTCCATTGCATGAGGCCAATATATTAGAGATACCTGTTTTTTACGAAAACTTCATCGCCTACGCGTCTAAAAGCAGTAAGCTGTTTAAAAAGAAAGCCATCAACCCCGATGATATTGACATGGAAGAGATATGGATACTGAACGAGGGCCACTGCATGCGCGAACAGGTATTGAACATTTGCCAGCGCCGCCGTGCCACCAAAGGTTTCCAGCATTTTGAATACAATACCGGCAGCGTGGAAACGCTGAAACGCATGGTTGACCAGAACAACGGCGCCACCATATTACCCGAACTTTCCCTGTCTGACCTTACCGACAAGCAACTTGATAAGGTACGCTACTTTAAATCTCCCGAGCCTGTACGCGAGGTAAGCATTGTTATCCAGAAAAACTTCCTCAAACGCCGCATGGTAGAAGCCCTCAAAGCCGAGATACTGGAATTTGTGCCCAAGCGTATGCGAAGCAAGAAAAAGAAAGAAGTGATGGAGATACAGTAATCTTCGCCCGATCCCGCTTCAAAAGCATGGTTTAAAGCATCGTTAAGCCATTTAATTCATTATTTAGAATTATTATAAATAATATTTGCATCCTGCAAAAGTGTTTCTATTTTTGCACTGTTTATAATTAGTCTAAATAAAAACAATATGAAAAATACACCACCTAAACTTTTAATGTACCTTATTGTTATGCCCATGGTTTGGCTTTCATCGCTCCACTCCTATGCACAGCAAACCAAAGGAAAGATCCACGGGCACATCTCCACATCGGCAAACAAGCCGGCCGAAAACGTTACCATCGCTCTCCAGGGAACTCAAATAGGTACCCTAACCGACGAAAAAGGTAATTACACCATCCGCGCCGCGGCGGGCGACTATACCCTGGTTGTATCGCACGTGGGTATACAGAGCCGGCAGATAGCGGTTATGGTAAAGGCCGGGCAAACAACCAACGTACCCGATATTACCATCAACCTAAGCTCATCATCGCTGCAGGAAGTGAATGTGAATGATAATAAAACCAACAAGTTTGTAAAACGCTCAAGCGACCTGGTAGCCAAAATACCGCTCAGTAACTTAGAAAACGCACAATCATACACCACCGTAAGCAAGGAGCTTATTGAAGAACAACAGGTGCTTAAAGTAGAAGACGCCCTGAAAAACTCGCCGGGTGTGTATAAACTATGGGATGCTAACGGCCGTGCCGGTACCGGCGGCGCTTTTTATACCGTTCGCGGGTTTGTTACTTCCGCCAAGCTGCGTAATGGCGTTTCGGGTAATATAGCCAGCACTATAGATGTAGGCAACCTGGAGCGTATAGAGGTAATAAAGGGCCCTTCGGCTACTTTATTTGGTAACAGCTTAACATCATACGGTGGCTTAATTAACCGCATTACCAAAAAACCTTATGATACCGTAGGTGGCACTATCAGCTACACCGGTGGTAGTTTTGGGCTGAACAGGGTTGCCGCTGACCTGAACACGCCACTCGATAAGGAAAAGAAAACCCTGTTACGCATCAATACCACTTATAACTCGCAAAACAGTTTCCAGGATGCCGGCTATGGCAAAAGTTTCACCTTCGCGCCAAGCCTTACCTACAAAGCAAGCGATAAACTTTCCTTTCTATTGGATGCCGAATTTGGCACCGGCGAAAGCAGCCTGTTTCAGGGAGTTTATCTATACAGCGGAACAACTCCTGCAACGCTCGGCGTTAATAGTGCCGACCAGTTAAAGCTGGACTATAATACATCGTACAAAAGTAACGACCTTGGCAACAGATCTACCAACGCGGGCCTGTTTGCTCAAATGACCTACCAGGTAAACAGCCAATGGAAAGCGCAAACCAATGTAGCAACCACTTATACCAGCTCAAGCGGGCCAGGCGCTTATTTTTACCTGTTGCCCAACGGCAACCAGCTTGCCCGTATGGTATGGACACCGCTGGGTAATGATAATACTTTAGAGCTGCAGCAAAACCTGACCGGCGATTTTAAAATAGGTTCGCTCCGCAACCGCTTAACCGCGGGTATTGATTACCTTGCTGCGGGCACTAACCTAACTTACCTGCGTTTTGTAGGCGCTGCCCAAAGCGGCCTGCCTGCTACCGGTGATCTGTTCGATGTGATCAACCTCGACGGGCCATCAGCCAACTACTATAATTTTAACAAAGCCAAAGTTGATGGTTTATACGCCACCAATGCCAATGCGAACTTTACATCGAGGGCGCAAACCAATACCTACAGCGTTTACGCTATTGATGTACTTAACCTGACCGATAATTTACTGGCCATGTTAAGCTTAAGGCTCGATCGTTTTAACAACGTAGGCATATACAATCCATCAACACTAACTACATCGGCCGGTTATAGTCAAAATGCGCTATCGCCCAAGTTCGGCCTGGTTTACCAGGTAATTAAAGATAAGGTTGCCTTGTTTGGCAATTATCAAAATGGCTTTACCAATAAAACCGGAACCGATTTTAGCGGTAACTATTTTAAGCCTGAGCACGCCAACCAGTTGGAAGGCGGTGTAAAACTGGATGTGTTTGACGGCAGGCTAAGCAGCACCTTAAGTTATTATGATATAACGGTTGAGGATGTTTTACGTGCCGATGCGGCTCATCCTAACTTCTCTATCCAGGATGGCACACAAAGCAGTAAAGGCTTTGAAGCCGAAGTAACAGCCAACCCTTTTGCAGGCTTTAATGTAATAGCAGGCTTTGCTTACAACGATAGCAAGTACGAAAAGGTTGATAAGGAAGGTGTAGCCAACCTTGACGGTTATCGCCCGGTAACGGCAGGCCCTGCAAAAACCGCTAACCTTTGGCTAAGCTACAGGCTAACCCGCGGCGACCTGAAAGGCCTGGGTCTGGGTTTTGGCGGTAACTATGCCAGCGATAACTATATATTGAATAACGCGGTATCGGGCACCTTTATATTGCCGCATTATGTGGTGTTTAACTCCTCCCTGTTTTTTGATGGTAATCGCTATCGTGTAGGCCTGTCGGTTAATAACATGACCGATCAGCATTATTGGGTTGGCTATACTACCATTAACGCGCAATCGCCAAGAGCATATATTGGCAGTGTAGCATTCAAATTTTAATAACATACAGTATGACCTCTTTTAAAAAAGCCATACTATTTGCACATCGCTGGCTCGGGTTTATATCCGGGCTGGTGGTGTTTATTGTGAGCATTACCGGCTGTATTTTCTGTTTCCAGGACGAGATCCAGGATGCTTTATATAGTTATCGCTCGGTACAGGTACAACAGAAGCCCTATATCCCACCATCACAAATAAAACAGATGGGGTTAAGCAAATACCCCAAAGGCAAAGCAAGCTTTATTGCTTATTACGGGCCCGACCGCCCCGCGGTGGCTATGGTAACTGTACCCAAATTGGGTACACACTATATTTACGTAAACCCATACACCGGCCAGTTTCTGCACGACGAAGATGTTGCCCGCAACTTTTTTATGGTGGTGGAGTTTATACACCTTTACCTTTTATTACCCCCGGCAGCCGGTAAACTGGTGGTAGGTATATCAGTTATCATATTTGTATTCCTCATGATAACAGGTATCGTATTATGGTGGCCCAAACGAAAATTAGACCGCAAGCGCAGCTTTACCATTAAATGGAAAGGCCGCTGGCGCCGTGTAAATTACGATCTGCATAATGTGTTAGGGTTTTATGCTTGCGCGATAGCAATTATTATTGCCCTGAGCGGCTTGTCGATCGCTTTTAAATGGATGCGAAACGGCATTTATAATACAGCCAATTTTGGCGAAGCATATCCCTTCGAAAAAAGTATGGTAAAATCCGATTCGCTAAAAGTACATCCTAAACTAAACCAGCCTGTTGCCGATAAGACATTTGCTTACGCGATGGCACATTCGCCTGCGGCAAGGATGTTCTTTATCAGCGAAGGCGGAAAAAAAGCCAAAGGCAACATATCGGTTACTGCCTATGAGCAATCCATGCATTTTTACCACAGCGACGCTTATACTTTTGACAAATTTAGCGGCGAGCCCTTAAAGGTATTGCCACACCAGCTTAAAAGCCCCGGCATGAAAATGAACGACATGAACTACGATATACACGTAGGCCAGATACTCGGTTTACCCGGCAAGATCATCGCTTTTTTAGCCAGTTTAATATGTGCCAGCTTGCCCATAACCGGTTTCATTATCTGGTTGGGTAAGCGTAATAAAAAGAGGCACAAAAAACCGGAAGCAAGGCTGGCGCTTTAATAATATAAAGTCCTGTTTACCTGCGGTGCATTATTATAAGCATTGCAGGTAAATCAGGCACAAAAAAGGCTATTTTTTAGCCGGGGTGTATTCGCCCCAAAAATCGGTAGCAGGCTGGCCCATTACCGCGCCCTTAGTAACATTTATACTCATTATATTTCCGGCAGCGTCCTTTTTTATATCAATGCCATGCTGGGCTACTTCATTTATCATAATATGATAGGCAAACTTTGCAGGATGATCGATATCGAGTTCAAAATGCTTTAATGCTACAGATAGTTCACAAGTATATGCCAGCTTGTTATTAAATGCCGAGGCCGCCTGTATGCCGTCGTCATTATAAATGGATATGGTGGTATCAACGCCTTTTATACCACTGGTTTTAATTGTTTTCCAATTCACTTTAACGCGCTTATTAAAAGTACTCACCAGCGAATCGGCCTCTTTGTCTGATTGGGGTTTTCTCGATAGGTTCACACTCACCGGGCTGCTGAACACCGGGTAAGTAACGCTCATCAATTGCTTATCGTTCTTCTTCCCTGAAGGGCTCACGCTAAATGTTATGCCGCCGTTCAATATCCGCCTGATCACGTCCGGAAAGGTAGCCTGTATGGTAAGGTACAGGTTATTATCATCGTTACTTATCGTATAATAAATATCGCAATTATGATTAAGCGCCTGGAAGGTATCATTCAATTCCAGGGCCTTGCCGTCAATCTTAACATCGGCAGCTGCACGCAGGCTTATTTGTTGGGTGGCAGGCAGTTTTTGCGCTTTCGCGATAAACGCTGATACCATTAACAGCGTTGTTAATATCCGGCAAAGGTACTTCATGTTTTTGCTTATTGGTTTATAGCGCAATATAATAACTATAAAAATAGTTTCACCAATGTAATTGAATTATTGCAACATCCCACCAATACTCTTTACAAAAACTCCACCACTACATTATCACCCACCGGGTGCCCTGTGCAGGTTAATATCCAGCCTGCTTTCATATCTTCGTCCGTCAACACATCATTTACGCTCATAACCACTTTGCCGCTGCTGCAAATGGCAGTACAGCTTGAGCATATGCCCGCCTTGCAGCTATAAGGCAAATGGATATCGTTCTGTAAAGCCGCGTCAAGTATGGTCTGGTTCTCGCCAACAATGAGGTTATAAACCGTTCCGGCAAAGCTTACTTTAATTTCCTTTGGAGGGTAAGTGGTAAACTTTACTTCGGGCGTGGTTTCTATCACAAAATTTTCCTTACGTACCTGCGATGGTTTAAAGTGCATGGCTACCAGCGTAAGCTTTATCATACGCATATAAACAAAGGGGCCGCATAAAAAGAAGTCGGCATCATTTGGCGCATATTTAAGGTTATTGCTCACCAACTGTACAACCAGTTCATTGTTCAGGCGACGGGTACGCAGGCCATTCTCGCTTTCGCTGAACAAATAAATCAAGGTAAAACGCTTTACATAAGCAATAGCCATTTGATTCAGCTCCGCATAAAACAAGGTCGACTTGATATTGCGGTTGCTGTACACCAACGTAATATGGCTCTCGCCCGGTTCTGAAAATATAGCTTTGAGCTGCGCGTAAACCGGAGTTATCCCGCTGCCGGCGGCAAAGTAAAAAACATCTTTAGCATGCTGATGATCCGCAACTACAAACTTACCTGCAGGTTCCAGCGCGCTCCAAACATCGCCAACTTTGGCTTTGGCCAATAAAAAGCGGGAGATCTCGCCATTCTCAATGCGTTTTACGGTAATGGCCAGCAAAGCTTCTCCGGGTGCTGAACTGATAGAATAAGAGCGTCGGATCTCGTTATGGTGATGTGAAAAAACCAGTGTGATAAATTGGCCCGCCCGGTAGATGACCGGCTTGCCCTCCGCCTCGCTCAAAAAGAAGGTGGCCGTATCGGCGGTTTCCCATTTAATGGCTTCTACCCTCAGTTGCAGCATAGTTTACGCTATTTTTAAAACTATCTTACCAAACTGGGCAGAATGCTCCATCTTAGCAAATGCCTTGCCGGCATTGTCCATTTCAAACACCTCATCAATTACAGGCACAATTTTATAATCATTTATAAAACCTACCATCGCCCCGAACTCGGCTTCGGTACCCATGGTAGTACCCAATATTTGCAGTTGTTTCCAAAAGATCTTTCGCCCGTTTATCGCAGGCATATCACCTGCCGTACCACCAAAGAACACAATACGTGCGCCGGGGTTACAAATATCGGGTAACTTGGCAAAGCCCTCGCCCAAAGCGCTGTCTACAACCACATCAAAGCCACCCGCCATTTGCTTTAGCTGAGTATCCCAACCGGCATCTTTATAGTTTACGCCGGCAACAGCGCCCAGTTGTTTGGCCCGCTCAATTTTTTCGGCTGTGCCCGATGTTACATACACCTCGCAGCCTGCCGCAACGGCCCATTGCAAAGCAAAGGTACCAGTACCGCTGCCTGCACCAACTACCAGCACCTTGTCGCCTTTTTTTGCCTTGCCCTTGGTGAATAACGCCCGGTAAGCCGTTAATCCCGCCAGGGGGAAAGCCGCTGCTTGCTCCCAGCTTAAATGCGCCGGTTTAGCTACCAGGTGGTCGGCCTTTACCTTCACATATTCTGCAAAAGTACCGTCATCGGGCAAACCCAATATCTTAAAGTCCTTACCCTGGTAATCAGCATTGTCGCCCCAGTTATTGCTGGGGTTAATTACTACGTCTTTTCCTATCCAGCCAGCATCAGTATTATCCCCAACCTCAACCACAATACCCGCGCCGTCGGAGCCTAAGATGGTTGGATATTTTATGCCCGCATACTTACCTACAGTTACCCAATAATCGCGGCGGTTTAGCGCTGCCGCCTTCACCTGCACCAATACTTCGCCGGGTTGCAGGGTTGGCTTATCAACATCTTTTAAAACAATAGGATTTTCGGCACTTTCAAGGACGATGGCTTTCATAGAGCAGGGTTTATTAGAGACAAGAAAACGGCCGGAAATTTACTCCCGGCCGTTCTATATTATTCAAAAGCCGAAATTACCCGATAGCTTTTTTATACAGGTCGGCAACGTGGTTCCAGTTTACTAAATTCCAGAAAGCCGCGATATAATCAGGGCGACGGTTTTGGTAGTGCAGGTAGTAAGCATGCTCCCAAACATCTAAACCTAAAATAGGAGTACCTTTAACTTCGGCAATATCCATCAGGGTATTGTCCTGGTTAGGGGTTGAAGTTACGGCCAGTTTTTTATCGGCAGTAACAATTAACCATGCCCAGCCAGAGCCAAAACGGGTTGCGCCTGCTTCGGCAAACTTGGTTTTAAAATCAGCGAAAGAACCGAAAGTGCTGTTAATAGCCGCAGCCAGTTCGCCTGTAGGCTCGCCGCCACCGTTGGGTGTTAAAATTGTCCAAAAGAAACTGTGGTTATAGTGGCCGCCGCCATTGTTACGTACAGCCATCGGGAATTTAGAGATATTGTGGATGATATCCTCGATCTTGCCGGTAGCTTCGGGTTTACCTTCCAATGCTTTGTTTAAATTGGTAACATAAGCCTGGTGGTGTTTGCCATGGTGAATTTCCATGGTCATTTTATCGATGTGTGGTTCAAGTGCGTCGGTAGCGTAAGGTAACGCCGGTAATTCAAAAGCCATAGTGATTATTTTTAAAGGTTAAATTATTTGATAAGTTGTTGGCACAAATATAAAGGCATCAATCGGTTATTTGTTTAATTAAATGTCAACTTTTAAGTCTTTTTCGTCTGAAAAACTCCTTTACCAGTTCAGAGCATTCATTTTCCATAATGCCGCCCGTTACCAATGTTTTGGGATGCGTTATTTTCTGGTTGAGCCGCCCGAAACCCAGTTTGGTATCATAGGCCCCAAAAACGATCTTAGCCACCTGGAACCAATAGCTGGCTCCGGCACACATTACGCAGGGCTCCATGGTAACATACAATGTGCACTCGGGCAGGTATTTGCCGCCCATATAGTTGGCAGCGGCCGTTAAAGCCTGCATTTCGGCATGTGCCGATACATCATTGAGCCGTTCGGTAAGGTTATGCCCGCGGCCGATGATCTGCCCTTTGCAAACCACTACCGCGCCAATAGGTATCTCATCTTCGGCGAAGGCGAGTTTGGCCTCTTTAAAGGCTTCCTTCATAAAAAACTCGTCGGGCACTATAGCCGGCTCGTCTTCAAAATTATAATAGCGCATTATATCAGTTTTTGTCCATTAGGTACCGGTTTATCTACAGCGGCCAGCACAATATCGCCTTTCTCATCCGCAAATCCGGTCACCAAAAATTCGGACATAAAGGTAGCTATTTGTTTTTTAGGGAAGTTAACTACCCCGATGATCTGCCGGCCAACCAGTTCTTCTTTAGTATAATGCTTCGTGATCTGCGCACTGCTCCAGCGGATACCGAACTCCCCAAAATCAACCTGGATTTTGTAGGCCGGCTTGCGTGCTTCCGGGAAATCCAATACTTGTAAGATCGTTCCAACCCGCAATTCTACCTTTTCAAAGTCGTGCCATGTGATGGTTTCCATGATTCAAAGATAAGAAGTCCATGGTCGATGGACCATAGTCCATGGCAAAATATAAATCAGCAAAACCATGGACTATCGACTATGGTCTATGGACCCAAAAAAACTTACCTTTGCACCCATCATGATCGACGTTATACTAAAAAAAGGCAAAGAGAAAGCGGTACTCCACAAACATCCCTGGGTATTTTCAGGTGCGATAGAACGTGTTAAGGGCAAACCCCAAAACGGCGAGATCGTAAAACTGCTCGATGCCAAAGGCGCTTTTATGGCTTATGGCTTTTATAACGACCAATCGCGCGTGGCCCTGCGCCTGCTGGAATGGAACGAGGACGTTGTTATCGACGAGGCCTGGTGGCGATCGAGAGTAGCATTGGCATTGGCAGCACGCAGCTCCATCCTCGAACCTGGCAAAACCGATACCTGCCGCCTCATCTTCTCCGAATCGGATTACCTTCCGGGATTGATCGTGGATAAATATGCCGACCACCTATCCCTGCAGATCCTTACCTCGGGTATGGAGAACATCAAACCCGTCATCATCGATGAGCTACAAAAGCTGTTAAACCCAACCAGTATATTCGATCGCTCCGATGCTTCATCGCGCGAGCATGAAGGCATGGCGCCGTCCTTCGGTATCCTTGCCGGTAACCAACCGCCCGAACTGGTGCAGGTGGTAGAGAACGGCATTAAATATGGCATCAACATCGCCGAAGGCCAAAAATCGGGCTTCTATTGCGACCAGCGCGATAACCGCAAGGTAGTAGCTGAACACACGAAGGGAAAGAACGTACTCGACTGCTTTAGCTATACCGGCGGCTTTACGCTGAACGCTTTCAGCCATGGTGCAAAGTCGGTTACCAGTGTAGACAGTTCAGCCCTTGCTATCGATACCCTGAAAAGTAACCTCGCCCTCAATGGTTTCGCTGCCGCGGATCACCGCAGCTTCCAATCCGACGTGAACAAGCAACTCCGCAAGTTCAAGGAAGACGGCGAGACCTTCGATCTCATCATCCTCGATCCGCCAAAATACGCGCCATCACGCTCGGCGCTCGACCGCGCCTCCCGCGCTTATAAGGACCTGAACCGCCTCGCCATGCTCATCCTCGAAAAAGGAGGCCTGCTGGCTACCTATTCCTGCTCCGGGGCCATGGACATGACCACCTTTAAACAGATACTGGCCTGGGCCGCCCTTGATGCCGGTAAAGAGGTACAGTTCATCTATCAATTCTGCCAACCCGCCGATCATCCCGTAAGGGCATCCTTCCCCGAAGGGGAGTACCTGAAGGGGTTACTGTGCAGGGTGGTGTAGGGTGGTATTGTGGATATCCTCTCAATTTGTCATTGCGAGGAGGAACGACGTGGCAATCACTGAGAACGGTAGCGAATAATGCATGTCGGTTACCTGTCTCAGTGATTGCTTCGTTCCTCGCAATGACAAGTTTTGCGAGAACAGGGTGGTAAAAGTCAGTATTCTTACAACCATACTCACATTCAATCATTCAGACAATCAATAATTCAATCATTAAATCCCCCCGCCGGTCCGTCATAACTATACCTGAACCAGTCGAACAGCGCAACCCCACCATCCTGTTTTATATTGCGCCGTTGTTGGTGTTTCCGCCATTGTTGGTGTTGTCACCAACAACTTACCGGATGATATTCAAAATCCCCCCATCGGCCCGTCATAACTATACCTGAACCAGTCGAACAGTGCAATCCCACCATCCTGTTTTATATTATAACTGAACAATCCCGGCCTTACCCCTTTCCAGTAATTCTTTTTGCTCAGCACACATTCTTCGCCCAGCTGTATAAAATCCTTGCCGTTCAGGCTATACTGCATTACGGTATGGTTACCTTCAAGGTCGGCGGCAAGGCGCAGGTAAATTGTTTGCTGCGATAACATTGCGCCTAAACTTATCTTTCCATTATTGTTCGCAAAAAGCATGGCCTTGCCATTGGTATCAATAACACCTATTTCGTAAATATTCTGCCCTAACAGGCATAGCCCGGCGCGCTGGCCCGGCGCCATCTGCTGCAGGTCGAGCTTGGTGGTCATCATACCTTTCTTGCCCATCAGCTTCTGGGTGATAGTATTCTTCGCCAGTTTGTTATTAGGCGACTGCATGGCCCGCAAGCTCAAATATCCTTTCGGCCTGCTCAACGACCACTCCCCGTCCACCGGGTTATGGTTCCATTGCCATTGCAGGCCAAGATTAGGTTTATCAAACTCATCCGCTGTTTGCGGCGCGGTTATCTTATACACTTTTACCACATTGGGTTTGTTATATATAGCAACCGGTTCCCCAATGCCATTGCCATCAAAATCAACGCCCATTACCGGCCAGTCGTCCACCCATTTCATGGGTTCCAAATGCACAACGCGCCCTATGGCTCCGTCATCCTGGAAATGCATAAACCACGATTCGCCAGAATCCAGTTCCACCCAGCCACCCTGGTGCGGGCCGTTTGTTTTTGTACTGCCCTGTTCCAATACCACCCTGCGTTCGTAGGGCCCGTAAATACTTTTGGAGCGCAGCGCGGTTTCATAACCTTTACCCACACCACCCTCGGGGATGATAATATAGTAGTACCCGTTGCGCTTGTATATCTTGGTTCCTTCGGCGGTAGGGCCGCGGTATACCACCGTGCCCGTATCCAGTAAGCGCGTACCATCGGCGCTCATTTTATGGATAATGATAGGCCCCGCGCCCGTGCGGCTGTGCCCTAAGTACGCCTGCCCGTCGCCGTCCCAAAAAGGGCAGGGGTCTTCCCATTTGGCAACGCGCTGTACCTCTACCAATGGCGACCATTTTCCGGCCGGGTCGGTAGCGGTACTCATGTATAGCCCCTCTTCGGGGGTACAAAAATAGATATAGAATTTACCGTTATGATAGCGCAGCGCCGGCGCCCAGCTGCCACGGCTATACTTCGTCATGTTGCTGTAGCCGGGGTCAATATCCAGCCGGTTATACACCTGGCCTATAATGGTCCAGTTCACCAGGTCAGTAGAGTGCAGCACCGGGATGCCCATAAAATGAAAGTCGGAACAAACCATGTAAAAATCGCGGCCTACCCTGATCACATCCGGGTCGGAGTAATCTGCATTAAGCACCGGGTTTTTATACGTACCATTACCCTGATCGCCCCAGGCACCAACTTGCTTTACCGCGCCATTTTGCCCGAAGGCCATGCCAACAAAAAGCAAAAAAACACAGCACAACAGTGGGTGGTAAAAGGTGGTATTTTTCAATTTTTGTTTTGTTATGAGTATCTGATATTCAATTATTTAAAACGAACATACCACCCACAATCTAACGCACAAAAAACATGGGTATTTATGGGTATTTTTTTACGCCGTTGTTGGTGTTGTCACCAACAACCTGCAAGGCTTTACTTCTCACACGAATATACGAAATTTCGTCCAAATTAACCAGCGGTTTTGGCCTAACATTATTTAACATGCCACATTTAGTTTAAGCCATTTATCATCATTAGCTTTACTCAATACCCTAAATTATCCTATTCGGCCCCAACTCTACCCACCTTTACTTTACCTGTCCTCTTGTAGTTAGCCATGATAACCCCGGTTGATGTAACGGTGCTTTCTGCAAGCGCAAATGCAGTCGGTATGGCCCCATCATTGAACAGTTTTTTGCCTTTACCAAGCAATATCGGATGGATGTTTAGCCAAAACTCATCAACCATATCGAGCGATAGCAATAGCTGGATCAGGTTGCTGCTTCCCCATATTTTGATATCGCCACCCTCGGAGTTTTTTAGTTGTTCCAAACCTTCCACACTGTTTATAAAAACGCAATTGTTCCAATCCGACCGGGTTTTGGTTTTTGAGAATACATATTTAGTGACCTCGTTAACGCCGGGCCAAATCTCACCGTGCGTGGGCCAGTAATTTTCCCAAATGTCGAATGTTTTTCTGCCCAGCAGCAGGTCGGCACGTTCCAGTTGCTTTTGCATCACGGTGCCGGAGGTCTCATCTTTGTAAGGCGCTACCCAGCCACCATATGTAAAGCCTTCCGAGGGGTCTTCTTCCTAGCTTCCCGGCGCCTGTATCACCCCGTCTAATGTAATAAATGCTAGCACAATTATCTTTCTCATGTTATTACCTCCTGATTTAAATTTTGATTTGATTATGAGATAAAGTTCGGGAAAATGGCGGCAACCTGTACGGTGTACATACGGCAAATAAAGGGTTGATTGCGACAGGATGTTGTTCTGTAAGGCAGGTTAACGGCGCGGTGATAACACCGACCACAGGCTGAAAACATTTCTTCCCGTCAGTAAAGCAGCTTCGGCCAAAAGCGGAGAAAACAATGGTGGCCAACAGCGAGGGAAGGGCATAGCAATTTTTGCAGAAGTGAGGGCAAGAGCGAGCGAAGCAGGGCAAAAGGTTGCAGCCCAGGTTTTCTCCACTTTGTGCGGTATGGCCTGTGTGCAAGAAGCCTCTTTACTGACTTGATTTTTTGTTACTTTTTTATCAAGAAAAAAGTAAAAGCCCTCTGCGGGCATAGCGGCTAAAATGATATTTATTGACATGGGGGACTTCCGAACATAAAATCGAACAAAAAGCCACCTGCTCCCCAAAGTAAATCAAATGTGTTAGTAATTTTTTTTACAAACATGTTTGTATATAAGTTACTATTAGCGTCCTTTGTACAAGAGATAAATAAAAAGGCTCCGAGAGTGCAATCTCGAAGCCTCTGAACATCCGGACGGAATTTTACCGTCTGATAAATGGTTTCGGTACCAAATACTGTATCATCTCTATCGGACTTCACTAAGAAATAAAATCAAGGAGCTTAGGCTCCTTTTTTTATTTAAGTCAAATATAAAGTATTTAGTAAATGCATTTTACGGTTTCCCGTAAATGTGGAGAAATAGCAAATATTAACACTAAAGCAATGGGAATTATATTATTTATTAATTGCCAATACAATTTTAGCAGGAGACATCACCCATAAATCTCCCTCAACGCCCCTTCCACCTCCGGAAACCCAAACCTAAACCCTGCCCCCTCTATCTTAGCCGCCGATACCTTCGTACTTCCCAAAACAATCGTACTCATTTCGCCCATCAGCAGTTTTAAGGCAAATGCAGGTACCCTCGGCGCCCATAGCGGGCGGTGCAGTTGTTTGGCTATGGCCCGGGTTAATTCCAGATTGGTAACCGGCTTAGGCGCGGCCATATTATAAACCCCGCTAAGGTTTTCATTTTCTACCGCGAACAGGTACATATCCACCACGTCCTGGTGGTGTATCCAGGGTATCCATTGTTTGCCGCTGCCCAATGCCGAGCCCACAAACAGTTTTACCGGCAGGGCCATTAAGGGTAAGGCGCCGCCTTGCGGGGTAAGTACCACGCCTGTGCGAAATTTCACTACCCGTAGGCCCAGCTCAGCGCCTTCGTCAACCGCCTTTTCCCATAAAATGCAGCATTCGCCTAAAAAATCGTGCGCGGGTGGACTGGCTTCCGTCAGCAATTCATCGCCGCGATCACTGTAATAGCCCGTTGCCGATGCCGAGATGATATGTTTAACCGTGTGCGGCTTTGACCTGAGTAGGTTATAAATGAGCGCGACAGACTGCGTGCGGCTCTCTACCAATTGTTTTTTACGCTCCTGGCTCCATTTTTTGGCGGCAATACCTTCGCCGGCAAGGTGTATAATGGTATCTATGCCATCAATACATTCGGGGTCGATAGTACCTTTATTCACATCCCACAAAAAGGTTTTAACAGCCGCGTTATTGCCCGCCCTGCGGCTCAGGTGGCTTACGTTGTGTCCTTTAATGATCAGCGCGTCGGTGAGTTGTTTACCCAGCAAACCCGTGCCGCCGGTGATGAGGATGTTATGCATATGGAAGATGGAAAAGGTAAGATGGAAGATGTAAAATTATAGAGGAAATGAATAAAGTAAATGTACGATGTTAGAAACATTTTCCGTCTCTCGTCTTACATTGTCAATAAGTCTTCCATTTTACATCATCCATCTTACATGGCATCAGCTGGCTATATAACTCTCCAGCTGCTGTATGGTTCGTTTCTGGTCTTCTATGATGAATTTCACCACATCGCCAATGGATACCATGCCGGTTACCCGGTTATTATCAATTACAGGCAGGTGGCGTATTTTATGATTGCTCATCATTTCCATGCAGCGGTCTATCGACTCGTTCAGGGCAATAGTGAACAGGTTGACGGTCATGATCTCGCCAATCGGAGTGTCTTTTGATGATTTACCCATCAGCACCAGTTTACGGGCGTAATCGCGCTCCGTAAAAATACCTTTCAGTACTTCACTTTCCATGATCAATAATGAGCTGATGTTTTTTTCCATCATAATATGCAGGGCGTCGTAAACCGAAGTGTCCGGGGTAACGGAGTACACATGGTGACCCTTATTTTCGAGGATGTGCCTTATCTTTTTCATGAAAATGGGTATTATTAGGTGATTAAGACCAAGTTAGCAAAACTTTTTTAAATCCCAAAAGCTAAAAAACAGTTTCTGCGAAATAATTAATATAACAAGGAAAAAGATGAAGTGTTTTATGATGCTACTAATGAGATAGATAGTCCCTGGATGCGGGAAAAATGTTTTTTATTTAAAGTGAATACTGGCTGCGAGTTTATGATGCATATAGCTGCGATGAAAATATCTCTAAATTCGATCAGTTGATTATTCTTTTTTAGTTGCCGATATATTTCAGCTGCTTTGATTGCGGGTTGATTGTCGAATGGAAGGATAGTTATACCCGACAGGATAAGTCTAATATCTTCTGACCGTACATTATTGTCTGCACCAGTAAGTAGTTCATAAAGTGTTATGGAGGTTGTAAATTTGGGTGTGTGATCGCGTATTGAATAAAGTTTGGTTTTCGATTTATCTTTTGCCCTTAAATGTTCAATAAAGATGCTTGTATCAATTACCATTCGTCAATAGTCCAATTGTTGAACAATTTTGCATTTTCATCAAATACTTTCAAATCATCTTCAGACCAGGTAGACACCTTTAAAAGATTTTCTTCGTAAGACTTTTCACCGGATTTTTTCGCTGATCTTTTACTCAACAAAAAATCAATAAAGTCGTCTACCTCTTTTTTTGCAAGAGGGTCAAGTTTCTCATATTTTAATTGAACATTAGTCATCACACACAAATATAAATAAAACCATACAACAAATACTACTCCACATTTCCTCCCAAATGTTTAACACATGTCAAATATTTCGCCCACATGCATGTGTAAAATAAAAATTTCGCAATTTTACCGGATTAACTTTAGGGCAGGTTAACACCATGAGCGAAAAGACGATATTGGTTTGGTTTAGAAATGATCTTCGCATACACGATAACGAAATTTTAGTGGAAGCCATCCGCAAGGCCGATAAGGTTTTGCCGGTGTACATTTTCGATCCTTTTTATTTCAGAACCACCCGCCGCGGAACGCTCAAAACCGGTAACTTCCGGGCAAAGTTCCTGCTCGAATCGGTACAAAACCTGCGCGATACCCTGCGCGGCTTAGGCGCCGAGCTTATTGTACGCACCGGCAGTCCCGAACAGCTTATCCCGCAATTAGCGGAAGAATACCAGGTGGCCGAAGTTTACCACCACCGCGAAGTAGCTTTCGAAGAAACAGACATCTCCTCGAAAGTAGAGGCCGCTCTCTGGAAGATAAAACTCAACCTGAAGCATTTTATAGGCCATACCTTTTATCATAAAGAAGACCTGCCTTTTCCTATTAAAGATATTCCTGATGTGTTTACCGTTTTCCGCAAAAAGGTGGAGCGCGACAGTACCATCAGGCCTTGTTTTGAAACGCCGACGGTTATCCCGGTTCCGGCTATAGCCAATGCCGGCGAAATACCAACCCTCGAACAATTAGGTTTAACCGAACCTGTTACCGATCCGCGCGCCGTAATGCACTTTACCGGCGGCGAAACCCATGCCCTGCAACGCATGCACGCGTATTTCTGGGAGAACGACAGGCTTAAAACATATAAAGCTACCCGCAACGGTTTGCTTGGCGCCGATTATTCGTCCAAGTTTTCGCCATGGCTGTCGGTAGGTTGTTTATCAACCCGGCAGGTGTACTGGGAAGTAAAACGTTACGAGCAGGCCCGCGGCGCTAACGACTCTACCTACTGGCTCATTTTTGAGTTGCTTTGGCGCGATTACTTCCGTTTTATGTTTAAAAAGTACGGCAACCAGTTTTTTAAAGCGGGCGGCTTTAAAGGCCAGGCACCCGAAGTAGCGCCCAACCAGGATGAACTGTTCGAGAAATGGAAGGCCGGCCAAACCGGTGTGCCCTTTATCGATGCCAACATGCGCGAGCTTAATGCCACCGGCTTTATGAGCAACCGCGGCCGCCAGAATGTAGCCAGCTTTTTGGTGCACGACCTGCAAGTGAACTGGACCAAAGGCGCCGCTTATTTCGAAGAAAAACTATTGGATTACTCGCCGGCCAGCAACTGGGGTAACTGGGCCTATGTAGCCGGTGTAGGTAACGACCCGCGCGAGAACCGCCACTTTAACATCATAAAACAAGCCACCGAATTTGACCCCAAAGGCGAATACGTTAAAACCTGGCTGCCCGAACTGGCATTGGTACCCGGCAAACTGGTGCATACCCTGTTCTACCTCAGCCCCGCCGAATTAAACATGTACCATGTGGAGTTTGGTGTCACCTATCCGAAATTGGTTGTTGATACTCCCTGGAAAAATTCTTCGGATAAAAGTGTAACATTGCTTACCTGAAAGCGTTATAGTTTAATAAACCCAACAAGCTTTGAACTCTTTCGAACAATTTACGGTAATTATAGGCCTGCTGGCTATCGCCATCGAGGGTATATCACTACTTACCGGGTACCTGCGTAAGGTATTTCATCGTTAGTTTACCAGATCCCGGTGATATTTTTACAAAAACATACCGACTGGTATTTTATTTTAAAAACTATCCAAAGCAGAAAAGATCTGTCATTTTACGGCAAAATCTACTTTATTAGTCGTTTTTAAACCATTAGCCCTAATTTCATACTAACATCCGGCAAATTAAAAAATGACCAGTATCCCCTTTTTGCAAGTTATTTGCAATTAAATAGGCTTTTTATGGCTTTTATATTTTAGTTTTGTGTTGCCTTTTATAGATTTATTACATGGATCGTCTCAATTATATAAACCCTGCCAACGCAGATTACATTAATTCACTTTACGAAGCTTATAAACAAGACCCCGAATCGGTTGATTTTGGCTGGCAAAAGTTTTTTGAAGGCTTTGATTTTGGACAAGGTGCCGCGCCACAAGTTGCTGCTGCCGGTGCTACCGCCACTCCTGATGCCTCAGCGCATTTTTTAAAGGAAATAAGTGTATTGAACATGATAAACGGGTACCGCGCACGTGGCCATTTATTTACCAAAACTAACCCCGTGCGTGAGCGCCGCCAATACTTTCCAGGAAAAGAACTGGAAACATTCGGCTTAAGCGATGCCGATCTGGATACTGTTTTCAACTCGGGTGTCGAAGTTGGTTTGGGTGCCGCTAAACTGCGCGATATTCATGATCTGTTAGAACAAACCTATTGCCAGTCGATAGGCGCCGAATATAAATACATCCGCAACCCTATCAAAATGAAGTGGTTTGAGGATAGGATGGAAAAAGTACGCAATACGCCCAACTTTAGCATCGACGAGAAAAAACGTATCCTCAATAAACTGAGCGAAGCCGTTGTTTTCGAAAACTTTTTAGGCACCAAGTTTTTGGGCCAGAAACGTTTTTCGCTTGAAGGCGCCGAAGCGCTGATACCGGCCCTGGATTCGGTTATTGAAAAAGGTGCCGAGTTGGGTTTAGAAGAATTTGTGATCGGTATGGCTCACCGCGGGAGGCTGAACGTACTGTGTAACATCATGAAAAAACCTTACAAAGAGATCTTCTCTGAGTTCCAGGGTAAAAGTTATGATGCGGAATCATCCTTTGGCGGCGACGTAAAATACCACCTCGGTTATTCAAACGATATCGAAACCACCAGCGGCAAAAAAGTTCACCTGAGTCTTTGCCCTAACCCATCGCACCTGGAAACCGTCAACCCTGTTGTTGAAGGTCTGGTGCGTTCAAAAATTGATTTTAAATACAACAGCGATTATAAAAAGATTGCGCCGATATTGATACATGGCGATGCCGCCGTTGCCGGACAAGGCATTGTGTACGAAGTGCTGCAAATGTCGAAGCTTGATGGCTACCGCACCGGTGGCACTATTCACCTGGTTATCAATAACCAGATCGGCTTTACCACTAATTACAAGGATGCCCGTTCAAGCACCTATTGTACCGATGTTGCCAAAACAGTGCTTTCGCCGGTTTTACACGTAAACGGTGATGATGCTGAAGCTTTGGCTTATGTGATCAACCTGGCCATGGAATACCGCCAAACTTTCCACGAGGATGTGTTTATCGATATTTTATGCTACCGCCGTTACGGCCACAACGAGGCGGATGAGCCTAAATTCACCCAGCCTTTATTGTACAAAGCTATCGAGTCGCACCCTAACCCTAAGGATATTTACAACCAAAAACTGTTAGACCAGGGAAGCGTGGGTGCTACATTTGCTGCCGAGCTGGAAAAAACTTTCCGCGCACAGCTGCAAAAAATGCTCGACGAATCAAAAGCCGAAGAGCATTTTACTGAAACCAGGCCAATGTTCCTGGGCGCATGGCAGGGTCTGCACATCGCCAACGAAAAAGAATTTAATGTATCGCCTGATACCGCTATATCCGAAAAGGAATTGCTGGAAATAGGCAAAGGCATATCAACCCTGCCCGAGCACAAGGATTTCTTTAAAAAGATTGAAAAACTTTTTGAGGAACGTAAAAACATGGCCAACAAAACCCATGTATTTGATTGGGCCATGGGCGAACTGATGGCTTACGGTTCTTTATTAAAAGAAGGCCATCGCGTACGCCTAAGCGGCGAGGATGTTAAACGCGGCACTTTCTCTCACCGCCACGCGGTATTAACGCTGGAAGATTCGGAAGAGGAATATACCCCTTTAAATACTTTAGGCACCGAAGCTAAATTTGATGTTTACAATTCATTGCTATCCGAGTATGGCGTTTTAGGTTTCGAGTATGGCTATGCCCTTGCCGATCCGAACGCTTTAACTATTTGGGAAGCGCAGTTTGGCGACTTTTTTAACGGAGCGCAAATTATTGTCGACCAATATGTTGCCAGCGCCGAAACAAAATGGCAGCGCGGTAACGGCCTGGTAATGTT